>Ga0308164_10000302_pt1 | contig 101256 bp, 85 predicted proteins | sample PhyTR2_FD_201031 | JGI IMG/M metagenome (GOLD analysis project Ga0308164, IMG submission 201031) | Phyllosphere microbial communities from UC Gill Tract Community Farm, Albany, California, United States - DLSLT.R2 | ecosystem: Host-associated > Plants > Phyllosphere > Unclassified | place... | reverse complement strand
AAATCAAGCCCCATAGCCAAAGCACACCAAACCAAAACAAACAATCAAAAAATGCAATACAGCCGACTCCGCACCGAGTGGTGCCCCACCACCATCCCCAGAGAACTCATGGCCGGCGCGGTAGCCACCTTCGCCCTGATCCCGGAAGTCATCGCGTTTTCCTTCGTCGCCGGCGTAGACCCCTCCGTCGGCCTCTTCGCCTCCTTCGTCATCGGCCTCGTCATCGCCTTCACCGGCGGCCGACCCGCCATGATCTCCGCAGCCGCCGGCTCCGTCGCCCTGGTCGCCGCCCCACTGGTCCAGTCCCACGGCGTGCAATACCTGCTGGCCGCCGGCCTGCTCGCCGGCATGGCCCAGATCGCCTTCGGCCTGCTGCGACTGGGAGCGCTGATGCGCTTCGTCTCCAGCTCGGTCCGCACCGGCTTCGTCAACGCCCTGGCCATCCTGATCTTCTCCGCGCAACTGCCTCACCTGCAGGCAGACCACGGCGCCAACCTCGCCACCTGGGCCATGCTGGCGCTGGGCCTGGCCATCATCTACGGCCTGCCGCGCCTGCCGCACCGCGCCTTCAGCGCCATCCCCTCCCCGCTCATCTGCATCGTCGTGCTGACCGTGCTGGCCCAGTGGCTCGACCTGCCGCTGAAAACCGTGGCCGACCTCGGCAAGCTGCCCGATTCGCTGCCGCTGTTCGCCTGGCCCGACCTGCCCATCGACCTGCAGACGCTGCGCCTCATCGCCCTGCCCGCCTGCGCCATCGCCATGGTCGGACTGCTCGAATCGATGATGACCGCCAGCGTGGTCGACGAACTCACCGATACCCCCAGCTCCCGCAATCGCGAATGCAGCGGGCTGGGCATCGCCAACGTGGCGGCCAGCCTGTTCGGCGGCATCGCCGGTTGCGGAATGATCGGCCAGACCGTCAGCAACGTGCGCTACGGCGGTCGTGGCCGGCTGTCGACGCTGTTCGCCGGCGTCTTCCTGCTGATCCTGATGGTGCTGCTCAAGCCCTGGGTGTCCCGCGTTCCGGTGGCGGCGCTGGTGGCGATCATGGTGATGGTGTCGGCCGCCACCTTCGAATGGGCCTCGCTGCGCGGCCTGCTGCGCCACCCCAAGACGTCGAGCGTGGTGATGCTGCTGACGGTCATGGTGACCGTCGCCACCGACAACCTCGCAGCGGGCGTGGCCGCCGGCGTCTTGCTGAGCGGAGTCTTCTTTACCTTCAAGGTTTCGCAGATGCTGACGGTGGGTACCGAGGAAGACGGCGGCGGGACACTGCGTTTCATCGTCTCGGGGCAGGTCTTTTTCGCATCGGCCGAGATGTTCGTCGAAGCCTTCGACTACCGCCAGGTGGGCGGGCGGCAGGTCACGATCGACGTGGCGCAGGCGCATTTTTGGGACATCACCGCCATCGCCGCGCTGGAGAAAGTGTCCGAGCGCCTGAGCAAGCACGGCAGCGTGGTGGAGATCGTCGGCCTGAACGTGGCGAGTGCGGGACTGATGCTCAGGCGCGGCGAGTCCTCCGGCAAAGCCACGCAGGATTAATCGAGGCCGACCGCTTTCGGCGATTCGCCTCGCGAACGGCTTTTCGCTAACCGCCGTCGGCGTAACACGGCCAATCGAACACATTGCCCCGGCCGGCACCCCACTGCTACCTCCCTATCTTTTTCGCCGGCAGATCAGGAGTGTTTATGTTGCGCAACGGACTTCTCCAGGCCCTGACTCCCACGGTGCCCAACCTGGGCTGGGCCCCACCGGCCACCGCCACCACCCATGCGAGCGCGAATGCGATCACGAATGCCACGACCGACTCGACAGGCGCCCGGGCGCCGGCGGACAACATCGTGGCTTATCGGGGCAGGCGGTATTTTCCGGTCTCGCACGATCTCCAGCGCTTGCTGTCGCTGGAGACGGCCGGCCAAGACGAGATCGATGCCGCCTTCGCCGGGGCGGCACGCGAAAAGCGCGACGCCGGCGCGGATTCGGCACCAACCCGCGTTCGGCGCTACGACGCCCATACGCCGTCCGGCCTGCAGCATTTCTTCCGTCACCATGCACGTGGATCGGTGCTCGGCATCGCGAACGAGAACTGGGAGGAGCTGATGCGTCTTTCGCGCGGCGAGGTCACCATTGCCGCCGGCGACGCCGCGCTGCACGACGTCGTGCGGACGCTTCCGGCCGGCACCCTGGCCAAAGAGCGTCAATCCTTCAACGGCTGGTACGTGAAGCGGCGCCCGACCACTTGGCATTGCGTTTATCCGCCGGTCGCATCGGGGCGAAGCGTCGCGTCTGTCACGCAGCTTCAGGCCGACGGCAGCCGCAAGCCGGTGCTGGTGGCGGTGCATGCGAACCGGCACAGCTACAGCCTGGACCGGGGCCGCACATGGCATCCCACTGGCGCACTGCATAACCAGGCGGCCCAGGACGCACGTGCCGACGCGTGGAGCCGTTTCTTCGCCGACCGGCTCGAGCGCGCGCGCACCATGCAGTCGCAATCCAGCAGCGGCTACGGGGGTTGAAGGTGTGGCGCACCGGGCACGCCGCGAGCGCCCGGTGCGCTACTTCACCTGTTGCTTGCCCAGCTTGCGCGCCAGGGTGCGGCGATGCATGCCGAGGCGCCGGGCGGTCTCGGAGATGTTGAAACCCGTCTCGGCCAGGGTCTCGTGGATTTTTTCCCACTCCAGCGTCTTGATCGAGCTGGACCGGTTGCTCACCTCGACTTCGGTATTGCCCTCGGCACGCCCGAAGGCGGCCTCGATGTCGTCGGTATTGGACGGCTTGGCCAGGTAGTGGCAGGCACCGAGCTTGATCGCCTCGACCGCCGTGCCGATGCTGGCGAAGCCGGTCAGGACGACGATCAACATGTCTTCGTCCTGCGCATGCAGCGCCTGCACGCAGGCCAGCCCGGAGGCATCGCCGTTGAGCTTGAGATCGACCACCGCGTATCCCGGCGTCTGCGCCTCCAGCAACGCCACGGTGTCTTCCAGGCTGGCCGCATGCAGCACGGTGTAGCCGCGCCGCTCGAAGGAGCGACCGAGCGTGCGCGCAAAGGCCGCGTCGTCCTCGACGATCAGCAGCAGTCGCGGCTCGGAGTCCGGCTCGTGGCCCGGGTCATGCATCACGGTGTTTTCAGCCGACACGTCCTTCGCCTTCCTTGAGGGTGATCGCCGCCAGCGGGAGCGTCACCACGACGACTGCCCCGCCTTCGGCCCGGTTGCCGGCCATGACCCGCCCACCCACGGTGCGCGCGACATTGACGGTGAGGAACAGGCCCAGTCCGCTTCCGGCACGGCCCTTGGTCGAGTTGTAGGGCTTGCCCAGTTGCGCCAGCACTTCCGGTGGAAAGCCGGGGCCGGCGTCGCTGACGGTCAGGCGCAGGTTGTGATCGTCGCGGGAAACCTCCAGGACGACCTGCTGCGGCGAGGCCTCCAGGGCATTGTCCAGCACGTTGTAGATCATCTGCTTAAGCGCGGTATCCGAGACCATGGGAAGGTCGTGGGCGAGCAGGTTGCGGTAGTCGAAAGACGCCGGCGAGCGGGTGTCGCGCCACTCCGCCGCGAGGCCGTCCAGGAAAGTGGTGACCGTGGTCTGTTCGGACGACTCGCCCCGTGCTTCGCCGGCAGACAGCAGGATGCCGCTGAGGATGGTCTTGCAGCGCTGCACCTGCACCTGCATTTCGCCGACTTCCTGGAGCAGCTCGGGGTCGGCGCGGAAGGCCGGCATGCGACGCCAGTCTCCCAGGATGACCGCCAGCGTGGCCAGGGGCGTGCCCAGCTCGTGCGCGGCGCCGGAGGCCAGCAACCCGATGCGCACGACGTGTTCTTCTTCGGCCGCACGTTGCCGGAGGTCGGCCAGATGCGCATCCCGATCGCGCAGGTTGCGTCCGATGCGGGTGATGAAAATGACCAGCAGTCCTGCGTTAAGTGCAAAACACAGCAGCATTCCCTGGATATACGGGCTTGCCAGGCCGCGGTTATGGTCCGGCGGCAGCGACAGGGGCCGGCCGAAGAGCGCCAGCCCTGCGACGCAGCAGACGGTCACCACCACCATGGTCCACACCGACCACGGCTTGAGCAGCACCGCCGCCAGCGTCACCTGCAGCAGGTAGACGAAGGTAAACGGATTGGTGGCACCGCCGCTGAGATACAGCTGGGCGGTGAGCATGCCGACATCGACCAGAAGCGCCAAAAACAGCTCGTCGTTCGCCACCTCGCCGCGCGAGCGCCAGCGCCAGTAGCTGAACAGGTTGAACATCACCAGAAAGGCGATCACGGCCGCCATGTCCTCGATCGGCAATGCGATGCCGAAAAGGAAATACGCCATGCCGATGGTGACCACCTGGCCGACCACCGCAATCCAGCGCAGCTGGATCAGCTGCTGCATGTTGGCCAGCCCGGTCGCTTCTTCCAGGCTGGCCATGCCGGCCATGGGCGCGGGGTGCAGGACGGGGCTGGCGGGCAAGCTCATGCGCTATTTTCAGCGCTTCGCGGGGTCGGAGGGCGCGCGGCGCAGACGCAACTCTTCGCGCAGCCAGATCGCCGCGCCGACCAGCACCATCGCCGCCAGGCCGAACCAGGTCAGGGCGTAGACCAGATGGCTGTTGGGAAACGAGACCACGGTCAGGCCCCCGACCGGCGCGACCGTGGCATCGGTCGCTGCGGACGACGAGGCGTCGGCGTCGATGAAATACGGCGCTACCTGCTGCAGATCGCGTGCCGCGGCAATGGCCGCGACATCGCGCGAAAACCAGCGGTCGCCGGCGGCATCGTTCTTGCGCAGGAAACCGCCGCCGGGCTCGGTCAGCCGCAGCAGGCCCGCCACACGCACGACGCCCTGCGGCTGCGCGCCGCCATGCGCCGCGTTGGCGCGGTTTTCCGGCGGAACGAATCCGCGGTTGACCAGTACCGTGCTGCCATCCGCCGACGCCAGCGGCGTCAGCACCCAGAAGCCGCCGCCCTTGACGGTGGCGGCCTGCACCAGGGTTTCCCTGTCATGCCGGTACACGCCCTCGATCGTCACATGGCGGTATTCGTCGGCCGCCTTGCTGACCGACGGCCAGGCGTCGCGGCCTGGCGCCGGCGTGGCCGGGGCCTTTACGCGCTCCTCGACCCGCTCGATCAGGTCGAGCTTCCAGGTTCGCCGCTGTACCTGCCAGCTTCCCAGCGCCACGAAGACGATGAACGCCGCCAAAAAAAACACCGCCAGCAAGCTGGCGGTGAGTCTGGAGCGCGGGGCGCGAGCGCCCCGCAGGACCGAAGCGTCCGCCATCAGGGCATGTTCTTCATGTCGTGCACCGTCATCGGCATCATGTTGGCGTTGAGGTGGAACATCACCCACAACGAGCCGGCCAGGGTGATCGCCACCACCACGATGGTGAAGATCAGCGCCAGCATGGTCCAGCCGCCTTCCGAGCGGCTGTTCATGTGCAGGAAATAGACCATGTGCACGACGATCTGCACCGCCGCGAAACCCAGGATGACCAGGGCCGTGGTGTGCGAGTTGTCGAACACCTTGGCCATGACGATCCAGAACGGGATGGCCGTCAGGATGACCGACAGGATGAAGCCGATGGCATAGCCGCCCAGCGTGCTTTCGGCGTGGCCGCCGTGGTCGTCGTGACCGTGGCCGTGGTCGTCGTGGGCCGGCAGCTGGCTGTCTTCGGGCTGTGCGTGCCGGCCGTGCTGGAAGTGGTTCTCGGTGTAGTTGCTCATGGCAGCGAACCCATCAGGTAGACAAAGGTGAAGACGCCGATCCAGACGACGTCCAGAAAGTGCCAGAACATCGACAGGCACATCAGCCGACGCCTGTTCTCGACGTTCAGGCCCATCTTCTTGACCTGGAACATCAGGACCACCAGCCAGATGATGCCGAAGGTGACGTGCAGCCCGTGGGTGCCGACCAGGCCGAAGAACGCGGACAGGAACGCACTGCGTTGCGGGCCGGCGCCTTCGTGGATCAGGTGGGCGAACTCATACATTTCGATGCCCAGGAACGCCAGGCCGAACAGCCCGGTGATGCCCAGCCACAGGATGGTCGCACGCGCGTTTTTCTTCTGCATCTCCAGGATGGCGAAGCCATAGGTGATGGAAGACAGCAGCAGCATGGCGGTGTTCAGGGCCACCAGCGGCAGCTCGAACAGTTCCATGCCCGAAGGGCCGGCCGCGTAGCTGCGGCCCAGCACGCCATACACCGCGAACAGGCAGGCGAAGATCAGGCAGTCGCTCATCAGGTAGAGCCAGAACCCCAGCAGGGTTCCGTTCTCCGGATGGTGTTCCTCGGTTACGTAGAAGCGCGGGGCTTCCGTCGGGGCGCCCGCGGCGCCGTGGGTTGCGGTGATGTTAGACATGGGCGGCCAGCATGCGGGTACGTTCAGCTTCGGTGCGGGCGACTTCGTCCGCGCTGATGTGATAGTCACGCTTGTAGTTGAAGGTGTGCACGATGGTGGTGACGATCACTGCGAGCAGCGACACGGCAGCCAGAAGCCACATGTGCCAGATGGCGGCGAAGCCGAAGGTGGTGGCGAGGCCCGCAATCACGATGCCGGCCCAGGTGTTCTTGGGCATGTGCACGGCGATGAAGCCTTCGAGCGGCCGGACGTAGCCGCGGTTCTTCATGTCCCACCAGGCGTCGTTGTCGTGAACGCGCGGGGTAAAGGCGAAGTTGTAGGCCGGAGGGGGCGACGAGGTCGACCATTCCAGAGTACGGCCGCCCCACGGGTCGCCGGTATGGTCGCGCAGCTTTTCGCGGTTCTTCCAGGTCATGAAGAACTGCATCAGCATGGCACCGATACCGCCGGCGATCATGACGGCGCCCACGGCGGCCAGCACGAACCACACCTGCAGCGACGGATCGTCGAAATGGCTCATGCGGCGGGTGACGCCCATCAGGCCCAGCACGTACAGCGGCATGAAGGCGAAGTAGAAGCCCACCAGCCACAGCCAGAAGGAAACCTTGCCCCAGAACTCGTCCAGCTTGTAGCCGGTCGCCTTGGGGAACCAGTAGTTGATGCCGGCGAAAACGCCGAACACCACGCCGCCGATGATCACGTTATGGAAGTGGGCGATCAGGAACAGGCTGTTGTGCAACACGAAGTCGGCCGGGGGAACGGCCAGCAGCACGCCGGTCATGCCGCCGATGGTGAAGGTGACCATGAAGCCGACGGTCCACATCATGGGAAGCTCGAAGGTGATCCGGCCGCGATACATGGTGAACAGCCAGTTGAAGATCTTCGCCCCGGTCGGGATGGAGATGATCATGGTCGTGATGCCGAAGAACGAGTTGACGCTCGCGCCGCTTCCCATGGTGAAGAAGTGGTGCAGCCACACCAGGTAGGACAGGATGGTGATCACCACGGTGGCATACACCATGGAGGCGTAGCCGAAGATGCGCTTGCGGCTGAAGGTGGCGACGATTTCGGAGAACACGCCGAACACCGGCAGCACCAGGATGTAGACCTCGGGGTGGCCCCAGATCCAGATCAGGTTGACGTACATCATGGCGTTGCCGCCGAGGTCGTTGCCGAAGAAGTTGAAGCCGGCGTAACGGTCCAGGGACAGCAGTGCCAGCACGGCGGTCAGCACCGGGAACGCGAAGACGATCAGCACGTTGGTACACACCGCGGTCCAGGTGAAGATGGGCATCTTCATCAGGGTCATGCCGGGCGCGCGCATCTTGACGATGGTGACCAGCAGGTTCACCCCCGACAGCAGCGTGCCGACGCCCGCGAGCTGCAGCGACCAGATGTAGTAGTCCACCCCGACGTCGGGGCTGTACGCGATGCCCGACAGCGGCGGATACGCCAGCCAGCCGGTGCGGGCGAACTCGCCCACGAACAGCGAAGCCATGACCAGCGCGGCGCCGGAAACGGTCATCCAGAAGCTGAAGTTGTTCAGGAACGGAAACGCCACGTCGCGCGCACCGATCTGCAGCGGCACGACGAAGTTCATCAGGCCGGTGATGAACGGCATCGCCACGAAGAAGATCATGATCACGCCGTGCGCGGTAAAGACCTGGTCGTAGTGGTGCGGCGGCAGGAAGCCGGCCGAATCGCCGAAGGACATGGCCTGCTGGGCACGCATCATCAACGCGTCGGCAAAGCCGCGCAGCAACATGACGATGCCCAGGATCATGTACATGATCCCGATCTTTTTATGGTCGATGCTGGTGAACCACTCGCGCCACAGGTAGCCCCAGACCTTGAAGTAGGTCAGGAGGCCGACCAGCGCCGCACCACCGAGCAGCACGGCCGCGAAGGTGACGAGCAGGATCGGCTCGTGGAAAGGAATCGCCTCCCAGGAGAGGCGGCCGAAGATGAGCTTCGTGATATCTAGATTTTCGAACATCGTGGGTCCGGATTCGGTTTCTCGAGGAAACAGGAAAGAGCTGCGGTCGGCGCGAGGCCCGGCTTACAGCGGCTGGGCCACGGGCGCGCCACCGGCCGGATCGGCCGCCGTGCACATCGAAGCGACGTAGGTGCGGGCGGGCTTGCCCGCGACTCCCGGCACCACCGGCGGCATTGCCGCCGAAGCCACCAGATTGGAACGACCCGGCAGGTCGAGGCCGCCGTTGGCGTCGATCGCCATCATGTCCTTCATGCACATGCGGTTGGCTTCGACGCAACGGTTGACGATGGCGTCGAACAGGTCGGGCGTGACACCGGCCCACTTGCGAACCGGATCGCGCTCGGTGGGGCGCTCGAGTTCGAGGTAGCCCGGGCGATCCAGCTGGCCGCCACCGGCCTTGGCGGTTTCGACCCATTTATCGAAATCGGCGGTGCTCACGCCGTGGAACTTGAAGCGCATGTGCGAAAAGCCGGCGCCGGAGTAGTTGGCCGAGAAGCCCTCGAACTCGCCGGGCTTGTTGATGACCGCATGCAGCTTGGTTTCCATGCCGGGCATGGCGTAGATCTGGCCGGCCAGCGCGGGGATGAAGAAGGAGTTCATCACGCTGGAGGCGCTGATGCGGAAGGTGATCGGACGATCGACCGGCGCAGCCAGTTCATTGACAGTGGCGATGCCTTGTTCCGGGTAGATGAACAGCCATTTCCAGTCCAACGCCACGACCTGCACTTCGAGCGGCTTGGTGCCGGTAGGCACGCCACGGCCGGCTTCGATGCGGTCGAGGGGACGGTACGGGTCGAGCGTATGGGTGCTGATCCAGGTGATGGCGCCCAACGCGATGATGATCAGCAGCGGCGCCGACCAGATGATCAGCTCGAGGCCGGTGGAGTGATCCCAATCCGGTTCGTAGGCGGCTTCCTTGTTGGCTGCGCGATAGCGCCAGGCGAACAACAGCGTCAGGAAAATGACCGGCACGATGATGAGCAGCATCAGGCCGGTGGAGATCAGGATCAGGTCGCGCTGCTGCACAGCGATATCGCCTGAAGGCTTCATGACGACGGCGTTGCAACCGGCCAGCAAGCCGAGGGCCGCCAGCATGAGCATTGCGCTGAGTTTTTTGAGGATTGGCATGCCGGAACGAGTAAGTGAAGGCTTTGCTAGGGAAAACACCCGGAATCTACAACGGAATGCCATCCGACGACCATTGGACGTTTTGTCCTATACCTGGTTTCCCCTCGAATCTGCGATGCTACACACGGTTAGTCTTTCCCTACAACTACACGCGAGAGAGTGAAGCGTATGTCCAGCATCACATTGCCAAACGCGGCGTCACCCGAAGAGCCCTCCTCCACCTCGATGGAGCGCGACCTGCGCGAAAAGCACGAAAACCATGGCCACGACGGTATTGCCCCCGGCGAAATCGCCATCGGGGTCGTGATTGGCAGAACGTCCGAATATTTCGACTTCTTCGTCTACGCCATCGCGTCCGTGCTGGTGTTCCCGGTGGTCTTCTTCCCGTTCGAAGCCCGTCTAGAAGGCACCCTGTGGGCCTTCGTCATCTTTTCGTTTGCGTTTATCGCGCGGCCGATCGGCACCATCGCGTTCATGGGCATCCAGAAACGCTTCGGGCGCGGCACCAAGCTGACCATCGCCCTGTTCATGCTCGGCATCTCGACTGCGGGCATGGCTTTCCTGCCCGCATATTCCAGTATCGGTTTCACCGCCATCGTGCTGCTGTCGATCTTCCGTTTCGTGCAGGGCATCGCCCTGGGCGGCGCGTGGGACGGCCTGCCTTCCCTGCTGGCACTGAACGCACCGAAGGAAAAGCGCGGCTGGTACGCCATGCTGGGCCAGCTCGGCGCGCCGATCGGCTTCATCCTCGCCGCCGGCCTTTTCGTCTTCCTGCACTCCAATCTCGGCCCGAAGGACTTTTTCGAGTGGGGTTGGCGGTACCCGTTCTACGTGGCCTTCGCCATCAACGTTGTCGCCCTGTTTGCCCGTCTGCGCCTGGTGGTGACCCAGGAATACACCAAGCTCCTCGAAGAACGTGAACTGGAGCCGACGCAGGTCGGCGAAATGTTCCGCACCCAGGGCTACAACGTGTTCATCGGCGCTTTTGCTGCCTTGGCCAGCTATGCGTTGTTCCACCTCGTGACCGTGTTCCCGCTGTCCTGGATCACCTTGTACGCTGCACAGACGGTGAACGAAGTCCTGGTGGTCCAGATCGTCGGCGCCTTCATCGCCATTCCCGGCGTGATCGCCTCCGGCTGGATTGCCGACCGGGTCGGGCGCCGCAATACCCTGGGCGCACTGGCGGTTGCCATCGCCGTGTTCAGCTTCTTCACGCCGGTGCTGCTGGGCGGCGGTCCGGTCGCACAGGATGCGTTCATCCTGATCGGCTTCGCGCTGCTGGGTCTCTCGTACGGCCAGGCGTCCGGCGCGGTCACGGCCAACTTCTCGGCGCAGTACCGCTATTCCGGCGCCGCCCTGACGTCGGACCTTGCCTGGCTGGTCGGCGCCGGCTTCGCACCGCTGGTGGCGCTGGGCCTGTCGGCTCACTTCGGCTTGGCCTACGTCAGCATCTATCTGCTGTCCGGCGCGCTGGCCACTCTGGCCGTTCTGGGCCTCAACCGCCGCCTGAGTATCTAAGCATCTCCCGGCCCCCCCCCCGCGGGGTCGAAAGAAAAGCCGGAACCCGCAAGGGTGTCCGGCTTTTTTTATGGTCCGGGCAGTCAGTTGCGGGGCCGTGCCTCTGCACGCTCTTCCATCAGCCGCTCGATGGCATCGACCTCCTGGCGCAGCATGTTGGCCAGCGAACTGCGGCGCGGCTCCTGCAAGCGCGAGTTGATGGCGGCGAGCGATATCGCAGCGTCGATGCGGCCACCGGTACTGCGGATTCCCAGGGCGAGCGACGACATTTCCGGCATCAGCAAGCCTTCCTGAAACGCCAGGCCGTTCTTGCGCGCCGCAGCCACGTAAAGGCGGATGGAAGCGGCATCGAAACGCGGCCACGCTCGCAGCGCGAGCTTGTGGCGCTCGAGGTTGCGCTCGACTTCATCGTCCCGCAAGGCCGCGAGCAACGCGACGCCGTTGGCGCCGACGCCCAGCGGGCGGACATCGCCGACCTCCAGCGTGAGCGTCTTGATCGGAAACGCGCCCATGCGCCGCGCGACACACACCACGAAGTCGCCGCTCCGGGCACTGAGGAAAACGGTATCGCCGGTGTCTTCGGCCAGGCGGTCCACGCTGGCTGCCGCGACTTCGATCACGTCGAATCGCGTAGCGGCGGCCTGGCCCATGCTGTAGAGCTTGAACGCCGGGAAAAACAGCCGCTCGCCGACGTCGTAATCGATCATGCCGCCGTTGCGCAGTCCGGTCAGCAGCCGGTGCGCGGTCGGTTTGCTCAGGCCGACGATGGCGGCCACCGAGCCAAGCGAGATGCCGGAAGCCGTGTGGCCGACCACCACTTCCAGCAGATCCATCGCGCGATCCAGGCTCTGCGTAGCCGAACCGACGGCGCCTGTCACGGGGTCGACGGGAACATCGATGCGACGACGCGTCGGAGACGGAGGCGTAGGCGACAGGTGTGCTTGCATGACGATACGAAGCCTGCGTTGCAAAAGTAGATCGTCTCACGCAAGGCGTAACGCCGGATAGTGGATGTCTTGGCTAAAAGCCGTTTGGAAGCCCCGTTTCGTCTCGTAAATCTGTAATAAAAGATGACGGATTGCCGGGTATTTAGAGCATTTAGCGAAGTTACCGCAGCAATATGGCAACTTTCAACTGCGCAACCGCCTGATCAGCAGCATGGTTCCCACCAGCACCGCCCCAACCGCCAGACCGACGACACCATTGATCGCCGCCATGGCCAGCGCGCCGCCGCCCAGCAGGGTCTCGAGACGGTGCGCGAGCGGTGGCACGCCATGCACCAGGATGCCGCCGCCCACCAGAAACATCGCGATCGTGCCGAAGAAGGACAGTCCCTTCATCAGCCACGGCGCCGCCTGCACGATGGCCTGCCCCAGCGCCTTCACCCAGTCCGAGCTCTTGCGTGTCAGGTACAGGCCCAGGTCGTCTATTCGCACGATGGCGGCCACCAGGCCGTAAACGCAGAGCGTCAGGGCGATGGCAACCCCCGCGAGCACGACCGATCGCGTCAACAGCGGTTCGGCCTGCACCACGCCCAGCGTGATGGCGATGATTTCGGCCGACAGGATGAAGTCGGTGCGAATCGCGCCCTTGATCTTGCTGCGCTCGAAACCCGCGACATCACGCGACTGCGCCGCCAGGGCGCGGCGCTCTTCAGCAAGGCGTGCAGCGTCCTTCGGCGGCGGATGAAGGTATCGCTCGGCCACTTTTTCGAAACCTTCGAAGCAGAGAAAGGCTCCGCCGACCATCAGCAGCGGCGTGATGAGCCACGGCACGAACGCACTGATGGCCAGCGCCGCCGGCACCAGGATCACCTTGTTCAGCAACGATCCCTTGCAGACGGCCCACACCACCGAGAGCTCCCGGCTCGCCTGTACGCCGGTCACCTGCTGGGCATTCAGCGCCAGGTCGTCGCCCAGGACACCCGCGGTTTTCTTGACCGCCATCTTGGACATCAGGGCGATGTCGTCGAGCAATGTGGCGATGTCGTCTAGCAGGGTGAGCAGACTGGCTCCGGCCATGAAAAAACCCTCTGTTTTATTGGAACAGAGGGTTGTAGCCCAGCCAGGCGCGAGCCCTGTAGCAAAGATGCAGACCGCCGCGGCCCCCCCGCGCCTTTGCCCGGGGGACTGCGGTGCAGTCCTAGCCGATCCAGCGGCGCGCGTTGTGCCAGAGATGCATCCACGGGCTGAACCCGGACGTGTCGCCGCCCGTCCAGCTCATCTGCACGTTCCGGAAGACCCGTTCCGGATGCGGCATCAGCGCGGTGAAGCGGCCGTCCGCCGTGGTGACGCCGGTCAGGCCGCCAGCGCTGCCGTTGGGGTTGAACGGGTACTGCTCGGTCGGCTGGCCGGCATGGTCGACGTAGCGCAGCGCGCCGACCGCTTGCGCCGCGTCGCCCCGATGCGCGAAGTTGGCATAGCCCTCGCCGTGCGCCACCGCGATCGGCAGGCGCCAGCCTTCCATGCCCTGCAGGAAGATGCTGGGCGATTTCAGCACCTCGACCATCGCCAGGCGCGCCTCGAAACGCTCGCTCTGGTTGGTGGTGAAGCGCGGCCAGGCGGAAGCGCCGGGAATGATGTCGGCCAGCTCGGCGAACATCTGGCAGCCGTTGCAGATGCCCAGGCCGAAGGTGTCCTGGCGACCGAAGAAAGCCGCGAACTGCGCGGCCAGTTCCGGGTGGAAGGTGATGCTCCGCGCCCAGCCGATACCGGCGCCCAGGGTGTCGCCGTAGCTGAAGCCGCCGCAGGCGACCACGCCCTTGAAGTCGGGCAGCCGGGCGCGGCCGGACATCAGGTCGGTCATGTGCACGTCGACCGCCTCGAATCCCGCCGTGTCGAAGGCATAGGCCATTTCCACATGCGAATTGACGCCCTGCTCACGCAGGATGGCCACGCGCGGACGCGCCTTTCCGACGACGGCCGGCGCCTGCGGCATGACCGACGCGTCGGCCGGCACCAGCCAGTGCAGGCCGGTGTCTTCCTTGACGCCGGCGGCGGCGTGCTCGCTGTCGGCGCAGGCCGGGTTGTCGCGTTCGCGGGCGATCTTCCAGCTGACGCTGTCCCACACCTGGTGTAGGTCGTACAGGCTGGCGCTGAACACCGACTTGGTATCGCGCCAGATTTCCAGCTTGCCCTTGCCGACTTCCAGCGGCGAGCTGGCCGGCCGGGTCTTGCCGACGAAGTGGCTGTGCTGCGACAAGCCGAAACCGCGCAGCGTCTGCATGACTTCGTTGCGCTCGGAGGTCCGCACCTGCAGCAGGACCCCGAGCTCTTCGTTGAACAGGGCCTTGAGCGTCAGCTCCTCGCGCCGCGCCGACACCTGTTGCGACCAGTTCTTTGCGTCGCCGTACTCGGCGCGGCTGTCGGAGATGCCGTCGCCTTCGGTCACCAGCATGTCGACGTTGAGCGAAACGCCCACGTGGCCGGCGAAGGCCATTTCGGCGGCGGCTGCGAACAGGCCGCCGTCGCTGCGGTCGTGGTAGGCCAGGATGCGGCCCTGGGCGCGCAGCGTATTGACGGCATCGACCAGACGCACCAGGTCCTGTGCGTCGTCAAGGTCGGGCACCTGGTCGCCGGACTGCTTCAGCACCTGCGACAGGATGGAGCCGGCCATGCGATGCTTGCCGCGGCCGAGGTCGATCAGCACCAGGGTGGTGTCGTCGGTGGTCGCGTCCAGCTGCGGCGTGAGCGTGCCGCGCACGTCGCCCAGGGTGGCGAACGCCGTGACGATCAGGCTGACCGGCGATGTCACCTTCTTCGGCGTACCGGATGCATCCTTCCACTGCGTGCGCATGGACAGCGAATCCTTGCCGACGGGAATCGAGATGCCCAACGCGGGGCACAGCTCCAGGCCGACCGCCTTCACGGTGGCGTACAGCGCCGCGTCTTCGCCCGGCTCGCCGCAGGCCGCCATCCAGTTGGCCGACAGCTTTACCCGGGCCAGCTCGATGGGCGCGGCCAGCAGGTTGGTGATGGCTTCCGCGACGGCCATGCGGCCGGAGGCCGGTGCATCCAGCGCGGCCAGCGGGGTGCGCTCGCCCAGGCTCATCGCCTCGCCGGCGAACCCGGCGTAGTCGGCCAGGGTCACCGCGACGTCGGCCACCGGCACCTGCCACGGGCCGACCATCTGGTCGCGGTGGGTCAGGCCACCCACGGTGCGGTCACCGATCGTGATGAGAAAGCGCTTGGAGGCGACGGTGGGGTGCGACAGCACCGCGATCGCGGCTTGCCGCAGGTCGACGCCGGTCAGCTCCAGCGGCTTGAACGCGCGCGCCAGGGTTTTCACGTCGCGGTGCATCTTGGGCGGCTTGCCGAGCAGCACGTTCATCGGCATGTCGACCGGGTGCGGACCGGTCTCGTCCTCGATCACCTGCAGCTGGCGTTCGTCGGTGGCGGTGCCGATGACCCGGTAAGGGCAACGCTCGCGCTCGCAGAAAGCGGCGAACAACTCGAGAGATTCCGGCGCGATGGCCAGCACGTAGCGCTCCTGGCTCTCGTTGCACCAGATTTCCTTGGGCGACATGCCCGACTCTTCCAGGTGGATGGCGCCCAGCTCGAACACCGCGCCGCGGCCGGCGTCGTTGGTCAGCTCCGGAAAGGCGTTGGAAAGGCCGCCGGCGCCGACATCGTGGATGGCCAGGATGGGGTTGGTGGCGCCCAGCATCCAGCAATGGTTGATGACTTCCTGCGCGCGCCGTTCGATTTCCGGGTTGCCGCGTTGCACCGAGTCGAAGTCGAGTTCGGCCGCATTGGCGCCGGTGGCCATCGAGCTGGCGGCGCTGCCGCCCATGCCGATGCGCATGCCCGGGCCACCCAGCTGGATGAGCAGCGAGCCGGCCGGGAATTCGATCTTGGTGGTCAGGCCGGCGTCGATGCTGCCGAGGCCGCCGGCGATCATGATCGGCTTGTGATACCCGCGCTGTACCGTGTCGGTGTCGCTGGCGATCGATTGCTCGTATTCGCGGAAATAGCCCAGCAGATTCGGCCGGCCGAACTCGTTGTTGAAGGCCGCGCCGCCGAGCGGGCCCTCGGTCATGATCTGCAGCGGGCTGGCGATGTGTTCGGGCTTGCCGTAGTGGCCGTCTTCCGGCCACAGGCTGGACACGGTGAAGCCGGTCAGGCCGGCCTTGGGCTTGCTGCCCCGTCCGGTGGCGCCCTCGTCGCGGATTTCGCCGCCCGCACCGGTCGATGCGCCGGGAAACGGCGAGATGGCGGTGGGATGGTTGTGCGTCTCGACCTTCATCAGCACATGCTGAAGCGAAGTGCGGCGCTGGTAGGCGGGCGCCACGTCGGAGCCCTGGCCGCTCGCCACGAACAGCTCGCGCTCCTGGCCTTCCATCACCGAAGCGTTGTCCGAATAGGCGATGACGGTGTGCTGCGGGCTCGTCTTGTGGGTGTGGCGGATCATGCCGAACAGGCTGTGCTCCTGGGCCACGCCGTCGATGGTGAACTGCGCGTTGAAGATCTTGTGGCGGCAGTGCTCGCTGTTGGCCTGCGCGAACATCATCAGCTCGACGTCGGTCGGGTTGCGGCCGAGCCGGGTGAAGGCGTCCACCAGGTAGTCGATCTCGTCCTCGGCCAGTGCCAGACCGTACTGCGTATTGGCCGCCACCAGGGCGCCACGGCCGCCGCCCAGCACATCGACCTGCTCCATCGGGGCGGCGGCGAGTTCGGTGAACAGTGACTGCGCGGTGAGGCGGTCGAACACCACCGATTCGGTCATGCGGTCGTGCAGCAGCGCTGCCACGGCCGATAACTGGGCCTCGTCCAGCGCGGCCTTGCCCAGCAAGGGGGCCTTGAGCGCGATGCGGTATTCGACGACGCGCTCGACCCGCTTCACGTCGACGCCGCAGTTGTGCGCGATGTCGGTCGCCTTGGAGGCCCAGGGCGAGACGGTGCCGAAACGCGGAGTGACCACCACCAGGGCGCCGTCCGCCGGTCCGGCGTAGGGCTCGCCGTAGGTCAGCAGGGCCTGCAGCTGGCCGGCCTGCACGGCGGTGGGCGCGGCGTCGGAGGCCACGAGGTGCACGAAGCGCGCCGCGATCGCCGTGATGCGCGGGTTGACCGCCTGGAGCTGCGGCAGGAGCTGGCGGGCGCGGAAGTCGCTGACGGCGTTGCCGCCTTCGAAGAAGCTGATGTGCTGGGTCACGGTTGATCGCGGTTTGATCGCGTTTTGATCGCGGGTGAGCGCGGAGTGGCGCGGGTGAGCGTGGAAAGCGTGGAAAGCGTGGAAAGCGTGGAAAAACGTCGAAAGGCGTGAAGCGGGCCCGGCCTGTCCGCTGACTGGGGACAGGCTCGAAAGCCGGCAATTTTACCCATAGCGCGGCCGGTGGCTCGCCGGGGCGTGGCGGCATCGCTGCATACCGGATGGGATAATTGCGTGCATGAGCATCACCATCAAGAGCCCCGAACAAATCGAGGCCATGCGCACCGCCTGCCGGCTGGCATCCGAGGTCCTGGACTACCTCACGCCGCTGATCCAGGTCGGAGTCACCACCCGGGAAATCGACCGCCTGGCCGCCGAATACATGAAGAGCCAGGGCACCGTCTCGGCCACCATCGGCTACGCACCGCCCGGCTACCCGCCCTACCCCGGCCATCTCTGCACCTCGCTCAACAGCGTGGTGTGCCACGGCATCCCCAACGACAAGCCCCTGAAAAAGGGCGACATCATGAACGTGGACGTGACCGTGATCACACCGGACGGCTGGTATGGCGACAACAGCCGCATGTACCTGCTGGGCGAATGCAGCAAGCCGGCTCAGCGCCTGGTGCAAATCACTTACGAGGCCATGTGGCACGGCATCGTGATGGTGAAACCCGGCGCCCGCCTGGGCGATATCGGCTCGGCCATCCAGAAGTTCGCCGAGGGCATGGGCTACTCGGTGGTGCGCGAGTTCTGCGGCCATGGCATCGGCCAGAAATTTCACGAGGAGCCGCAGGTGCTGCACTACGGCCGGCCGGGCACGCTCGAGGAACTCAAGCCCGGCATGACCTTCACGATCGAGCCGATGATCAACGCCGGACGGCGCGAGATCAAGGAATCCGGCAACGACGGCTGGACCATCGTCACCAAGGACCGCAGCCTGTCGGCGCAGTGGGAACACACCGTGCTGGTCACCGAAACCGGCTACGAAGTGCTGACGCTTTCGGCGGGCAGCCTGCCGCCGCCGGACTTCGTCCGGTCCGAGGCCGGCGTCGCCGCCTGAGTCCCGCCGATCCGCCGCCGCCCCAAGCATGCAACACACCACCGCCGCGATCCCATTGCCCAACCTGACGACCAGCTCGGCTGCCGAGGTGGCCGCATTGCGCGACACCTATCGCGCGGACAAGGCCGCATTGCTGCTGAACGCGGCCACCGGCAGCGCGATCCGGCGCACCCAGCCGCTGCTGCGCAAGCTGGCCGCGATGGCGGACGCGCTGCTGATCACCCTGTGGCGACGGGCAGAACTGCCTGACACCTTCGCCCTGCTGGCGGTGGGCGGTTTCGGGCGGGGCGAGTTGTTTCCGGCATCCGACATCGACGTGCTGGTGCTGCTGCCCGACGCCACCGACTGCCAGTCCGAATCCTCGGTGCGCCAGCGCGTCGAGGCCTTCATCGGCAGCTGCTGGGACGCCGGCCTGGAGATCGGCTCGAGCGTGCGCACCGCCGCCGAGTGCATGGAGGAATCGGCCCGCGAAGTCACCGTGCAGACCGCCTTGCTGGAGTCGCGCCGCATCACCGGCGACGCCCGCTTGTTCCATACCTTTCGCCGCGACTTCCGCGAGGCACTGGACCCGCGCGCCTTTCTCAGCGCCAAGATGCTGGAGCTGCGCCAACGCCATCACAAATACCAGGACACGCCCTACGCGCTGGAGCCCAACTGCAAGGAATCGCCCGGCGGCCTGCGTGACCTGCAAACCATCCTCTGGGTGGCGCGCGCGGCGGGCTACGGCGAAAACTGGGATGCGCTGGCCCACAACGGCCTCGCCACCACCCTGGAGGTGGCGCACATCAAGCGCAACGAGGCGCTGCTCAACCTGATCCGCATGCGGCTGCACCTGATCGCCCGGCGCCGCGAAGACCGCCTGGTATTCGACCTGCAGACCGCCGTCGCCGAGTCGTTCGGCTACCGCTCGCAGGCGCCCGATGGCTCGCGCCTGGCCATGCGGGCGTCGGAGGCGCTGATGCGCCGCTACTACTGGGCGGCCAAGGCCGTCACGCAGGTCAGCCAGATCCTGCTGATGAACATCGGCGAGCGGCTCAACCCGACCAGCCACGCGCTCATCCCGATCAACGAACGCTTTTTCGAGAAAGGCGGCATGGTCGAGATCGCCAGCGACGACCTGTACCAGCGCGAGCCGCACTCCATCCTGGAGACCTTCCTGGTTTACGAAAAGCGCGACGGCCTGCGCGGCCTGTCGGCGCGTACCCTGCGCGCGCTGTACAACACCCGCGAGGTGATGGATGCCGCGTTCCGCCGCGATCCGGTCAACCGCCAGACCTTCCTGCAGATCCTGCGCGAGCCCAAGGGCCTGACCCATGCCATCCGGCTGATGAACCAGACCTCGGTGCTGGGCCGCTACCTGCGGGTGTTCCGCAACATCGTCGGGCAGATGCAGCACGACCTGTTCCACGTCTACACCGTGGATCAGCACATCCTGATGGTGTTGCGCAACGTGCGGCGCTTCTTTCTGCCCGAGCATGCGCACGAATACCCGTTCTGCTCGCAACTCGCGGCGGGCTGGGACAAGCCGTGGGTGCTCTACGTGGCCGCCCTCTTCCACGATATCGCCAAGGGCCGTGGCGGCGATCACTCCGAGCTGGGCGCACGCGATGTGAAGATGTTCTGCAAGGAGCATTGCATCGACGAAGAGGACAGCAAGCTCATCGCTTTCCTGGTGCAGGAGCATCTGGCCATGAGCCATACCGCGCAGAAAGCCGACCTCAGCGACCCCGATGTCATCGCAGCATTCGCACAACGCGTCGGCAACGAACGCTACCTCACTGCCCTCTACCTGCTGACGGTGGCGGACATCCGCGGCACCAGCCCCAAGGTGTGGAACGCCTGGAAGGGCAAGCTGCTCGAGGACCTGTACCGCTACACCCTGCGCACGCTGGGCGGCCGGGCACCCGACCCCAATGCCGAAGTCGAGTCGCGCAAGCGAGAGGCCCAGGTCATGCTGGCCCTGCACGCCGAGCCCTTCGAGGGCCACCGCAAGCTGTGGGACACCCTGGACGTGAGCTATTTCATGCGCCACGACGCCGGCGACATCGCCTGGCATGCGCGACAGTTGTCGCGCCACGTGGATAAGGTCGTGCGCAACGACAAGGTCGAGAAACCCCGGACGTCGCCAGCCGAACGCGGCATCGTGCGTGCGCGCCTGTCGCCGCTGGGCGAAGGCCTGCAGGTGCTGGTCTACACCCCCGACGCCCCCGATCTGTTCGCACGGCTGTGCGGCTTTTTCGACCAGGCCGGCTTCAGCATCCTCGACGCCAAGGTGCACACCGCCACCAACGGCTACGCGCTGGATACCTTCCAGGTGGTCACCGACGACATGCAGGACCACTACCGCGAACTCGTCACCATGGTCGAGACCGAACTGGCGCTGGTCCTGCACCAGGCCGGCCCCCTGCCCCCGGTGGTGCGCGGCCGGGTGTCTCGACGGGTTCGCAGTTTTCCGGTGCCGACGCGTGTCGATCTGCGGCCCGACGACCGCGGTCAGCGCTGGCTGCTTACCGTCTCGGCCAGCGACCGTATCGGCCTGCTGTACTCCATTGCGCGGGTATTGGCGCAGCACAAGCTCAACCTGCAATACGCCAAGGTCAGCACGCTCGGCGAGCGGGTGGAAGACACCTTCCTGCTGGAAGGCGCCGCCCTGCAAGGCGCCCGCAGCCAGATCGAGATCGAGAAAGAGCTGCTGGCGGCGCTGGCCAGCTAGCCGCCCGGGCCGGCATCGAGGCCGGGGCCGGGACCGGAACTGCGGCTACCTAGCGTTTCTCGATCCAGCGCCCGTACCGGGCCAGGCCGTAGCACAGCACCCAGTAGATCAGCGCGATGAACAGGTAGCCCTCCAGATAGAAGGCCCGCCAGACCGGGTCGCCGCCCAGCGCCAGGCCGAGTGCGCCCGTCAGCTCGAACAGGCCGACGACGGTGACCAGCGAGGTGTCCTTGAGCGTGCCGACCACCACGTTGACGATGGCCGGGATGGTCAGGCGCAACGCCTGCGGCAGCACGATGTCGCGCTGCACCGCCCAGCGGCTGAAACCCAGCGCCATGGCGGCGTCCGCCTGGCCGCGCGGCACCGCCTGCAGGCCGCCGCGGATCACCTCGGCGAGGTAGGCGGCCACGAACACCACCAGCCCGATCAGCACCCGCAGCAGCACGTCCGGCCGCCAGCCGGTGGGCCACAGCAGCGGCAACAGGAACGACGCCACGAACAGCACCGAGATCAGCGGCACGCCGCGCACCAGTTCCACGTAGGTGCCGGCCAGGGTGCGCATGGCCGGCCAGCGCGACCGCCGGCCCAGCGCCAGCAGCAAGGCCAGCGGAAACGCCAGCGCCAGGCCCGCCACCGCCAGCCCGATGGTCAGCGGCAGGCCGCCCCACTGGGCGGTCGGCACTACGGCCAGCCCGAAAGCGCCGCCGCGCATCAGCACGCCGCCGACGGCGATCGACGCGCACCAGACCAGCGCCAGCCAGGGTTTCCAGGCCCGCGGCCACGCGCTGAGCAGCGTCGTGGCGGCGACCAGGATCGCGGCCACCGCCGGGCGCCATTGCGCGTCGTACGGGTACCGGCCGAAAACGATGGGCCGCCACTTTTCGGCGATCACGCCCCAGCAGGCGCCGGACGCCGCGCGACAGGCTTGCGCGTCGGCTCGAAACACCGCCTCGGCGACACCCCAGCGCAGCAGCAGGAACGCGAGCCACGCGCCCAGCGCGCCCACCAGCAGCGTCGCCATCGAACGCAGCGGCCCGCCGAACAGCTCGGTGCGCCAGCCGTTCACGCCGACCATCCGCGCAGCGCCACGCGGGCGTTGTAGAGGTTCATGCCCAGCGCGATCAGCAGCGACAAGGCCAGGTACACCGCCATCACCACCGCGATGCATTCGAAGGGCCGGCCGGTGGCGTTGAGCGACGTGTTCGCAATCGACACCAGCTCGGGGTAGCCGATGGCCACCGCCAGCGATGAGTTCTTGACCAGGCTCAGCACCTGGCTGGTCAGCGCCGGCACGATCAGCCGCAGCGCCTGCGGCAGCACCACCAGCCGCATCACCGGTGCCGGCGGCAGGCCGAGAGCGCGGGCCGCCAGGACCTGGCCCGAGCCGACCGATTCGATACCCGCCCGCACGATCTCGGCTACGAAAGCCGCCGTGTACAGGCCGAGCGCCAGGGTGATCGCCAGGTACTCCGGGCTGAGCGAAGCGCCGCCGCTGACACCGAACAGCGTCTGCTCAGGCCACTCGAGCGCCCAGCCGGCCTGGCCGTGCACCGGCCAGGGCATCACCAGGCCCGACTTGCCCAGCGACACGCCGGGCAGCAATTGCATCGGGTGTTCCGGGTCGGGCAACAGGTGGGTCAGCGCGAAATAGGTCAGCAGCAGCAGCACCAGCAAGGGCACGTTGCGCAGCGTCTGCACATAGATGTCGGCGAGGCCCCGCACCAGCCGGTGCGGCGTGAGTCGTGCGATGCCGATCAGGGTGCCCAGCACCACGGCGATGACCGTGGCCGGGACCGCCGCGCGCACCGTATTGACCAGCCCGGCCAGGAAGGCCCGCCAGAACGGCTGGGTGGAATCGAACGCCAGCCAGCCCTCGGAAATCTCGAAGCCGGCCGCGTCGCGCAGGAAGTCGAAGCCGGAGCGCACGCCACGGGCGCGCAAGGTGCCGAGCGCCTGCTCGACCACCCACCACCCGGCGCCCAGCACCGCGGCGATCAGCAGCGCCTGCAGCGCCCACGCCCGCCAGCGGGCTGCGGCCGTGGGGGCGTTCACCTGACGGGTAGCGCGTAGAGCAGGCCGCCCTGGTTCCACAGGCGGTTGACGCCCCGCGGCAGCTTCAGGTCGGACTTGGCGCCGACGTTGCGTTCGAACATTTCGCCGTAGTTGCCGACCGCCTTGATCGCCTTGAAGGACCAGTCCCTGGACAGGCCGAGCAGCTTGCCCATGTCGTCGCCGGTACCCAGCAGGCGCATCTGCGCCGGGTCCTTGCTGTCGGTCTTGAGCTTGTCGGCGTTGCCCTGCGTGATGCCGACCTCCTCGGCCTCGATCAGCGCGTTGGGAACCCATTTGGCGATGGCGAACCACTCGTCGTCGCCGCGCCGCACCAGGGGCGCCAGGGGCTCCTTGGAGATGAGCTCGGGCAGCACGATGTAGTCGTCCGGGTTGGGCGCTTCCTTGTTGCGCAAGGCGGCCAGGGCGGACGCGTCGGTCGTGAAGGCCTGGCAGCGGCCGGCGAAGAAAGCCTTGTACGAAGCCTCGAAACTCTCGAAGACCAGCGTCTTGACCGGAATGTTCTGCGCCCGGGACCAGTCGGCCACGTTCTTCTCGTTGGTGGTGCCCGACTGGGTGCACACGGTCGCGCCCTTGAGTTGCCTGGCGCTGTTGACCTTGAATTTCTTGGCGACCAGGAAACCCTGGCCGTCGTAGTAGGTGATGGTGGTGAAGTGAAAGCCCAGCGAGGCGTCGCGGGTGAGGTTCCAGGTGGTGTTGCGCGCCAGGATGTCGACCTCGCCGGACTGCAGCGCGGCAAATCGCTGCTGCGAGTTGAGGGGCACGAACTCGACCTTGTCGGCATCGCCCAGCACCGCCGCCGCCAGCGCGCGGCAGGTATCCGCATCCAGGCCCGACCAGTGACCCTTGGCGTCCGGGGCCGAAAACCCCGCCAGGCCGGTGGTGACGCCGCATTTGACGTTGCCGCGCTGCTTCACCGCGTCCAGCGTTTTGCCGGCGAAGGCGGGAGCCGAACCCAGGGCAGCGGCCAGGGCGAGGCCGAGGATTGCACCGGCGCGTGGTGGCGTGAGGCGGAAGATGGTCATGGATGGGCTGGAAACGTAAAGAAATGGGGCCGGGCAGGAGGCTCAGTCGTCGGCCGCAGGGTCGAGGCCTGGAAAGAGCACCTCGGTAAAACCGAAGCGGCTGAAATCGCGGATGCGCATCGGGTACAGCACCCCCACCAGGTGGTCGCATTCGTGCTGCACGACCCGCGCGTGGAAGCCGTCCACCGTGCGGTCGATAGTCTGGCCTTGCGGGTCGAAGCCGGTGTAACGAATGCGGTGGTGGCGCGGCACGACGCCCCGCAGGCCGGGCACCGAGAGGCAGCCTTCCCAGCCGTCTTCCATGACCTTGTCGAGGGGCGTGATGACCGGGTTGATCAAGACGGTGCGCGGCACCACCGGGGCGTCGGGATAACGGGCGATGGTTTCGCCGGTGCCGAAGATGACCAGTTGCAGGTCGATGCCGATCTGCGGAGCGGCCAGACCGGCCCCCTGCACTGCCACCATGGTTTCGAACATGTCGGCGATGAGGGTTTGCAGCGCGGGCGTGCCGAACTCGGTCACCGGCTGGGCTACCCGCAGCAGACGCGTGTCGCCCATCTTGAGAATTTCTCGGATGGTCATGGACCAATTATGGCGCGGTCTGACAGGCGCCAGACGAGCGCGGCCCACGCGCCCTGGCCGCCCGGCTTACTCGGTGTCGGCGAAGCGCGGGCGGGGACGGGGCGGCATTTCCGGTTCACGCCTCGCCGGCCGATAGGGCGCGGGTTCCACCAGTTCGGTGATGACCGGCCCGGAGGACCGGGGAACGGTGGTCGGCCGAACCGGATCGGGCGGAAACGCCCGGCTGTGCCCACCACCGTCTTCGGACTCGTCCACCTCGGTGATCACCGGGCCTGCGCTGCGACGGAACATGCTGGGAGACTGCACGCCGTCACCACCCGGGTAGCCGAAAACGCCGTGCTGCGCCTGCCGCGCGGCCTGTTCGGACCGCCGTTCCAGAACTTCCAGATCGCCGTAGCGCGACTCCATTTCGGTCAGCAGGAGGCGCGCACGGTCTTCCACGACGCCGCCGACCGCCCTGCCCCAGCGCGAAAGGCTGTCCAGCGCCTGCCGCGCCGGGGAAGAGCCGCCGCGCTCCATGGAGAGAAGGCGCTCGACCGAGAGAAAAGCGCGATGGCTTCGCTGCATGAAACGTCCCAGTCGGCACAAGGCCTCGTCGACACGATCGTTCTGCTGCGGGCCGGCCGGACGACTCGCCGATGCGCTGGCGTCGGGCGGCGTGTGCCAGCCCGGTTGTGGCGGAACCGCCGACTGCGGAGATGCCGCCGATGGCGGCGCTGCCTGACCGGCGAAAGTGGCGGCCAGGCCCTGCAGGTCGGCATGCCGGTAACCCCTGATGCCGGCACCGAAGAGGCCGGATCCCGACGAGGAGCCTCCCCGCTGCGCCTCGAATGCGGCACGGACGGTGTGCCGCTGCGCGTGGAACAGGACCGCCGCTGCCTGGACCTGGGCCGGATAGTGACCCTGGGCGTTGCGGGCCATGATCACGATCTGGGAGGCCGTCAGGCGACCCCGGGGCTGGTCGAGGGCCAGGCGGGCGAGGATCTGGGCGCTTTGTGCAAGGTCGGGCGGCAGCGCCGGGCGATCGGCTGGAGCCGACCAGGGCTGGAACTGCGCCCGCTGCGCTGCGGGCACGGGGCGTACGGGATCGGTATGGAACATGGCGACATCCCTGAAAACATTGGAGTCGCGACCTTAGAGGCCGGCATCGCGGAACGATGCATCCCGCCACGAAAGCACCGGCGGCAAGCCGAAACCGCCGTTTCAGCGCCAGTAGCGCCCGCCACCGCCCCATCGCCCGTAAAAACCGACCGAGGGCTGCACGATCACCGGTGCCGGTGCGTAGTACTGGGGCGCCGAATATCCGTAGCCATAACCGTAGGCCGGGCCGGCCGGGGCGACGACGCAGCCGGAGAGCAAGGCAACCGAGACACCCGCGCCGACAAAAGCAGCTAAACGAAAAATGGAACGCATGGTACGAACTCCAAAGATGAACAAATCTTCAACGTTCATTGGAGCCCGACCGAGGACAGGGATTTCGTCCGTCGCGTCAACCACGGGTAAAGCGCAGAAACAAAACTAGCCGGCCAGCAGTGCGCGCAAACCGTCTTCGTCCAGCACCGGAATGCCCAGCGCCACGGCTTTTTCGAGCTTGCTGCCAGCTTCCTCGCCCGCCACGACGTAATCGGTCTTCTTGCTGACCGAACCCGCCACCTTGGCGCCGGCCGCCTCCAGCATGTCCTTCGCTTCGTCGCGCGACAGGCTGGGCAGCGTGCCGGTCAGCACGACGGTCTTGCCCGCCAGCGGCAGCTGGGTGCGGACTTCCGGCGGGCCTTCCTGCCAGGTAACCCCGGCAGCGCGCAATTGCTCGACCACCTCGCGGTTGTGGGGCTGCGCGAAGAAGGTGTGGATCGACTCGGCCACGATGGGGCCGACATCCGGCACTTCGAGCAACTGCTCCACGCCGGCGTCCATGATGCCGTCCAGGTTGCCGAAGAAGCGCGCCAGGTCCTTGGCGGTCGCTTCGCCGACGTTGCGGATGCCCAGACCGAACAAAAAGCGCGGCAACGTCGTCTGCTTGGATTTCTCCAGGGCGGCGACGATGTTCAGGGCCGACTTGTCAGCCATGCGGTCCAGCGCCGAGAGCTTGGCGACGCCTAGCTTGTAGAGGTCCGGCAGGGTGCGGATGATGCCGGCGTCCACCAGCTGCTCGACCAGCTTGTCGCCCAGGCCCTCGATGTCCATGGCACGGCGTGCGGCGAAGTGCAGCAGCGCTTCCTTGCGCTGGGCGGGGCAGAACAGCCCGCCGGTGCAGCGGTGGTTGGCCTCGCCCTTGGGTCGCACCACCTCGCTGCCGCAGATCGGGCACTGGCGCGGCATGTGAAAGTTGGGCACGTAGGCCGGACGCTCGCCCGGCACCTTGCCGACGACTTCCGGAATCACGTCGCCGGCGCGCCGCACGATGACCGAATCGCCGACCCGCACCTGCTTCTTGCGCACCTCGAAGACGTTGTGCAGCGTGGCGTTGGTCACGGTAACGCCGCCGACGAACACCGGCGCCAGCCGCGCCACCGGCGTCAGCTTGCCGGTGCGGCCCACCTGCACGTCGATGCCGGACATGGTGGTGACCTGTTCCTGGGCCGGATATTTGTGCGCCACCGCCCAGCGGGGTTCGCGCGCCTTGAAACCCAGCTGCAATTGCAGCGCGCGGTCGTTGACCTTGTAGACCACGCCGTCGATGTCGAACGGCAGCGCGTCGCGCCGCGCGGCGATGGCGACATGGAAGTCCGACAGGCCGTCCGCGCCCTGCACCACCGCGCTGTCCGCATTAACGGGGATGCCCATGGCTTTCAGCGCCGCAAGGCTGCCGGCGTGGCTGCCGGGGGAGACCCAGCCCTGTATTTCGCCGAACCCGTAGGCGAAGAACGCCAGCGGACGCTGCTTGGCAATGTTGGCATCCAGCTGCCGCACCACGCCGGCGGCGGCGTTGCGAGGGTTGACGAAAGTCTTGCCCCCCGCCTCGCGCTGGCGCTCGTTCAACGCGTCGAAATCGTCACGCCGCATGAAGACTTCGCCGCGCACTTCCAGCACCGCCGCAGTGCAGTTGCGCAGGCGCTTCGGGATCGCCCTGAAGGTGCGGATGGTGTGCGTCACGTCTTCGCCGGTCTCGCCGTCGCCGCGTGTGGCGGCATGCACCAGCAGGCCGTTTTCATACCGCAGGTTGATCGCCAGGCCGTCGAACTTCAGCTCGGCGGTGTACTCCAGCGGCGGCGCGTCGGCCGCCAGCGCCAGCAGCTTGCGCACCGAAGCGTCGAACTTGCGGGCGCCCTCGGGCGTCGTGTCAGTCTCGGTGTGGATCGACAGCATCGGCACCGCGTGGCGCACCGGCACCAGGCCGTCCATTACCGCGCCGATCACCCGCTGGGTGGGCGAGTCGGGCGACAGCAGGTCGGGGTATTGCGCCTCCAGCGCCTGCAGGCGCTGGAAAACCTTGTCGTATTCGGCGTCGGGCACGCTGGGGGCGTCCAGCACGTAGTACTCGTGCGCCCAGCTTTCGAGCTGCGCCCGCAGCGCCGCCACTTCGTCGGCAGGCAGAGGGCTTTCGTGATTCGCGGCCGAGGCGTTCATGCGAACAAACGCCGCGCCTGCACCGATCCGGCCGACAGATCGCGGCCATCCAGGGTGTCGTACAGCTTTTCCAGGTCGAGCCCGATGGAGTCCAGCGACTCGTCGCGCAGCGGTTGTCCGTTTTGATCGGTGACCACGCCGTCCATCGATTCGGCCAGCGCAGCGCCTATTTCACGCAGGCGGATGAAGGGCTGCTCCACGCGCAGCACGTGCGCCACGTCCAGGCTCAGCGTCAGGTCGCGGATGGCGGACTGCGCCGGGTCTTCGGCGAGCGCCGCCTGCGTGTCGAACGACAACGCCAGGATGGACGGCATGCCGGGCGTGGCCGCCGGCAGCGCCATGCGACCGGGGATGGTGCCGGCGACGAAGCCCAGGCGCGCGGCGTTCTGCTGGATGTAGCCGGGGCTCCAGGCGGCGCCGCGGGCGCGCAGCACGAAGGCCAGTTGTGCGTCGTGGTCGCTGGCGAACTGGTCGAGTTCGCGGGCGCGGGCGACCTCGTCGCGCATGTCGGGAAAATCGGCTGCGCCGTTGACCGTGTCGGCGAAGGCCTGCGCCTTCACGACGAACTCCGAATACTCGATGTCGTTCAGCGCGCCGGTGCGGTTGGCCAGTTGCACGCCGGCCTGGAAAGCCCGGTAGCGCTGGCCGGCCAGCGGCATTTCCCATTGGCCGCTGGCGTCGTTGCGGCCCTCGATGGCGAAGGGCTTGCTGCCGGCGCGGCGGGTGGGCGGCAGCGCGGCCAGGGCGGCATCGCCCGACACCAGCCCCTCGAGCGTGATCGGCACGATGCTGTCGATCAGGGCGTCCAGCCCCGGACGCCGCTCCAGCGACGGCAAGGGCATGGGATTCAGGGCCGGCTCGGTGCCGCCGCCGACGAGTTCTCCGCTGCCGTCGAAACCGGGTTCCTGTCTTTCACCGCCAGTGGCCTCGGACGCGTCGGCCACGGCCGGGTCGGCCTGCTTGGGCGCGTTGCGTCGAGTAGTCCACGCGCTGTGGATGATGATGGCCAGCAGGACGATGCCGCCGGCGATGGCAAGGCTCATCTGTAGTGTGCTCATGCTCGGGTCGATGCTTTCTTTTGGGGGTTGCGTCAGGTGGTCGCCATCGAGAGGGCGGACTCCATGTCCACCGCCACGATGCGCGACACGCCCTGCTCCTGCATGGTGACGCCGATCAATTGTTCGGCCATTTCCATGGCGATCTTGTTATGAGAGATGAACAGGAACTGAGTTTCCTTGCTCATGCTGGCGACCAGCTTGGCGTAGCGCTCGGTGTTGGCGTCGTCCAGCGGCGCGTCGACCTCGTCCAGCAGGCAGAACGGCGCGGGATTCAGCTGGAAGATGGCGAACACCAGCGCGATCGCGGTCAGCGCCTTTTCGCCACCCGAAAGCAGGTGGATGGTCTGGTTCTTCTTGCCCGGTGGCTGGGCCATCACCTGCACGCCGGCGTCCAGGACTTCTTCGCCGGTCATCGTCAGCTTGGCCTGGCCGCCGCCGAACAGCTCGGGGAACATGCGGCCGAAATGGCCGTTGACGACATTGAAGGTGCCCACCAGCAGCTCGCGGGTTTCGCCGTCGATCTTCTTGATGGCGTCTTCCAGGGTGGTCATGGCTTCGACCAGATCGGCGGTCTGAGCGTCGAGGAAGGTCTTGCGTTCGCGCGCGACGCCCAGTTCTTCCAGGGCCGCCAGGTTGACCGCGCCCAGCGCGGCGATCTCACGATTGCCCCGGTCGATCTCGCCCTGCAGGCCCTGCACCCGTACCGCGCCGGCGGCAATCGACGCGGCCACCGCTTCGAGGTCGGCCTGTGCGTCTGCCAGGAACTGGCTGTACTGCTCCAGGCCCAGGCGCGCGGCCTGTTCCTTGAGCTGGTATTCGGTGATGCGCTGGCGCAAGGGGTCGAGGGCGCGCTCGAGTTGCAGGCGACGCTCGTCGCTGGCGCGCAGCTTGGTGGTCAGGTCGTCGTATTCGCTGCGTTGCGCTGCGAGGGCTGCCTCGCGCGAGGTTTTGAGGTCCAGGGCCTGTTGCAGCCCGCCCTGCGCCGCGGCATCGGACAGTCGGGTGAGTTCTTCGCGCGCCCGCTGATCCTCGTCGGCCAGGGCGCCGGCCTGTTGTGTCGCCGTGTCGATGGCACGACCGAGTTCACCGCGCCGCGACTCCAGGCTGCGGCGGGCGAAGGTGGCTTCCTGGGCGCGACGCTCCAGCCCGCGCTGCTGCTCGCGCGCCTCTGACAACCTGCGCTCGGACTCGATCACCCGCTCGTCCAGCAGCGCATGGCGTTCCTGGGTGTCCGCGAGCTGCATGTCCAGCTCTTCGAAACGCGCTTCGGCGGTTACCCGGCGTTCCTGCAGGTCGTCCAGCTGGCCGTCCACTTCGGCCAGGTCGCCGTCGATCTGCTCGCTGCGCGCACGGGTCTGCTCGGCCAGCTGCGACAGGCGCAATGTCTCCACCTGCAGTTCGTGGGTGCGGCCCCGGCCTTCGGTGGCGTCGCGGCGCGCCGCCACCAGGGCCTGGCTGGCTTCCGAATACGCGGCTTCGGCACGGATGGAAGCCGCCCGGGCTTCTTCGGCGATGAGCGACTGCGCCCGCAACTGCTTGTCGAGGTTCTCGATTTCCTGCGCCCGCGCCAGCATGCCGGCCTGCTGCGAATCCGGCGCATAAAAGCTGACGCCGTGCGCGGTGACCGCATGGCCGTCCTGCACGTAGATGGTTTCTCCCGACTGCAAGCGGCCGCGCCCGGCCAGCGCGGCATCGAAGCTGTCGGCGGTGTAGCAGCCGTGCAGCCAGTCGGCGAACAGCGCGCGCTGGCCGGCATCCGACAGCCGCAGCATCTCGGAAAGCCGCGGGAGCGCGGCCTCGGGTTGGGGCAGCCCCGCCAGCGGCGGGCTGTAGAAAGCCAGGCGTGCCGGCGGCGCGTCGGCCGCGAAGGCGCGCACCGTTTCCAGCCGGGATACTTCCAGCGCGCCCAGCCGTTCCCGCAGCACGCTTTCCATGGCGTTTTCCCAGCCGGGCGACACCTGGATGCGGGTCCAGAGCGCGGCCAGGCCGTCCAGGCCGTGGCGTGCCAGCCAGGGCTGCAGCTTGCCGTCGGTGCGGACTTTTTCCTGCAGCGCGCGCAGGGCCTCCACTTTCGCGGACAGATCCGACTGGCGGGCCGTCTCGGCATTGAGCTGCTGCTGACGCTGGCGACGCTCGTCGTCCAGGCGCGGGACGGTGTCCTGGAGATCCAGCAGGCGCTCGTCAGCGACGGCGGCCGCCTCTTCGGCGGCTTCCAGCTGCTCCTGCAAATTGCGCAGGCGCTGTTCGTCGGGGGCAGACAGCGCATTGCGGTCGGTAGCCAGCCGTTCGCGGCGGCTGGTCAGCTGGCGCGACTGCTCTTCGATGCTGCGCTGCTCGGCGGCCAGCACCTGGATCTGTTGCTGCACCTGCACGACCACGCCGCGTTGCTCGGCGGCGCGCTGCTGCGACTGGCGCAGGGCGTCTTCCAGGTCGGGCAGGCGCATCGCCTGCTCCTCGACCTGCGCGGCCAGGAGTTCGGCCTGTTCCTCGGCGGTCTCGCCCTCGGCCGCGAGGTTTTCCAGTTCTTCGGTGGCGTCCTCGCGGCGGGTATTCCATTGGGACAGTTGCTCGGCCAGCGTCACCAGTCGCGCCTGCACCCGCTGGCGCCCCTCGATGACGAACCGGATTTCGGCTTCGAGCTTGCCGACCTCGGCGCTGGCTTCGTACAGCTGGCCCTGGGCCCGGTTGACCTGGTCGCCGGCCGCGTAATGCGCCTGTCGCACGGTTTCCAGGTCGGATTCGACATGGCGGAGGTCGGCCACGCGGGATTCCAGGTCGTTGACCGCCTGCGCGGCCTCGGAGTGGATGCGCGCCTGCTCCGCCTCGCTCTCCGAGCGCTTCAGGAACCACAGCTGGTGCTGGCGCAGGGTTACGTCGGCGTTGAGCCGGTTGTAGCGCTGGGCCACCTCGGCCTGCTTCTCCAGCTTTTCGAGGTTGCTGTTGAGCTCGCGCAGGATATCTTCGACGCGGGTCAGGTTCTCGCGGGTGTCGGAAAGCCGGTTTTCGGTCTCGCGGCGGCGTTCCTTGTATTTGGAAACGCCGGCGGCCTCTTCCAGGAACAGGCGCAGCTCTTCGGGACGCGACTCGATGATCCGGCTGATGGTGCCCTGGCCGATGATGGCGTAGGCACGCGGTCCCAGGCCGGTGCCCAGGAACACGTCCTGCACGTCTCGGCGGCGCACCGGCTGGCTGTTGATGAAATAGCTGCTGGTGCCGTCGCGGGTCAGTACGCGCTTGACGGCGATTTCCGGAAAACGGCTCCACGAACCGCCGGCGCGGTGGTCTTCGTTGGAAAACACCAGTTCGACGCTGGCCCGGCTGGATTGCTTGCGGGTGGTCGTGCCGCTAAATATCACGTCCTGCATCGACTCGCCGCGCAGCTCGCTGGCCTTGGATTCGCCGAGCACCCAGCGCACCGCATCCATGATGTTCGACTTGCCGCAGCCGTTCGGGCCGACCACGCCCACCAGCTGGCCGGGCAGCAGGAAGTTGGTGGGTTCGGCGAAGGACTTGAAGCCCGAAAGCTTGATGGAGTTGAGGCGCACGGCGGACCAGGAAAAACCCCGCCGCGCGGGCACGCGGACGGGGTTGCGATGATACCGGCCCCAAAACGCTCGACGGAAAGCTCAGACCTTGCGCGACAGGCCGTGTCGGTCCGGTGGAAACAGCTTGCGCATGACCTCGGTCGCAGGCATGCCGGGGTGGCGCCGCAGGTCGGCGGCTTCGCGCCGCAGGCGCCGGTACAGGTCGGCGCTGTCCCGGTCCGCCTGGCGCTGGCGAACCGCCCGAAACGCTTGCGGCGCCTCGACGATGCGCCGGTACCAGGCCGGCGCGCCGAGTGCGTGGCCGTCGAAATCGAGCGGACTGCCCCTGAAGAGCGGATGGACGGCGATGCGCGCCTGGGCCAGGTTGGGGTAATCGCGGTACAGCACCGCCTTGCCCCGGCACGCCTCGGCGATCCGCTCGCCCCATTCGTGCGAGGTGGCCACCATGGGCTCGCAACCCGGAAACTGCGCCGCGGTCGGGTCGATCACCAGCACGGCGCCGGCCGCGCGTACCAAGACGGCGAAGTGATTCTCCGGGAGCTCGTCCGACGTACCGGTCCAGATGAAAAGGCCACGGGTGGCGTTGGCGATGCCGTGATAGTTGAGGATGCACTGCACGCGCGCGGCGCAATCGAAGCAGCGGTCCTTGGGGCTGTCGATCATTCGCACGACTTCGGCGTCCGAGAGCACGAGCGTGCGCAACTGGACCGCCCTGCTTTCGGCGGCGCTGTTCGTGAGGGTGGGGGCGGCAAGACCGGCGGCCAACGGCGCGACAAACCCCGGGTTCCCGGCCTCGGGCCGAAACCTCGGCTCCCGTGCGGGCAGACACTGCAGGGCGGGACACGTATCGGCCGGCGGGCGAAGACTGCCCGGCGAGCCGGCGTGATCGGGAGCGTTGCTGATGCCGGTGGCGTAGCAGACAGAGGCCGCGAGTGGCAGCGGTTGCGTGGGCCGGACCGAAGAATGGGACGAAAAAGAGATTCCCATGGCGCCTCCTTGGCAAAGTGCAGAGGCGAACCATTCTGGGCGCCGGCCTTAGTCGGCGAGCGGTCGGGAGCGACGATCGACGGGCCTCAGCGAAGCCTGTAACGCAGCTTTCGCCCACCGGACACGGTCGACTCCAGCGCCACCCAGTCACCGGCGGCCGTGTAGGCCAGTTCGAGCGGGTTTTCCGGTCCGGTCAGCCGCCATCGACGGCCGGACACCGGCACGCCGCGGGCCTGCACGATCTGTTCTGGCAGTGGCGCGAAGGCGACCTGCGTGTACTCGCCGGTCTGCACGTTCAACAGACGCGACTGCTGGCGAATGGACGGGTTCCAGTAGGCGAAACCCATCACGCAGCCGGGATAGCTGCCCGACGCCTTGGTGGCGACCACCTTCAGGCTGCCCTCGACGGTCTCGGCATCCACCGCCAGTGCCTGGCCGTCGTCGTCGGTGCGGGCGCGCAGCTTTTCCAGGCATCCGCCGCGCCAGGTCTCGTCGGCTTCGTGGCGGTAGCGGTAGGCGACGAAGCCCAGCACCTTCACGTCGAACGCGGCCCGGCTGCGGACCGTGGTGCGCTCGCCGTCCGACGAAACCGTGAAACGATGCTCGCCGATGGGCTTGCCGTCGAGATCGACATCGAAGACCCACTCACGCGCCGGCTCGGCAGCACCTGCGGCGGCGCTCGTTAGCAACAGCATCAGCAGCAGCGTCGGCAGCGCCGTCAGCGCGGCCGGGCCGGCCGGGCTTTTCATCCGCCGTCCTTCGGCGGGTGCGGCGGCCCGGGGAAGAACGCGTTGGTGCGCGCCACGTAATCACGGTACTTGGGACGCCGCTCGCCGATGTCGTGCTCCAGCAGGGACACGCCCGACACCTTCAGCAGCAACACCGTCATGATCAGCGGCGACACCAGCGCCCACAGTCCGGGCATGCCGGCGCCCGCCAGGCCCAGCAGGAAGATGCCCCACCAGGTACAGCACTCGCCGAAATAGTTGGGATGGCGCGAATAGCGCCACAGGCCCCGGTCCATGACTTGGCCCTTGTGGGCCGGGTCGGCCAGGAAGCGGCCGAGCTGCGCATCCGACACGGCTTCGAAAACGATACCGAACGCCACCAGCGCAACGCCGGCCACGTCCAGCAAGCCGAAAGGCCGGTCGCCGACCAGCGCCGCGAACAGCGGCGCCGAAACCGCCCAGGCCAGCACCGCCTGCAAGGCGAACACCAGGTACAGGCTCTTGAAGGCGAAATTCGGCTGATTGCGGGCACGAATAGCCTGGTAGCGCCGGTCCTCGCCATGGCCCCAATTGCGCCGTGTCACATACCAGGCCAGGCGAAGCGCCCATACCAGCAGCAGCGGCAACACCCACCAGGCGCGCCCGGTGCTATCGGGCAGCAGCCAGGCGTACACCAGACCGGGCGCCGCGATCATCGGCCCCCAGGTGCGGTCCACCAGGCTGACATCGCTGCGCACCAGGCTGGCCAGCCAGGTCAGGAACGCCAGCGCCGCCGACGCGGCGAGTCCCCACAGGGCGACTTGCAGGCCGCTCATGCCACGGCCTCGCGCTTCTCGAAGAGGTAGTGCCCCACCCACCATTGCTGGCCGTGGTCGTAGCCGAAAAGCTCGGCGACCGCCATGTAGAACACCCGCCAGCGGTGCCGCCAGAGGTCCGCGTCCGCACCGTAGGCCTGTTCCAGTACCGGCTTCAGGGCATCGCGGGCGGCGTCCATGTTGGCCAGCCAGGCGTTGGAGGTGCGTTCGTAGTGCGTGCCGTCCCAGCGCCAGCGCCGTACCAGCCGCAGGTCGTCCTGGAACTGCGCGGCCATGTCGTCGCTGGGCATCATGCCGCCGGAAAAGAAGTACTTGCTCATCCAGTCGGTGTCGTCGAGTTCGACGAAGGCGTACGGCACCGACCGGTGCACGAACACGTGCATGAAAAATCGACCGCCCGGCGCCAGCCAGCCCGAGAGTCGCCGGAACAGCGCGGGCCAGTTGCGCATGTGTTCGAACATCTCCACCGACACGATGCGGTCGTACCGCTTATCGGTCTCGAAAACGTTCATGTCGCGCGTCAGTACGGTCACGTTTTGCAGGCCGAGTTTCAGCGCCTGGGCTTCGATGTATTCACGCTGCGATGCCGAATTGGAGACGGCCGTGATCTGCGAGCCGGGGTAGCGCTCCGCCATGAACAGGGTCAGCGAACCCCAGCCGCAGCCCAGTTCGAGGATGCGCTGCCCCTGGTCCAGGCCGGCGCGCTCGCAGGTGGCGATCAGCGCGGCCACCTCGGCCTGCTCCAGCGTCTGCGTGCCTTCGGGCCACCAGCATCCGCTGTACTTTCGGGCCGGACCGAGGCATGCGCCGAAGAAATCGGCCGGCACTTCGTAGTGCTGCTCGTTGGCTTTTTCCGGTACGAGTGCCAGAGGCGCCTGGCGCAATTCGTCGAAAAACGCGGCCGCCAGCTCTGATGATCGCTCGGCATCGTCTGCCGCGATCTGGTCCAGCCGCTCCTTGAGCAGGCGACGAATGCCGGCTCGCACCACGCTGTCGGGCAAGACGCCCTGCTCTGTCCACTTGATGCCGAGGTCGGCTATGAATCCCATCGAGTCGCTCCCGGAAGTTGTCCCTTGATGAGCTTACGCAGCAGCCGGGCCTGCGGATGTAGCAAAAAGCGCCGGACACAAGGATGCGCATGGCAGCAGCGCTAGACCGGCCGGCCCACGCACGGGCGTCGCCGCCCATCGGCGGCGATGCAAAAATGAAGAGTGCGACCACCGTCACGAACAACCACCGGCGCACCCAATGAACACCACATCTTCGATCTCCGTCGTGCTGGCCCAGGAAAACGCGGTGGACCTGGCATCCCTGGCCGCGCTGCTGCAGGACATCCGGCCGCGGTGGAACATCACCGGTCGAACCTCCAACCTGCCCGACCTCATGAAAGTGCTCGACGACTGCGATCCGTCGCTGTGCATCGTGGATGTGCGGCTGCAGGGCCAGAGCAGCCTGGACTTCATGCAGAGGCTGGGCGACGCCAAACCGACCATCTTCGTCGCCGACGAGTCCGTTTATGCAGTCGAGGCCTTTAACGAGGACGCGATCGACTTCATGACCCGACCGCTGCGCCAGGACCGGCTGGAACAGGCCTTGAAAAAAGCCGAGCGCCACCTCGACGGCATAGCACGGGCCGCCGAATCCAGTGCCGGGTCGAAGGCCCCTCTGCGGCAGATAGTGCGCATGCTCAAGGGGCAGGATGTGGTGCTGAGCCCGCTCTCCGAAGTGAGTTACTTCCAGGCCCAGCGCAAATACACCCGGGTGGTGCTGCGCCAGCAGGAGGGCCTGCTACGCATGGGGCTATCGGCCGTCGCCGAGCAACTGCCCCGCGACCAGTTCCTGAAGATCCACCGCAGCCTGATCGTCAACATGGCCCACGTGCACTGCGCGCGGCGCGACGAGTTCGGCCGCATGACCATCGGCCTGGCGGGCCGGTCCGAACCGCTGGTGATCGCGCGGACCTACGAGCACCTGTTCCGGGACGGCATCTATTAGGGATCGAGAAGTTCGATCGAGGGGTTCGCGCTGAAAGTTGTGGCGCCGTTCGGCACAAAGGCATCGGCGACGAAGCCGGTCACCTGCATTTCGAGCGCGAAGCGACGTGCCCGCGAGCGGACAGGAGCCAGGTCGAACGAAAGCACGCTGGCGTTCCGGTCGATGTCCACCGCGGCCACCGGCGCCTTGCCGTCGACCGCCAATTCCACAGGAATTTCGTTGGCCAGTGCTCGGACCACTCGCAAACGCAGCGCGCCGGAGGGTTGCGCAAAATCCCATCGCAGCAGTTTGAGGTCCGCCTGCCGTGTCTCCACATTCAGCACTCGCAGGCGCAATGCGCTGCGGTCGGCATCGCAGGTAATCAGCAGCACGGCCGGACGCGGGGCTCCGACCTGGCGGTATTCCCCCGTTTCCGACCTGGTCCCCTTTCCGGCGACGATGGTTCCGAGGTCGAGATGCGGCGCCGCGAAATGCAGTTCACAGGCAGCATGGCTGATGTCGGCCCCTGCCAGGCAGGCCACCAGCGCGGCCGTTCGCACGGCGTGGCGGCCGATGGAGCTCATGGTGCGACACCGACCGGTCGGCACGTGGCGGAAGCCGTTTCGAACAACGCCCAATCGATTTTTGGCAATGTTTTCATCTCGCCGATGACACAGCGCCCGCCGTTCAGCAGATCGACCTCCAGGACGGCATCGGCATCGTTGTCGGTCAGCAAAATTCGGCCGTCCGCTTCCGACAAGGTGAAATATTCTTTCTCGTTGCCGCGCAGAACCACCGTGCCTGAAGGCAACAGGCTGCCATCGGGCATCGTGACGATCAGCATCTTGCGGCGCACCCGGTGCATGCCGAGATTGATGCGCACCACGGCCCCCCGGCTGACCTCCAGCACCTGCAGGCCGTTGTCGATTTGAATGTCTTCATCCACCGAGTTGCCCGCCAACTCGATACGCGATTCGCGGTAGGGCGCCAAGCCGCTGACGGCAGCCAGGCCGTTGAACCATGACCACACCGGGCCTTGCGGTGTGAGGATGCGGGCGCGTGCAATGTCGCCGGTCTCGATGGTGCCGAAGTTGTCCGCCACCGTGTAGGGCGTCAGCGCAATGCCAGCGCCGGTAGCCACGGCTGCGCCGTTGAAGTCGACATAGACGTTGGTGCTGCTGATCGACTGAACCATTCCAGCGTTGAGGTTCAAATAATACGGAAGCCCGTAGACCGATACGCTGCTGCTGCGGCTTTGGCCCGATGCGCTGCGGGTCGTTTCCGCCGAGCCCCGATAGCCCAGGTCGGGCCTGACACGATGTTCGAAGCCGACCCCCGTACGCTCCCGGCCATCATTGTTCTCGTGGTACGCCCTGACGGACATGTTCGTGCCCAGCGGCATCGAGACATTGAAATAGAACACCCGGCTGGCCGGCGTCGCGGAGGCGAAACTGGAAGCATCGATAGCGGCACCCGGCCGGGCAGCGCGGCGCGACACGCCGGCAGCGAAGGTCATGCCGCGCCAGGAGTAGCCCCAGTTGAGGGTCATGCTGTTCGCCGGTGCTGCGGCAAAGTAGGTTTCGCGTGTGACTCCGGCCGACAATGCGCCTGCGAAAGGGGCGTTCCAGCTGAGCGTGGCACCGAATTGCGACCGGGATCCGGCCGGTGCGACGGCCGCTGGCTGGTCGACCAGAAGGTTCTCCTGTACGCCGCGGTAGTCGGCGCTGCGCATGCCGCCGGTCAGGCCGAAGCGCCAGTCGGCTCCAAAGCTCTTGCTGGCAGAAGCGCCGCCGAGCCACCCGACCTGCCCGCTTCGCCGGTCGTGCGACACCTGGCCTTGTACCGAAACACTGGTTGTGTGCTCGGGCAAATCGAAGGCGAGCGAGGTACCCACCGCGCCGTAGGTGGTCGACACCAGGGCGCCCGAAGTGCCGGACAAGGGGTCGTGCGACCAACTCCGCGAAAACGAAACCACGGGCGAATTCCGATAGAGGCCGCTCTGCGACTGGTCCCAGAACAGGCCGGCCGCCACGCTCCACCCTTCACGTTCGCTGTCGGCCATCGACTCCAGCAAGGCGCTGGCCGGGACGCGGAACGACTGCTCTGCCCCACTGTCGTCGACCACCTTCACCTCCAGGTCGGCCGTCGCGTTTTTCGCGACGTAGTCGGTGATGGAAAAAGGCCCAGGCGGCACGACCGTCCTGAGCACCACCGTGCCGTTCTGCCGAATCTCGACCCGGGACCGGCTTGCCGCCACGCCGGTGACGGCGTAACTGGCATTGCGGGCGTACAGGCCGCGCTCGGGAATCCACTGCACGCCGGTCAGGGGCAAGCCGCCGAAAATGGGATCCTGGCTGGTAATGCGACCGAAGTGCGCGGTGTGCTCCCAATCCTCGAAGGTCTTCTGCACATACGCCGCTCGCCACCTCAGCCCGCTGACGTCGGAGTAGTCCTGCATGGACCTCAACAGCCAGTCTCCGGCATTGATGCCCGCTGTCATGTCCACATAGCGGTACTGGTAGCTCGTTCCCGAGCCACTGTGGGAACTGGTGATGTAGCCGCGGTAATTGAACATGCCACCGATACCGCCACGCTCGGTACGATCTACCGTGGGCAAAAGTCGGACATGCTCGTTCGGCACGGTGATGTCCACCGCCGACATCGAAGCCTGCGACAGCACCAGCGCCCGGGGGGAAAAGGTACGGTAGTCGGGACAAACCACATTTTTCGGCACGACACCCGGCGGTGTTCCGGGCGCGTCCGTCATCGGAGCCAGGCCGAGCGCGGAGACGAATTCGGCGGTAAAGCACAGCCGCCCCTCTGCGTCGAACAAGGCCTGCTTGCGACCGAGCGCGATGCCGTTGACGGTGACGTTCACCACCTGGACGCCGCCATAGAAGCGCGGCGCGTCACGGAAATACTCCGCGATACGCGGATTGATGCCCCGTTCCTCCAGGATGCCGGTATCGAACTGCGCCCGGGCCGCCCCGGCCACCGCCAGGGCACAGGCGCCCGCCACCGCGCGGATCGCCAGACGCGTGTTCTGCTGAACCATCGGGCTCCCGGACTGTCATGGGGTGGACCTGGTTTCTCGCGGCGTCGGCGAGACGAGCGCCATCAGGGGTTGAGCTTCGCGTCATAGGTGGGGGCCGCGAATCCGAACAGCGTCGCCGGATAGACACGAACCGTCGTCAGGCCGACCGTTGCGGCAGCGGGCAAGGCGACCGACAGCCGCTCGCCCGGCAACACGAAACTGCGTTGCAGCAACTTCACCCGCACCTGGGCCGGGAGCAGGTCGACTTCCTCCGACATCCGGACCACGTACCGGCTGGAGTTGTAAATCTCCAGCTGGCCTGCATTCATCCGCCACTCGAGCAAGGTCCAGGGTGCGTCGAGCGGCGGCAGGTTGGCCGGCGAAATGATGATCGGATAGTCGTACCGCACGTTCACCCGCACACGCGAACGGCCATCCTTCGGCGCGGTTGCCGGTATGCCTTCAAAGGTGACCCGCTGGTAGTGCTGCACGACCAGGGGCTTCGCCGGCTTCGTCAACGCGAAACGCACGATCTGGCGCCCGCCCGCCTCGATCCGGCTGACCACCGGCGTCGGTTTCACCACCAGATCCTTGTCGCCGTCCACCGTATAGACCACGGTCTGGACCAGATAGGGCTCGGGATCGCTGTTCTGGAGAGCCATTTGGGCGAGGCCGTCCTCGTCCGAAATCAGCAGCACGGAAAGTTCGGGCTTCACACCCGAGACGGACTGGGCTGGCGACGGGCCGATGCAGCAGGCCAACACGGCAGCCGCTGCGAGGCAGCGAGAAGAAAGGTATCGCATGACGGTCTACCGCCCGGCGGGCGTGACGCCTGCGCCAACCGGTACCGCCCGGGGCGGCCGTGCCGGTGCCTTGCTGCCACCCAGGGCGACCAGACTCCATGCGTTCATGAGTGCTTCGCTGAACATATCCGCAACCTCTGTGAATGAGTGCCGCCGTGTCCGGCAGGACTGTCGTGAATCGACCGGCCCCATTCAAGCGAGAGTGAGCATGCAGCCGATGCTTAAGCTCCGGAGTAGCTCAGATTCGGCACGAAATGCGCGCCAGCGGGAACCGCGCCTGCCGAGCACCTCGATGCCAGCCACTGCGGCACGGCTTTGCGTGGAAGGAAAAGTTCGCCTGCTTGTCGGTGAATTCTTTTCTGACGTGCACCCGGGCGCTTGCAGGCCGGGCAGCGTCGCCGTTGCGGAGCCGTTGAATCGGATTACCGCTGACGCCGGTCAGGCATTGCGGGACCGAGGCGACCCCGGATATCGCTGATTTCGCGGAAACGCGTGCGCATCCGGCCGCAACGGCAATGAAGCGGTCATCCGCAAAAGGAGGCGGATATTTGTTCGGACCCGCACGCTGTCCGAACAAGTCTTTCCAAAGGTGCGCGGACCTTCAGATTCCGAGCAGCGTAATCGTGGTGGAGCCGTTGAACTCGATCGGCGTCAGGGCCAAGTTCACGACTGATTGCAGCGGCGCAACGCTGACGACCAGGTTAGCCCTGACAGCCGTCAGGGATTGCGGCACCTTCCCCAAGATCTGGAGGGAAAAAGCCAGGCTCTTGCCGCTGGAGATAAAGAGATTTTGCTCGCCGACGGCCGTGGTCCATGGTGTAGATCCAGGAATGGGGTTGTTGATCAACCTGGTCGTGGGTTGCTGGAAGAGCGTGCCTATTGCTGTCTGAACCGTCAGGTTCTGATAGCCCAGGAAATAACTTCCGATGGAAACCACAGCGCCGCCGACCGGCGAATATTGGCCCAGGCCGAAACGAGTGGGCAAGGCCGGAGAGACCGTGGTGATACGGTTGTCGTTGAAAGACAGCGCGAACAACGCAGGAGCGTCGCAATTCACGGTCAGGGGCACCGTCTTTGCCTGTGCGACCGGGACCTCGTAACGCGCCAGAGCGCCAGCGCCGACCACCGGCCAGGCTTTCACCAACGCGTTCGGAAGATCACCGTAATCGGCCAGCCCGCCACCGGCCAATGAGAGGCCGCACGGTGAGGGAAGAATGCGCCCTTTGACGATCAACTCGGCAGAGTTGTAGGGGCCGACTTGCGCGTTCGCGCTTGCCGCCAACATGAGTACCGCTCCCGATATCGCTAATCTCTTGAACATGTCTGGAACTCCTGGATTGGGCTAGCGGCCGGCGAATGCCAGCCGCATCGGCATTGGAGCGGCCAGCACGGGGAACTTTTCGCAAAAAGCCTGAAGCTGGGCCAGACGGGTACGAACGTTCAAGAAGCAGGAATGAAATCAGTAACCGCTCACGTCCGATCGATCCGCATGTCGATAACGGCTTGGCGTGCCGGATGTCTTCAATGCACCTGGCGATGACGAGGACCGGAAAGAATAGCCCCTGATATGTGGCGGCCAGGATGCCCTGGCCGGTATCTCTGTCGCAAGCCAGCCACTGGTACACGACCTGCGGCAGGGCGTTATCGAAGATGCGGGCGGCATATCTGCCAAGGCACGACGATGCTCGACATCGGTGTCAAACCGAGTTTCCCTGGCGCGAACTCTGCCGATCGCTTGTTCCGATGCCGGCACCCTCTGCCTGAGTGCCGGCCGTGGATATCCGTTCGGTTAGGTCCGCTGTCAGGAAAATCCGTTTAACCGTGCGCAGAGGTCTTAGATGCCAAGCAGCGTGATCGTCGTAGAACCGTTGAATTCGATCGCCGTCAAGGCCGCATTCACCACCGATTGCAACGGGGCTACCGTAACGACCAGATTACCGCTGACGGCCGTCAGGCTATCCGGGATGATGGTGGAAGCCGCCATCGCGAAGGCCAGGCTCTTGCCGTTGGAGATGAAGGAGTTTGCGCTACCGACGGCCGCGGTCCATGGCGTCGTTCCAGGTATGGCGCTGTTGATCAGCCGGGTAAAGGGACGCGTGAGAGCGCCGCCTATGGTTGCCTGAACCGTAAAGTCGTCATAGCCCAGTAAATAACTTCCAATGGATACCGCGGTGCCACCTGCAGGGGAATATTGGCCCAGACCGAAGCGAAAGGCGTCGACCGGAGACACGCTCGCGGTACGGTTGTCGGTAAATACCAATGCGAACTTCGCCGGCGCGTCGCAATGCACGGCCAGGGGCACTGATTTCGCCTGCGCAGCCGGGACCTCGTAGCGCGCCAGAGCGCCCACGCCTGCAACCGGCCAAGTTTTCACGATCGCTTGGGGAAGATCACCGAAGTCGGCCAGCCCGCCCCCGGTCAAGACGATGCCGCATGGCCCAGGAAGGATGCGCCCTTTGACGGTCAACTCGGTTGAGTTGTAGGGGCCTACTTGGGCATGCGCGCTGGCCGCCACGATAAGCGCGGCTCCTGAAATTGCCAATTTTTTGAACATGGTGGTAACTCCTCAAACGGGCTAACAGCCAGCGAACGCCAGCCTGAGCGCATTTGAGCTGACAGCTTCCTGGCCTTTGAAAAAAGGCCCGAAGCCGCACCAAAAGGGTATGAACCCTCAAAAAAAAGGAACAACGTAAGTAAGCACTAACACTTGGATGTTCGATTCAGCAGAACTGGCTTGCTATGCCAGATTTCGTCGGCATATTCAGCAATCGTCCGGTCCGAAGAAAAAGGCCCCATGCCCGCCACGTTCAGGATGGCCTTGCGAATCCATTCATCGGGCTGGCGATACAGCGCATCGACCTTCTGCTGCGCTTCGACATACGCCTCGAAATCGGCCAGCAACAGGTATTTATCTCCCCACTCCACCAGCGTATCGAATATCTGCTGGTAGCGCGCCGGCTCCTCGAGGGAAAACAAGCCGTCTCGAATGGCGTCCAGCGCGCGCTTGAGCATCGCATTACCGTGGTAGTAATGACGCGGCTGGTAGCCGGCATTGCGCAGGGCTTCGACTTCCGGCGTGGTATTTCCAAAGATGAAAATATTATCCAGGCCGACGCTCTGGCTCATTTCCACGTTGGCGCCGTCCAGCGTACCGATGGTGAGCGCGCCGTTCAGGGCCAGTTTCATGTTGCCGGTGCCGGACGCCTCGGTGCCGGCAGTCGATATCTGCTCCGAAAGATCCGCCGCCGGAATAATGATTTCCGCCAGACTGACGCTGTAGTTCGGCATGAAGACCACCTGCAGCTTGCCGGCCACGCGCGCGTCGTTATTAATGACATTCGCGACGTCGTTGATCAGGCGGATCACCAGCTTGGCCATCGCATAGGCCGACGCCGCCTTGCCGGCGAATATCACCACGCGTGGCACGTGGTCGCCGTGCGGGTCGTCCAGAATCTCCTGATAGCGGGCCACCACATGCAGCAGGTTGAGTAACTGGCGCTTGTATTCGTGGATGCGCTTCACCTGCACATCGAACAAGGCGTCGATGTTGAGTTCCAGGTCCATGTGCTCCTTCACCCAGGCCGCCAGGCGCTGCTTGTTCTGCCGTTTGGCCCGTCCAAACGCGGCGGCGAAAGCGGGCTGTGCGGCCATGGGCTTGAGGGCTTCCAGCTGCGACAGGTCGCGGCGCCAGCCCCGGCCGAGGCGCTGGTCCAGCAGCGCGGACAGCGAGGGGTTGGCCTGCGCCAGCCAGCGGCGCGGCGTCACGCCGTTGGTCTTGTTGTTGAAGCGTTCGGGAAACACATGGGCGAAGTCTGCAAAAATCGACTGCACCATCAGGTCTGAATGCAGCGCCGACACGCCGTTGACCGAATGGCTCACCAGCACCGCCAGGTACGCCATGCGCACCCGGCGCTCACCGCCCTCGTCGATCAGCGACAGGCGGCGCATCAGCTCGGTGTCGTGACCGTGCTTGTCGGCAATTGCCGTGAGGAACTTCGCGTTGAGGTCGAAGATGATCTGCAGGTGGCGCGGCAATATCCGGCCCATCATGTGCACCGGCCAGGTTTCCAGCGCCTCGTGCATCAGCGTGTGGTTGGTATAGCTGAAGATGCGCCGGCAGTAGCCCCACGCGGTGTCCCAGTCGAGGCCGTGTTCGTCCAGCAGCAGCCGCATCATCTCGGGCACCGCCAGCACCGGGTGCGTGTCGTTGAGGTGGATACTGATCTTGTCGGCCAGCCTGTCGAAGTTGTCATGGGTGCGCAGGTACCGGTGGATCAGGTCCTGGCAACTGGCTGAGCAGAAGAAGAACTCCTGGTGCAGCCGCAGTTCACGGCCGGACTCGGTGGAGTCGTCCGGGTACAGCACCCGTGAGACGTTTTCCGACAGGTTCTTGCGCTCCACCGCCTCGCGGTAACTGCCGCGGTTGAAAGCGCCCAGGTCGATTTCTTCGGTCGCCTTGGCCGACCAGAGCCGCAGCGTGTTGGTGGCCTCGGTACCGTAGCCCGGCACGATGCTGTCGTAGGCCATGGCCAGCACGTCGTGGGTATCGACCCAGTCGGCGCGGCCGAAGTCCTGGCGGTTTTCGACCCGCCCGCCGAAGCGCACACGCCACACCACCTCCGGACGCTGGAATTCCCAGGGGTAGCCGTGGGTCAGCCAGTAGTCTGGCGTTTCGACCTGCTGGCCGCCCCTGATCGCCTGCTTGAACATGCCGTATTCGTAGCGGATGCCGTAGCCGAAACCCGGTACCGCCAGCGTGGCCATGGAGTCGAGAAAGCAGGCGGCGAGACGCCCCAGGCCGCCGTTGCCCAGGGCTGCGTCGGGCTCGAGATCGCCGATCTTGTCGAGATCGACCCCGAAATCGGCCAATGCCTGGCGCATGGTGCTTTGCAGCTCGAGCGCCAGCAGCGCATTGGTGAAGGTGCGGCCGATCAGGAATTCCATCGACAGGTAATACACCCGCTTGACGTCCTGCTCGTACTGGGCGCGGGTGGTGGCCATCCAGCGCTCGACCAGCTGGTCGCGTACGGCAAGCTGGGCGGCATGCAGCCAGTCCTCGGGCTTGGCAGCGGCCGGGTCCTTGCCGACCGCGTAGATCAGCTTGTTGGCTACGGCCCGCTTGAAGTCGGCGACGCCGCGATCGGGATGGTCGTATTCGAAACTCTTGAGACCGGTTCGGAAGGGCATTGGCAGGGCTCGTGGTGCGTGGCTGAAACAGCGCGATCTTGCTACAGGTCGGGCCGGGTCCGGGCAGGTTTTGGCAGGTGCATTGGCAGCACCGAAAAGCATGCATCAACCATGCCCGGCGGGGCGTCAGGCCATGTTGGGTTGCCCGTTGGAGGCGCCCAGGCCGCCATCGACCGGCAGGTTCACGCCGGTGACGAAGCTGGCGTCGTCGCTGGCCAGGAAGGCGATCACGGCGGCCACTTCGCGCGGTTCGCAGGCCCGGCCCAGGGCGATGCGTTCGACGAATTTCTTGAGCAGTTCGGCGTTGTCCTGCATGTCTTCGGTCATGGGGGTGCGGGTAAAGGTGGGGCAGACGGCGTTGACCCGCACGCCGTCCTTGCCGTGGTCGAGTGCCATGGCGCGGGTCAGATTGACGATGGCGCCCTTGGAGGCGTTGTAGCAGGCCATGGCCCAGTCGCCGCCCAGGCCCGAGACCGATGCGGTATTGACGATATTGCCCTTGGTTTTCTTCAGTTCCGGGAGGGCTGCGCGGGCGCAGTGGAAGACGCCGCCGGCATTGGTGTCCATGGTGGTTTTCCAGTCGACCAGGCTGGCGTCCAGCACCGAACCCTCGGTGGCGACGCCGGCGTTCGACACCAGGATGTCGAGACGCCCGAAAGCGGTGACCGCCGCGTTGACCAGGCGCTCGCACTGGCCGTAGTCGGCCACGTCGGTCACCTGGATGCGGGTGCGCTCGGCCGGCAGGGTGGCCGCCACTTTTTCCAGCTTGGCGCCGGTGGAGCCGGCCAGCACGACGCTGGCGCCCTCCTCCGACAGCCGCCGGGCCGTCGCCTCCCCGATACCTGAACCCGCTCCGGTGACGATGACGACCTTGTTCTTGAAACGCTGCATGTTGTGAGTCCCCTGGGATGGATGTGCTCCTTATTCTGTGAAGACCGCACGGCCTCGCTGTATCCAGTCGCAGCGGAGGCAAGCGTGTCCGGGATAATCGGCCCCCATGAATCCCTTGCTTTCGCGCCTGCAGCCCTATCCCTTCGAGCGGCTGCGCCAACTGTTCGCCGGCACGACCCCGCCGGCCGCGCTGCGCCCCATCAGCCTGGGCATCGGCGAACCCAAGCACCCGACGCCACCTTTCATCCAGCGCGCCATGGCCGATGCCGCCCTGTCGCCCACCGGCGGCCTGATGGGCTATCCGCCCACCGCCGGGGACGCCGCCCTGCGCACCTCGTTCACCGACTGGGTCAAAACGCGTTACCGGCTGGAACTCGACCCCGCCACGCAGGTTCTGCCCATCAACGGCTCGCGCGAGGCGTTGTTCGCCTTCACCCAGACCGTCGTCGACGCGTCGGCAGACCGCCCGGTGGTGGTCTGCCCCAACCCGTTCTATCAAATCTACGAAGGCGCGGCCCTGCTGGCGGGCGCCGAGCCGTACTACGCGCCCAGCGACCCGGCGCGCAATTTCGCGGTCGACTGGGACAGCGTTCCGGCCGAGGTGTGGGCGCGCACGCAAATGGTGTTCGTCTGCTCGCCGGGCAACCCGACCGGCGCGGTGATGCCGCTGGCCGAATGGCAGAAGCTGTTCGCGTTGTCGGATGCGCACGGCTTCGTGATCGTTTCCGACGAGTGCTACAGCGAAATCTACTTCCGCGACGAGCCGCCGCTGTCGGGCCTGGAGGCCGCGTCGAAGCTGGGCCGCGACGGTTTCCCGCGCCTGCTGGCCTTCACCAGCCTGTCCAAGCGCAGCAACGCGCCGGGCTTGCGCAGCGGTTTCGTCACCGGCGACGCTGCGCTGATCAAGCCCTTTCTGCTCTACCGCACCTACCACGGCAGCGCCATGAGCCCGGTGGTGGCCGCCGCCAGCATCGCCGCCTGGGGCGACGAGGAACACGTGGCGGCCAATCGGGCGGAATACCGTGCCAAGTTCGCACAAGTCACGCCGGTGCTGGCGCAGGTGCTCGACGTCGCCCTGCCCGACGCAGCCTTCTACCTGTGGGCCGGCATCCCCGAGTCCTACCAGGGCGACGACGCCGCCTTTGCCCGCGATCTTTACGCCCGCCAGGGCGTGACCGTGCTGCCCGGCAGCTATCTGGCGCGCGAGGCCGCCGGCTTCAACCCCGGCCGTGGCCGGGTGCGCATGGCGCTGGTGGCCGAGACCGCCGAATGCCTGGAAGCGGCACAGCGCATCGTCGCCTTCGTGCGCGGCGCGGCCTGAGCCGCCCGAACCCCATAACCGACTCAGCAGAAAGACCCGCCATGGCGACGATGGAACGCATCCTGCGGCTGATGGCCGAAAAGCAGGCGTCCGACCTCTACATGTCGGCCAATGCGCCGGCAACCCTGCGCATCAACGGCGATTGCGTGCCGATCAACAGCCAGCCCCTGCCCTTCGACGCACCGAAGAACCTGCTGGCCGAGGTGCTGCCGCCGCTGCGCATGGAAGAGCTCGAAGAGGTCGGCGAACTCAACGTCGGCTTCGCCATGAAGGACGTGGGCCGCTTCCGCGTGAGTGCGATGCGCCAGCGCGGCTCGTACGCGGTGGTGATTCGCCACATCCACAGCGACATCCCCAGGCTGGAATCGCTCAACGTGCCGACGGTGCTGGGCGAGCTGATCCAGGAGCGGCGCGGCCTGATCCTGATGGTGGGCTCCACCGGCGCCGGCAAGAGCACCACGCTGGCGTCGATGATCGACTACCGCAACGAGACCACCAGCGGGCACATCCTGACCATCGAGGAACCCATCGAGTTCCTGTTCCGCAGCAAGAAGTCGGTGGTGAATCAGCGCGAGATCGGGGTCGATACGGCGTCTCTGGGCGTCGCCCTCAAAAATGCCCTGCGACAGGCGCCGGACGTGATTTTGATCGGCGAGATCCGCGACCGTGAAACCATGTCCGCGGCCATCGCCTACGCGCAGTCGGGCCACCTGTGCCTGGCGACGATGCACGCCAACAACAGCTACCAGACGATGAACCGCATCCTGAGCTTCTACCCGGCCGAGGTACGCCCGACCATGCTCGGCGACCTGGCCACCTCGCTCAAGGCCATCGTTTCGCAGCGTCTGTTGCGCACCGGCGCCGGCACGCGCATCCCGGCGGTCGAGGTGATGCTGAACACCACCGTCATCTCCGAGCTGATCGAGCGCGGTGACTTCTCCGCCGTGCAGGACGCCATGGAAAAATCGATGGCCGAGGGTTCGCAGACTTTCGAGCAGGACATCGCCCGCCTGATCCACGAGGGCAAGGTGACCCGCAAGGAAGGCATGGCCCAGGCCGACTCGCCGACCAACCTGCTCTGGCGTCTCGACAACGACTTCGATGTCGCCCGCCGTGCCGCCCAGGCCAGCGTGACCGCCGAGGAAGACCCCGTCGGTCCCACGTTTACCGACATCGTTCTGGACATCAAGCTTTGACCCCCACCCTCCTGCTCGCCGAAGAGCTGATCTCGCGCCCTTCCGTCACGCCGGACGATTCCGGCTGCCTGGAAATCCTGGAACGTCGCCTGGCCGCGCTCGGTTTCGTCAACGAACGCATGGACAGCGGCCCGGCGACCTCCCGCGTCAGCAACCTCTGGGCGCGCCGCCCCGGGGCCACGCCGGATGCGCCGGTGCTGGTGTTCGCCGGCCATACCGACGTGGTGCCGACCGGCCCGCTGGCGCAGTGGAGCCAGCCGCCCTTCGTGCCGACCCACCGGGACGGCAAGCTGTACGGGCGCGGCGCGGCCGACATGAAAACCTCCATCGCCGCTTTCGTGGTGGCGGTCGAGGAGTTCGTCGCGGCCCTGCCCGCACAGGCCTCGTCGCCGATCGCCATCGCCCTGCTGCTGACCAGCGACGAGGAAGGCCCGGCGACCGACGGCACCGTCGCAGTGTGCCGCGCGCTCCAGGCACGCGGCGAGCGGCTGGACTGGTGCATCGTGGGCGAGCCGACATCGGTGGAGCGCACCGGCGACATGATCAAGAACGGCCGGCGCGGCAGCATGAACGCCCGGCTGACGGTGCGCGGCGTGCAGGGCCACATCGCCTATCCGCAGCTCGCCCGCAACCCGATTCACCAGGCCCTGCCGGCGCTCGCCGAACTGGCCGCCATCGAATGGGACCGGGGCAACGAATTCTTTCCGCCGACCTCCTGGCAGATCAGCAATATCCACGGAGGCACCGGCGCGTCGAACGTGATCCCGGGCGAGGTCGTCATCGAATGCAATTTCCGCTTTTGCACCGAATCGACCTCCGACAGCCTGCAGTCGCGCGTAGCCCGGGTGCTGGATCGCCACGACCTCGAATACGACATCCGCTGGACCATCAGCGGCCAGCCCTTTCTCACCGAACCGGGCACTCTGGTGAACGCGGTCGCGGCGGCCATCCGGGCTGAAACCGGCATCGAGACCGCGCTGTCGACCACCGGCGGCACCAGCGACGGTCGTTTCATCGCACGCATCTGCCCGCAGGTGCTGGAGTGCGGGCCGCCCAACGCGATGATCCACAAGATCGACGAATACGTGCACCTGGCGGACATCGAGCCGCTGAAGAACATCTATCGCCGCACGCTCGAGAACCTGGCCGCCGCCACCTCGACGGAGGTGTCCGCATGACGCTGATCGAACTGGTCGGCTCGGCCGCCCGCCGCCTCGAGGACGCCGGCGTGGCTTTCGGCCACGGCACCACCAACGCATTCGACGAAGCCGCCTGGCTGGTGCTGTGGAAGCTCGGCCTGCCGATCGACGAGCTGGACGAGGTGTCGGCCCGCCCGGTCACGGCAGAAGAAGCGCTGCAGGTCGAAGCCCTGCTGGACGAACGCATCGCCAGCCGCAAGCCCGCCGCCTACCTGACCCGCGAAGCATGGCTGCAGGGCGTACCTTTCTACGTCGACGAACGCTCCATCGTGCCGCGCAGCTTCATCGCCGAACTCATCGCCGAAGGCGATTTCGACGACTGGCTGGGCGACCACACCCGCCGCGTTCTCGACCTGTGCACCGGCAACGGCAGCCTGGCGGTGCTGTGCGCCATGGCCTGGCCCGAGGTGACGGTTGACGGCGCCGACATCTCCGCCGATGCGCTGGACGTGGCCCGCATCAACGTCGAGCGCCACGCGCTCGAAGACCGCGTCACCCTGATCGAGTCCGACGGCCTGCAGGCCGTGAAAGGTCCGTACGACCTGATCGTCTGCAATCCGCCCTACGTCAACGCGGCCAGCATGGCCGCGCTGCCCGCCGAATACCAGGCCGAGCCGGAGCTGGCCCTGGCCGGCGGCACGGACGGCATGGATTTCATCCGACGCCTCTTTGCCGAGGCTCCCGCCCACATGACCGAACACGCGGTGCTGGTGCTGGAGATCGGCAACGAACGTCCTTTCTTCGAGGCCGCCTTCCCGCAGCTGCCCGTCGCCTGGCTGGACACCAGCTCCGGCGACGACCAGGTCCTGCTGGTCGAGCGCGCCACGCTGGCGACGCCGCACTTCCTGAATTTCTCCGGCGCCACCGGCTCCTGAACCCTACATGATCAATCTTCAAAATATCACCCTGCGACGCGGCTCCAAGGTCCTGCTGGACAAAGCCTCTGCCACTTTTCAGCCCGGCGAGAACGTCGGCCTCGTCGGCCGCAACGGCGCGGGCAAGTCGACTCTTTTCGCGTTGCTCAACGGCACGCTGCACGAAGACGGCGGCGACCTGCAGATGCCAGGCCACTGGCAGATGGCGCAGGTGGCGCAGAACATGCCCGAAACCGACGAGTCGGCCACCGACTTCGTGCTGGACGGCGACACCCGCCTCGCAACCCTGAAGCAGGCGCTGAAAGTCGCCGAGGACTCCGAAGACGGCATGGCCATCGCCCACGCCTACACCGACCTGGCGGACGCAGGCGTGTACGACGCCGAGCCGCGCGCGCAGGCGCTCATCCTGGGGCTGGGTTTCCGGCCGGACCAGCTGCTGCAGCCGGTCAACAGCTTCTCCGGCGGCTGGCGCATGCGCCTGCAACTGGCGCGTGCACTGATGTGCCCGTCCGACCTGCTGCTGCTCGACGAACCTACCAACCACCTGGACCTGGACGCCCTGGTGTGGCTGGAGAGCTGGCTCAAGACCTACGCCGGAACCATGGTGGTCATCAGCCACGATCGCGAGTTTCTCGACGCGGTGACCAACGTCACGGTCCACATCGACCACGCCCGCCTGACCCGCTACGGCGGCAACTACAGCGCCTTCGAAACCCTGCGCGCGCAGCAACTGGCGCTGCAGCAGAGCGCCTTTTCCAAGCAGCAGGACAAGGTCGCCCACCTGCAGAAGTTCATCAGCCGCTTCAAGGCGCAGGCCAGCAAGGCCAAACAGGCGCAGAGCCGGGTCAAGGCGCTGGAGCGCATGGAAAAGATCGCGCCGGTGCTGGCCGACGCCGACTTCACTTTCGAGTTCCGTACGCCGGGCAACATCCCCAACCCGATGCTGTCGATCACCGATGCGGACTTCGGCTATCCGGGGGAAGACGGCGCGCCGCCCACCACCATCCTGACCAAGGTCAGCAAATCGGTGCTGGCCGGCCAGCGCATCGGCATCCTGGGTGCCAACGGCCAGGGCAAGTCGACCTTCATCAAGACGGTGGCGAAAGACCTGGGCGCCATCGCCGGCACCATCACCGAAGGCAAGGGCCTGCGCATCGGCTACTTCGCCCAGCAGGAGCTGGACGTGCTGCGGCCGGACGACAACCCGCTGGTGCACATGATCCGGCTCGCGCGCGAACTGGGTGCCGACGCCAAGGAACCCTCGCGCGAACAGGATCTGCGCAGCTACCTGGGCACCTTCAATTTCACCGGCGAAATGGTGCTGCAGCCGGTCGGCACGATGAGCGGCGGCGAGAAGGCGCGGCTGGTGCTGGCCATGATGGTCTGGCAGCGCCCCAACCTGCTGCTGCTGGACGAGCCGACCAACCACCTGGACCTCGCCACCCGCGAAGCCCTGGCCATGGCCCTGAACGGCTTCGAGGGCACGCTGATGCTGGTCAGCCACGACCGCGCGCTGCTGCGCTCGGTCTGCGAGGAGTTCTGGATGGTCGGGCGCGGCAAGGTGACACCCTTCGAGGGAGACCTGGACGACTACCAGCGCTACCTGCTCGACGAAGCCAAGCGGATGCGCGAAGAAGCCAAGGCGGCGGCGGCTGCTCCGGCGGCGAAAGTCGTCGCTGCACCGCCGCCCGCGTCCGCGGCGCCGGTGCTGTCGAAGTCGCAGAAGGCCGGGCAGCTGAAGCCCCTGCAAAAAGAACTGGCGACCAACGAGGCGCGCATGGCCGAAATCGATGCCGAGAAAGCCACGCTGGAAACGAGGCTACAGCAGTCGCTTCCCGCTGGCGTCATCGCCGAGGCCGGTCGCAAGCTCAAGGCCCTGACCGAGGAAGCCGGCAAGCTGGAAGAGCGCTGGCTGGAGCTGACAGGCCGCATCGAAGCGATCGGAGCCTGATCGCCTGCACCGGACTGCGGCAAAGACTGACGCAGCAATAGCGAGGAGTCCTGCGAACCGGGAACGACGGGCGTAGAAGAATCGATACAGGGCAGATCAACGTCTGCCTGAAATCAACAAAATACGTCACCACCGAGGAGTTCTCCATGTCGCTGTCTCTCATTCTGCTGATCGTCCTGATCCTGATCCTTGTCGGCGCTCTGCCGACCTGGGGCCACAGCCGCAATTGGGGTTACGGCCCGAGCGGCGGCCTGGGCCTGGTGGTGATCATCCTGATCGTCCTGTTACTCATGGGACGCATCTGACGCAGCACAAAGGGGGCTCAGCCCCCTTTTTCTCGCTTCCATAAAAGACAAACTTCCTTCATCGGCCGCATTACATGATCAAGATAGGCATCGTCGACGACCACTCCGTCGTACGTTCCGGGCTCAAGCAATTCTTTTCGGACCACGTCGATCTGCGGGTCGAAGGCGAGGCGTCCAACGGGCGCGAAGCCATCGACCTGGTACGCAACGCCGACCTCGACGTGCTCATCATGGATTTGTCCATGCCCGGCCAGACCGGCCTGGATGCGCTGGGCATGATCCGCGCCAAGGCTCCGGACCTGGGCATCCTGATCCTGAGCGGATACCCGGAAGAGCATTACGCGATGAACCTCATTCGGCAGGGTGCGAGCGGCTATCTCAACAAGGATTGCGATCCCATGGAGATCGTCAATGCGGTGCGCACCATTTCCCTCGGACGCCGCTACATCACGCCGGGCGTGGCCGAATTGCTGGCGCAGCAACTCAATCGCAAGGAAGACGCTCCGGCGCACGAGCTGCTGTCCGAGCGCGAATTTCAGGTTTTCCTGAAACTCGCCAAGGGCGAGACGGCTGGCGATATTGCCAAGTCGCTTTCGCTCAGCGTGAAGACGGTGAGCACCTATCGCACGCGGTTGATGGAAAAGATGAGCCTCGCGTCCAACAGCGACCTCACCTATTACGCGTTGAAGAACAAGCTGATCGACTGAAGCGTCAGCTCAGCAGGTCGAACTCTTTGCGAAGTTCGGCCAGCACGCTCGCCACGGCGATTTCGCGCGGACCGAACCCGCCTCGCCATCGTGGCTTGGCCGTCCAGTTGGCTACCGCATCGTGGCAGGCGATCACGATGGGCGGAGCGAATCGGGTGGCCGACACACCGTTGATCGCGAGGCGTTCCGCGATCAGGTCCGTCAGAGCTGCGTAGCTTAGAAGAGTTTTGGACATTCAGGTGCATCCGTAGGCTCGGTCAACCGTCGAATCGTTTCTGGTTGCGTCGGACCTTTGGCAAAGGCCCGACGGGTTGACCAGTTGCATAGGTGGTGTCCTTGACCCACTCGAAGCCGCTTCGGCGCTCTTCGCTGCTGAAGCGTTTCAAGCCTTCGTTCCACTGCGAATGCAGAAGCGATGCGGGCGTCATCGTGCGAAGAAAGTAGATGACGTTCGACTCGCCGGCCGGCCTGCTGCCCGGTGCACAGCAGCTACGGTGGTTCTTGTCGAAGTACAGATGCGCCTCGGCGATATCGACAAAAAAAAAGCTGGCATAGCGCTTCCTGAAGTGCGTAACAGTTAAGCACGTATGTGACTAATCAGGACGCGCTAACTTTTCCGTGCTGGGTCTGACGCAAAGCAACCGCGAAGATTCGCGATGCCTCCCCACGCCCTGTCAGCAGCGACAGCGCCTCCGAACAGGCGATTATTTACATACGCGTTAATTGCATTTAATGCGCTTGGAGGATTTCGGATTTCCCAATGTCTGCAGATAACCTCCAGCGCAAGCCGCCGCCCCAACAAAAAGCCCCGCGAGTCTTTCGACTGGCGGGGCGTCTGTTTGGCGGAAACGGAGACCGTATATCTTACCACCAGCAGGCACCAAGGGCAACTAACATAAATCAAAAAGGCCATACACACCAACCACTTGCGGATTATCAGAAACCAATACAACGCAATATAGGCGACTGCAGCGCAACATAAAATGGGGGTAAAATTGGGGGTAGATATTATATGCAAAGCTGTTGCACCCCTACCCTATGACAAAATTCAACCACCTTAATGACGCAAAAGCGCGCAATACCAAATTAATGCCCGGCTACTATATCGATGGCCGGGGCCTTTATTTGCAAGTAGCCGAAAAAGGCGGCCGGTCCTGGATATTCCGATACAAGCTGCATGGCCGCGACCGGGAGATGGGGTTGGGCTCGATCCTCGACTTGGGGGTGGCGGCTGCACGTGATGCAGCCCAAGAAATGCGCATGCTAGTCAAGCAAGGCATCGATCCGATCGACCGGCGGCGGGCGGCCAAGGCCGCCCAATTGGCGGCTACCGTGGCAGTGAAAGTACAGGAGGTCCAAACGCACACCACTTTCGAGATGTGCGCTACCCAGTACATAGAGCAGCAGGCTGATGAGTGGAGAAACGCTAAGCACCGCGCGCAGTGGACCAACACGCTCAAGACCTACGTGTACGAGCAGTTCGGATCTTTGCCAGTGCGAGATATCGGCAAGGCCCAGATCATCGATGCGCTCCGGCCGATCTGGAAAGACAAGGCTGAAACGGCCAGCCGCGTGCTGCAGCGGGTGCGTACGGTAATGAACTTCGCCGCCGCCCACGACTACTGCAGCGGGTTGGATGTGGAGTTTTGGAACCAGGTGCGGCTGGCGCTGGGCTCGAACGACCGGGCGCGCAAGACCGAGCACCACGCGTCTTGCCCCTACAAGGACGCCCCTGCCCTACTCGCTCAGGTGGTGGGGGGATCAGCCACGCCCATGGTCAAGCTTGCATTCGAGTTCACGGTGCTGACAGCGGCTCGCAGTGGGGAGGTGCGTGGCGCTTTATGGAGCGAAATCGACGAACAGGAAGCGCAGTGGGTCATCCCAGGGGAGCGTATGAAATCGGGACGGGAACACCGCGTACCGTTGACGCCACGTGTGCTGATGATCTTGATGCATGCCCGTCAGTGTGCCCTGGAAATTAATGGGACTATGAGCGCGCTGGTCTTCCCGAATCAGAAAGGCAAGGCCTTCAGCGACATGGTGTTCACGCAACTACTGCGCCGGCTGGGAGTGCTGTACACCGTGCACGGCTTTCGGGCCACTTTCCGGACCTGGGGCATGGAAACCACAGACTATCCGCACGAGATGCTGGAATTTGCACTCGCCCATGTGTCAGGCGATGCGACGGTGCGCGCATATGCTCGGGGGGATATGGTGACGCGGCGGCGATCGCTGATGAGGGATTGGCAGTACTTCTTATCAACATGAATTATGTGCCTGCTTAAAGCGCCACTAGTCCCAAAAAGCCGGTGAAGCAAACGCCTTTAAGGCTTTTTGCTTTTCAGAACTGTTACTTGAGGGCGCGCACCTTGTTTCGCTTCAGACACGTCGTCTCTATCGCAAACCTCAGCCACTCTGGGAGAGCAGCTCATTCGTAATGAGAAGGTCGGGTGTTCGATTCATCTCTCCGGCCCCAATGACAGTAAGGCCCCGTTGCTCCTAATTTGGTAGCAACGGGGCTTTTTACTTTGTCGAGGTAAGGCCAAGGTAAGGGCCAGCGCTCAACACCGCATCGGACCCATCACAAGGATGCGATCCATCACCAAGAAGCATGGTGACGGCGGAAGGGATGGTTTGGCATGTACACAACCCACCATCGCCGATTAGTCAAATTGGTCAACTCCCAATAACATAGAGTCGTCAGATGTTCAGCCTTGGCCACGAGCTTCGGTCTGATGTTCGGTCTACCACGGCCACACTTGGCGAGTTAATCACCGCCCGCAACCCGTCAGCGTGAACGGGGGTCATCAAGACATTCATTTTTCGCCCGGTACCGACCGCCGTGCAGACCGCAAACAGCCTCTTCAGGCACTGCGGTCGCACGTCAATCGGAAGCTGAAGAATGAAAATCGCAATCTGGATCGCCGCAGCCGTCTCCGCCGCCACTGTCGGCCACGCCCTCGCCCAGCCCGTCTCGCTCCACTACCCCGACATCGTGCGTGAAGCACGGCGAATCGAGAAGCTCGAAGGCGGCGAATACGTCATCTCGAACAAAGTCCTCTTCCACCGCGCACGCCTCAATCTGCGGGCGTTCGGCAAGGGCAGCGACGCTTTCTAGGTCGACAAAAAAGACGAAATCTCATTCACGTGCGCGAAGAAAGCGCCAGGATTCACCGGCGGCGTAGTCGAAGCCGTCGTCGTGAAGCACGAGCCCGGCGCCGAAGGCAGCCACGACTACACGCTCGACAACTGCACTGCGGTCACGAACTAAGCGAGGCCGCCGCATGACGACAAAAACGGACAAGTCGGCGGCGGATCTCGCCAGCCGCGATCCCTTCAGCGATCTGACCTTCGCGATCGCCAAAGCCGACAGTCGCGCGCTCGAAAAGCAAATTCGCAAGAGCCTTCAGATCGACCTCGGTTTCTCAGACGCCCGAGCCCACGAGGCCGAAGAGCCGGTGCAGTCGCAAACGCACAGCGAGCGCGTTACCTGGATGTGCCGATCCTGCTTCGGAAAAGATGCGAATCGACACTTCGACGAGTGCTACTCGTGGCGGTGCGATCAATGCGGCGAGTACCTGACCAAGACAGAAGTGGAGCAACTGACTCGTCAGCTCGGCACCCCTACGCCATCGCTTCTACGAAACGGCCCAGCAGTACGGCATCGAAACGTCAAAGTTTTCGATCACGCTCAGATGACCGAGGCCGCAAAGCAGAAAGCCACGCTCTCGAGCGATGTTGGCGATCGCAACCGATTCGGGTCAACGCTCGAGCTCCTACTGATCGCAGAAGAGACGCGGCCTCTGGTGCTCCCAAGCCCGACATGGGAAGCCGAGCTCGAAGAGCTCGCGAATGCGTTTCCCGCGTTCGCGAAAGTGATCTACGAGGCCGTGTCGCCATCGTTGGCGGTGCTGGCCGCTGGCGGGACGGTTCGTCCGGCGCCGGTGCTTCTCGTCGGCGCACCAGGCATCGGTAAAACGTTCTTCGTCACCGCCCTGGCCCGCGTTCTGGGCGTGCCGATGGCGCGGCACGCTCATCTGCGATGACTACGCGGGCTACAAGCAGGCCATGAATGCCGGCGTGACCGAGGCAGGTTGCCTGGCACATGCACGTCGCAAATTCCACGAGCTGTGGGCCAACCACAGCAGCACCTTGGCCGAGCAGGCCTTGAAGCTGTTCGCCGTCCTCTACGACATCGAGCGTGAGGTCAAGGACCTGGACGGGCGGGAGAGGCTGCGCATCCGTCAACTCAAAAGCCGGCCGGCCGCCGATCTGCTGCATGCCTGGTTGATGGCCAACCGGCAGAAGCTGCCCGACGGCAGCGCGACAGCCAAGGCCATCGATTACAGCCTCAAACGTTGGGCGGCGTTGACGCGCTTCATCGACAACGGCGACCTGGCTGCGGACAACAACCGCATCGAAAACCTGATCCGTCCCATCGCCTTGGGACGCAAGAACTGGCTGTTCGCTGGCAGCCTGCGCGCGGGCCAGAGGGCTGCGGCCATCATGAGTCTGCTGCACACCGCTCGGCTTAACGGGCTGGAGCCCTATGGGTATCTCAAGGATGTGTTGGAACGACTGCCGACACAGCCGGCTTCCGCGATGACGGAACTGCTGCCGTACTGCTGGTCGCCCGCAACTTGAGAGCCCCGGCCGTCGGCGTCAAGATGACTTGGCCGGACGCATACGGTGCACCTCCACGCCGTTCCAGAAATGCTCTCTGTCGTGCGCAAAGCGGCCGCCCGGCAGATGAATGCGCGCATCGAGCACACCTTGTCGGCGGCGGTAGTCGAAGACCAGCCCGGTGCGCTGATCAGTGATCAGCGCACCGGCACGGTATGCGGCGGCGGCCGTCGCGCAGCGACCGCTGGCGCGAGTGATGGGCGGACGTGCGCTCAAATGAAAGTCCATGGTGGGGGCTCCGGGGGCTTCCCCAGGATTGGCGAGGCCTAGGGCCAGTGGTGTGTGTATTGCTTTCTTTTAACGTAGTTAAAAATAAAGCCCCCACTGCCCCCACCCCCCCCCCCCCCCCCCCCCCGCGAGAAGGGGGGGGGCAGCGCCCAATCAGAACACACCAAGCGAATGCATCTGCCACACCGCTGTGGTCGGCCGGAGCGTCGCTGCACGTCATCACTCAAGCGCAGAGCACCATCCTCTCGAGAGCCATCAACAGCACACTCGATGGTCCCATAAACGCTCATTTATGGACGCCAGCACGGTCGCACCTGCATCCGAAAAAAGAGTTGTAAATAGGCTGTGACCTGCGCTCGCAAGTCTGCATTTTTCACTCACAACTAGGATGCCAAATGGACAAGAAACCTCAAGAAGACGGCAGTTTTTCCAGCGTTTTCGCTACTCCCAGCAATTTCGATTTTTCTGAAAAAAATTCAGAAAATAATTCGGCGACTGCTGCAGTCCCAACGCACAACAGCCTCTCGGCTGAGGACAACGCACAACCTTCGCTGATGACTGCGGGCCCGTCGATGGACAACGACCCACGCCGTTACGTTGATTGGGACCACTACGCGAAAGTCACTGTGCTTTCCATCGGCGAGGTTGTCTCGCTCTCAATGTCCATCGATCCCGACCGATCGGTTCGCGAGGATGTGCTCGATGGTGACCCAGCACTGCGCAAGCTTTTCACCGTGCGGGCACGCCGAGTGTTCGACCATATCGCATCACCTGACCAGGACCTCAAGGTTATCCGGGTCACGCCATCGAAGTTGGCAACGGATGAAGCCAGCAAGCTGAACACCCGCGTCACCGTCGTTTCTTCAGTCCGCTTACTGAGCAAGCTATATGACGATCTACCCGAGCGATTCCTGGGCTTACTGCCGACCACCAGTCCTTGGGGCGGACTCCTGTCGATGCCAACGGTTGATGATCAACCCAACTTGACCAGCCAGTCAAAGTCCAAGTCGACGGCTGAGACACGTACCGTGAAGCATTTGCAGGCCGTCATTTATGCGCTGACGCAGTCTCCTCAGCAGCTGCAGCTCAACAACACAAATGCCATGAATGCTTTTGTCGATCAACTGCATAGGAATTTGACAGACCACCATGTCCAGATCTCTGGCACCGGCAAGCGCAACCTGAAGGAGTTGCTCAACGACGCCATCAATTTCGCACAGGAGGTTCAGCGCGGTCTCGAAAAGTAATTTCTCGCCTGGTTGGCGATATCACAAAAACGTTTCTGAAGCCACCGACTTGCTTAGTTCAAGTCGGTGGCTTTGTCGTTTCTGGACTCCGACCATGCCTCCTCAGCCAGCAATGGTGCTGGTTGTTCTCAAGAGGTCTCCATGACTGCCATCTCTCCCCTCCTTTGTAAGCAACAGGTCGTCAACGCTACCGGCTGGTGTGCAAGCACCCTGGCTAACCGCGTCAAGGACGGCTCGTTCCCCAAGCCCGTCGCAACCGGCCCGCGCACCCGCGCATGGCTCGCGTCGGATGTCGAAGCCTACCTTAACGCCCGTGTGGCCGAACGTGACGCCGCAGCCCAAGCCAAGGCCAAGACCAGCGCTGCCGCATTGCCGTGGACGCGTGTTATCCCTTCCAAGTAAGCCTAACCATGCATCAGAAGAAAGCAACCGAAAAGGAGGCGGCGGAGAGCCGCCGCCGCTTCAAGTACGAGCTCCACGGAGCCGGACCCGCGCACTTCGCCATCCTGAACAAGGGCGACGACACGTGTGACGACTTCTACGGGTTTCTGAAAGCCTTCGAAAAGCGCCTGCAGGACCTGCCCCAAGGCAACTTTGTCATCGGCATGGCTCCGAACGGCTCGTCGGCCGGAGGACGGCGCGTGGCGAAGAATTTCGACAAGGTCAACGCCCTCTTCATTGACCGAGACGGCACCGGCCCAACTGTTAAGAAACTCAAGGCGTTGAGCGTGCCGCCGGATCTTATTGTGCACACCTCGCCCAACCGATTCCACGCGTACTGGCTTGTTAAGGACTGCACTGTCAAGGAGTTCAAGCGCCTGCAAAAGCTGCTGGCCAAGAAGTTCGGAACCGACCCATCGGTCTGCGACGTCTCCCGCCTGATGCGCATGCCAGGCACCGTCAACAACAAATACGACGAGCCCTTCTACGTCTGGGCGGAATACGGCGAGCCCCGTGACAAGGCGTTGATCCCACCTGAACTGTTCGAGGCGCTGGGTATTTCGCTTGGCGAATCGGCTACACAGGCCGACGATGCGGTGAACGCCGCAGTCAAAGCGCAAGCTGCTCAACCGGCGGCAACCTTGAAGAAGCTTAAGCCCCTGTTGCTTTCCATCCCGAACGATGACCGGGGGATCTGGATGAAGGTTGGCCAAGCCATCCACAGCGCGCTGCCATCTGAGGACGGCTTCAAGCTCTGGACCGATTGGTCACAGTCGTCTGCCAAGTTCAACGCCGAAGAACAGCGTAAAACCTGGGACGGGTTCGACAGCGACCGCGAGTGCCGCGTCACGATCGCCAGCCTGTACTACTACGCCCAGCTGTACGAGACTGGCGATGCGGGCTTGCCCCCAACCGAGGCAAGCCTGGCTGAAGCCTTTGCCAAGGCCTATCGAGGCCGGTTCCGCTTCGATCCGAAGTCCAACACTTGGTACGTGTTCGACCAGGGCGTCTGGAAAAAGGCCCATGTCGAAGTGCAGATGGCCGCCAGGAAGCTGCTGAGCGAGCTTAGTCAGCTCAACGCCGCTTCCGCCCCGCGGTCTCGCACGTTCAACAACGCTGCCGGATTCAAAGCCATCGTGGCCCATGCCCAGTTGCTGCCGGAACTGCACTTCGACGCGCAGCAGCTCGACCGCCAGCCACACTTGCTGGCGGTAGCCAACGGCGTGGTTGACCTGCGCACTGGTGAGCTGCGCGACGGCCGCCCCGAAGACATGCTTTCACAGCAGACCCCTGTGGCGTTCGACGCGCAGGCAGAGTGCGGACGCTGGATTCGCTTCATCAAGGAGCTGTGCTGCGGCGAGATGGACTTCGCCAAATTCTTGCAGCGTGCATTGGGCCTGACCCTGCTGGGCAACACGCAGGAGCAGAAGTTCTTTCTGCTGATCGGCAGCGGTGGCAACGGCAAGGGTGTCCTGATGAGGATTATGTCCACCCTGCTGGGCCCCTACGCCCATGCGGTCGCGCCGAACGTGCTGTCGCGCGCGTTCTCGGGGAACCCCAATGCACCCTCGCCCGCGCTGGCGCCGTTGCAGTTTGCCCGCTTGGTTGTATGCAGTGAGCTGCAGGACGGCAAGATGGACGAGGCCTTCATCAAGCAATTCGCAGGTGGCGACGAGATGTCAGCGCGCCAAAACTACGGTGAGCTCGTCACTTTCACGCCGCCCGGCAAGCTGTGGGTGTCGACCAACCACGAGCCCGATCTGCAGGCCGACGATGATGCTATGTGGCGCCGAATCGTGCCGGTACCTTGCCGGGCGCGGTGGACCGACAGCGACCGTGACCGCAACCTCGAAGACGAGCTGCGTGCGGAACTGCCCGGCATCCTGAACTGGCTGCTACGAGGTGTGGCCCGCTACCACAAGGAGGGTTTGGGTAGCTGCAAGGCGGTCGATGTTTGCAACGAGCAGATGAAACTGACCGCAGACACCGTCCGGGCTTGGCTGAAGGTGTGCTGCCGCAAGGGCGACAGCAGCCTGCTGCAGGCCGGCACTGCCTACATGAGCTACCAGCGCCACACTCGTGCGTCCAAGCGCGAGCCGCTGTCGAATAAGGCCTTCCCCAAGGTGATGGAAGCCAAGGGCTTCGCGCGTCGCAAGCGCAAGGACGGTAATTATTTCGAGGGCCTCAAGCTCATCGATTAACGCCATCTATGTATATCCGCGATGGCGTCATGCCAAGCGCAGTCTAAAATTTATTTTACTTAATCAATCACGAAATTAATCATGTACAACGAAGGCGAAGATCCCGCACTCAACGGCTATGTACACGTGCGAACTTATAACTACAAGGCAAAGCTGGGCCATAAGGTAATCATGAATTTTGGCAGTAAGCCAACAACATTTTTATTCAAATCGGCAAATCGCGGCAAGGCCAGCTTCGGATCGGATAGAAATTTTGAAAGCAATCGCAAATTCATCGTAAAGGTTAAATCCACCGATGAGGCGGCGTTTTATGGGCCATATAGCTTTAAAATGACCGAACAAGGTTTTTACATGTTGAATCTCACAGTCAAAACGTGCGACCTTGATAACATCACTGTCAAGATTGATATACTTCGTCGCGACTTGACTCTGGAGGAGACGTACTGCTTCCACCCCACGATCTTTCAGGCTTTTAGTGAAGGCTGGAGTGGCACCTTCGGAGACGAGAACTTTTGGCTCGAACAGTATTACGACGAACCACCGTACGACGACGATCCCGGCATCGCAAACAGACCGCGCTAAAATGAATTAATATATCGACAGCACAGAGCCGCCGGCCACCACCGGCGGCTTTTTTTGCTACCTGTTAATCATAAAAAATCTCATCGGTGCTTTTTCATGCGGTTTCCTTGCGCTGGCAGGCCGCCGGGATCCAAGGCCATAATCACTGCGCGAACTGCGCGATATGATTGGAGACAAGCTTAAGGCACTGATGGCCGATCCGCCGTTCACACAGTGAGCTCCGCATCGGTCTCGTGTGGTCATGATTCGGCGGCAACTTAAGGAGTTGAAGGAGCGGAAGGGCGTCATTTACTTCGCCGACATGATTGGCCTGACCACCAACGCGATTCAGGCCGGTGCCCCCCTGCCTTACCGTCATATGTTGGCTGACGAATACCAAGACAGCACGCCCCAACAAGTGAAGATGCTTGAAGCGCTGGCCACCCGTTGCCGGTCCGTCGTGGTGGCCGGTGACCCGCTGCAAGCTATTTATGGGTGGGCTGGCTCACGCTACACCCGCTTCGATCCGAAGGATAAGGAGGTCCAGCGACTCAAGATCGACGTGAGCCGACGATTGAACAGTGCGGTGGCCGCAGTGGCGTGTGCGCTGACCAGTCGTCCGGCAAGCGCGATAGTGACCAGTCGGAAGGGCGAACGGCCAACTTTTTCGTGGAGCAGCAACCACGTGCAGCAAGCCCGGTCGGTAGCGACCCAGATTGCCACCCTGGCGACTGAAGGTGTTGCCCCCGGCCAAATCGTTGCCCTAGCGCGGCGTCGGGCGGTGTTACGGGCCCTGCACGGCGAATTGCTGGCGGCCCGCGTGCCATGCACCTTGGTCGAAAAAAAGGCTGACGCCCGTGACGATGCCGATGGTGAATGTGACCAGGGCGGAGATGATGGTGGAAGCCGTAATGCTCATGCTGGTGCCGATGTCGGTCCGCTGTCCAAGGCAGGCAAGACCCCGGCGATGCGGGCGATAAAAGACATCGTGCGGTTGCTGCGTCTGGTCGATAAGTGCAAGCACCGAACCATCAACAAAAAGAAGCTACGAGCAGCGATGAAGGGTCCGGTCGCTTACGATGCAAATTGGGATCAGGCACGGACCGCCCTACGCGCGATTCGCAGTCCATCACTCGAAGGTCGGTTCACGGCGCTGACGAAGATTTACCTGCTGCTATGTGGCGGTCAGCGCGCCAACAAGGTCCTGCGCAACCTGCTGAACCAATGGGCGGCGGTGGTGCGGACCATCGTGGCCGATAGCTCAGGCGAGGCCATTGAGGCGTTGGCGCAGATGCTTGGGCAGCAGAAGGCGAAAAGCGTGGATAACCCGACCAAGCCCGGAAACAAGCCCCACGTGATGCTCACCACCATCCATGCGGCCAAGGGTGGTGAATGGGAACATGTGTTCGTCCTCGGTCTTGTTGAGGGCGTGCTACCCGATCACCGTAGCCTGTCGGAGCAGCAACTGGAAGAGGAACGGCGCCTGCTTTATGTCGCCGTGACCCGGGCACGTCAGAAACTCTACTTATTTGGGGCGCCGACCATGCTAGCCAACGGAAATTCGGCGGATCGGCAATCTCGTTTCCTGCGCCCTGCCCTGCGGGCTGAAGTGCTAACTGCGCAGTGATGACTGACTGAGCGCCCGTTGTTCAGCGAACCATCCTCGCTCGCCTGTTTGAATCCTATCTAGCCGTAAGGCGCTGATCTGCCCACTTTGACCTATGCCCCCATGGTATTCAGCTGGCTAGCCGGTTGGTGCGTAACCAGGTAATTACGTACCAGGTGTCAGGTATCACGTACCCGGCCCAGCTACCTACCTCACCCACCGTCTCTTCTTCTCCTGTCTTCTCCGACCTCTCAGTCATTGCTCAAGCGCTGTGCTAGCCGCCTGTCCCGTAGAGAGACCAGGCTGTGCAGCGCGGTGAGCACTGCAGCCATCCTCCAATACCGGCGCGACAAGGGTAGCCGGCTCACCGAGAAAGCGCGCGAACGTCTGAAAGACGCCCTTGCAGACCAGCGGTGCCTGTCTTGGTACCACCCGAAGAACCGCTACGAAATGGCGGTCCGCTTTGCGATCGACGAAATTGAAGCCAAGGTCCAGTTCGGCGCCAAAGTCATGAAACACATGAAAGGCGGCATTCGCGTTGAACTGAATCCCTACCAGTGGACGCCCGCGCGATACGAGGCCCTCCATGGCTTCATCTGCAGCGTCGTCGGCACTTCGTACGACGACCTGCTGGTCAGGTCCTCATCAACCGCGTGGATATGGCGGGAAGACCTGAATGCGGAGGCCTATGCATATCTGAAAACGGGAGGTTTGATCCCAGCCCAAGCGTTCGGAGCCGGCTGAATGCCTGGTGCGCGGTTGTGCCCCAGTGCGAATCCGCGGCCGCGCTGGAGCGCTTGCTAGTTCAGCAAGACGTTGACGGGGGAATTGGGCAAGTCATCCTGTCCGCGACCTGAAAAGCGCCGCGTCGTCTAAGAAAGGGCGTGTCGCGGGCGCGAGCTTGGCATCGTGATGGGCATGAACGGCTTGGCATCCGTTAGAGAGCTTCTTCGATCTCCAATGCCCTGGCTGGCGCATAGTGACTCATTGGGCTCCGAGTTACCGAAGGGTTTCACCGACCGATTGTTTTAAAATAGCGATATATCTCGTTTAGATCTGTTGCCCACCGCTCTGATATCGACTTGAGAGTAGATTTGCTACCGAGACCCGTACGATATGTCACATACGCAGACGATGGCCTCCCGCGCGAAGCAACCAACGCAGCTGCAATCACGCCTTCTTCCGCATAGGAATGGTTGGTAAGGTGAATGATTATGTCATCCACAAGTTTCTTATCTGCAGTCGCCAAAATTTCACCGCCTTCGCACTCAATGCGTCTCTCTATTCCCGAGTGGGTAGCGCTTGGCAATGTTACATCTTGGACCAAATCAGAATAAGTAACCGTCGCACGTATGGACGCCGCTATACCCAAGGCGTTTGCGATCGTGCTGACAGCACCAGGATTCAGGCCGACAACGTAATCACGTGCCATGTGTTCAACACGCTTTGACCGTGTTAACAAAATATCATGGCGATTGATCATGTATTTAAAACTCAAATGACGCTCCTGGCGATAGCTGCACAGTGACTATCAGAATATGGCTAAACGAGTGCATACGTCGGCCACTCAAAGATAGCAGAAGGGAGCGCGAGCGCGCAGCTCCACCTGGAGCCTTGCACCCGAATCGTTGCGGTTGAGTGCCATCCCAATGCGAAACGTCGCTCGTACCGTCGCTGTCTTCCTGGACTTGTGACCTAGATGCTTGGGCCGTCAAACGAACCAGTAGGCAAGTTATCAGGAAATTCATGCCCGGCTGAAGCAAGGTCGCTAACTTGTGCGCGCCAACCGCTACGCCAGTAACCGATGCCACAATCGCCGCCCCGCTGGTGGCGACGAGGCCCCCGTCCTCCTGTTCAAATTTGAGCGGCGACGTTTCCAATACCGCTGCCTTACTCGGTGCCAGTCGGATGGAGCGGCTGCTTCTGGCCGAGGCTGCGTGAAAACGCGAGTCGCAACCTCTAAACGGAAACCTGGCCAAAAATCGGCCTCTCAGATCGGCCTAGAACGCACGATCTTGATGCGGCCAAGGATGGCAGGACACCCATAAACCTGGGTCATCGACGTTTTCACACAGCCTCGGCCGATACCGGACGCGATGACTGTTCAGTTTCTGGGTTGGGCTGCGGTTATGCGGTGGGTGCAGAAGGAGGTGCCTTCGGCCGGGCCTCTGCCGTCAAACGATCCGCCGGAAACATCCGCATGAAGTACATCGACCGTTCCGGCGACGCATCCAGCCACTCGTCGTAGAGGCCGCGCGGCAGGATCGCCACCATCCGTTTGTCCTGCAGCTCGATCGGTCGCTTCGGATCAGGCCGATGCAGCTGGTTGAACATCGGATGTTCATTGGCGTTTAGCGTCAGCATCGTGAAGCTGTACGCGTAGTTGCCGTCCGGCGCCTTGCGTCTTTCATAGAGCCCCGCAATGCCCAGCAATTCGCCGTCGGTTCGTGAGATGCGCGTTGGGACTGCCTTGCCGCTGCGCCAGTCTGGCTCGTAGATGGCGGTCGCCGGGATGATGCAGTGTTGTGCCCTCTTCCATGCATCGCGGAATGCCGGCTTCTCAGCCACCGTCTCCGATCGAGCGTTGTAGGTTCGCTTCGCGATGGTGTCATCCTTCGCCCAGAACGGGATCAACCCGAAATTGCCGATCTCGACCTGCAGTGGCGGCACCGCCTCGTCCCCTGAGTCGATCTCGGCCGGCCTGCGAATGAACGGCGCTGAGTAGCCTGGCCAGATTTCCGGCCTGTCCCACGCTCCGGGAATCGATGCCGTAGGAAAGCCAGACTGCAGCAACTGGCGGAGCGGAGCTTCATAGCGTGAGCACATGGGGGCATTGTGCTGCCCTGCTGCACCGACGGCACGGCGTCAGTTCATGCCGCGCGGCTCTGCGGCGCCACCCAATACTTCCAGGCCCCCTGCAACCAGATCGCGGTGTAAATCACACACCCGACGCCGATCCCCCAGTCTCCTGGCTGCCACACGCTCCAGAACCAGAACGGTTGCGATACCAACCCCACCACACATGCCCAGCGCTGCCGCCGTTCGTTGCCGGGCTGCTGGGTGAGCCAAACGGCAAGAGGGCTCAACAAAGCGATGGCGAGTTGGTCGATGCGCATTGCTCGATTCTGCCCGAACACTGTATATTTGGACAGTATTCAATCAAATTAGAGCCGAACATGGAAACTGCCCAGTCGCATTACATGGTCACCTTAGAAGGCGCTGGTGGCGTGCCGACAGAGCACCGCATGCGCGCCGAGACACGTTACAGCGCTGCCCTGCAAAAGGCGCTAGGTGGGCCAGAAAACGTGATAACTGCATTTCGAGCGTTTGAGACTGCTGAGCAAGCCGAAGGGGAAGTGGGCCGCGATGTTGAAAATCTGGCCAAGGCCTGGCAAGTCGCTTGCGGCATTGCTCAGCAAGCCGGCATGCGCGACCTCGGCGAGGACACCGGCGCCTACTTCGAAATCCGCGTCGCATAGCGTGATCTCGCTAGCCCCTGCTATCACTGTCTATCATGAGCCTCGCTCTGCTGCCGGGCATACCGGTCCCCATTTCCCTGCTTCCGCTGATCCTGCCGCTGGCTGGTGACCGGGTACAAGCTGGCTTTCCTTCTCCCGCCGAGGACTTCAACACCACCCGGATCGACCTCACAGAGCAGTTGGTGAGGCATCCGCAGGCGACATTCCTGTTGCGGGTGCGCGGTGATTCGATGAAAGAGGCCGGCATCTTCGACGGCGACAGGCTGGTGGTCGATCGCGCAGTTCGGCCATGCCACGGACACATCGTGGTCGCAGTGCTCGACGGCGGCGATTTCACGGTGAAGTACCTCCACAAGCGTGCTGGCCAGGTGCGGCTGCGGGCAGCCAACCCGACGTATCCCGACATCGTGCCGCGCGATGGCCAGGTGCTGGAAATTTGGGGCGTGGTCACGTCAGCCATCAAGCAGTTCAAGTTATGACCGCGCCGCTCATCGCGCTGGTGGACGGCAACAACTTCTACGTCAGCTGCGAGCGGGTGTTTCGCCCGAGCCTGTGCGGCCGCGCGGTAGTGGTGTTGTCGAACAATGATGGGTGCGCAATCGCCCGCAGCAACGAGGCCAAAGCGTTGGGCATCAAGATGGGCACGCCGTGGTTTGAGATCCGGGAGAAGTTGCCGGAGGGCTCGGTGGTCGCGCTGTCGGCAAACTTCGGGCTGTACGGCGACATGTCGAACCGCATGATGTCGCTCGCAGCCGGTCTGGGCCCGGCCCAGGAGATTTACAGCATCGACGAAAGCTTTATAGACGTCACCGGCGTGCGCGAGGTGACGCGGCGATCGGTGCGAGTGCGGGCCCGTATCCACGAGTGGATCGGCATTCCCTGTGGCATTGGCATTGCTCCGACCAAGACGCTTGCGAAGCTTGCGAACTACGTCGCCAAGACAGCAGAGCGCAAACCCGGCAGCTACCCAAATGACTTGGCGCAGGTTGCCAACCTCGCAGCCCTGCCCGCTTCCGACCTTGATGCGGTGCTTCAGGCCACGGAATTGGGCGAGATCTGGGGCATCGGCCGGCGCATCGCCAAGCAGTTGCAGGATGCTGGCTTGGTGACAGCATTGGATGTTGCCCGCATGGATGCCGCCATGGTCCGCGCGCGTTGGGGCGTAGTCCTTGAACGCACGGTGCGAGAGCTTCAGGGCATGCCGTGCGTCGACATGGAGGCAGTCACGCCGGCGAAGAAGGAGATCGCGAGTACGCGGAGCTTTGGACGGCCAGTGACGCAGCTTGAGGACCTCATCGAGGCCGTCACTGAGTTCACCCAGCGAGCAGCCGAAAAACTCAGACGGCAAAACGGCGTGGCGGGCCAGGTAGCCGTATTCGTGCACACCAGCCCGCACCGCATCGAGCAGCCGCAGTACAGCCGCGCGACGGTGGTGCCGCTGCGCAAGCCCACGGCGGACACTGCTCTGCTGGTTCAAGCCGCAGTTCGCGGCATGCGCGTGATCTACCGGCCAGGCTTCAACATGGCGAAAGCCGGCGTGCACCTGCTGGATCTGTCTGACGGATCGATTGAGCAGGGTGAGCTGGACCTCGATGCCGGTGTCGAAGACCGAACCCATCTGATGACGGCGATGGACACTCTCAACCACCGCTATGGCCGCGGGACGGTGGCGCTTGCAAGCGCCGGTACCCTGGGACCGCGCCGCACTTGGACCATGCGTCAGGATCGAAAGACACCCGACTACACAACCTGCTGGGACAGCATGCCTTTAGCGATTGCCTAAACAAAAATTGCAACGGTCCGCTTTGGGCCGAAAGCGGACCCTCGATCGGCAGGATCAGTGCTCGCGAACAGCGGTCGGCGGCTGCATGAACTCGATGGTCGCGCCGTCAGGGCCAACGACGTAGATCACCCGCGTTCCAGCCCGCTCGCCATCCGCGATCGGCTGCGGAGTGCCTTGTGCCTTCCAGCCGTAGGTGGCGATCCGCGCCAAGAGCGCGTCGATGTCGTCGACCACGAAGGCGAGATGCGCGAAGCCTGGGTCGAACGGCTTGCCCGATGCGCTCGGCCGATCTATGCCCTGATACTCCAGAAGTTCGATCGTCTGACCTGCCAGCGAAACAATTGCGATTCGTACCTCTGCCCCATGCGCGCCCGTCACTTGGGCGAGGAACTCGCCCCCCATCTCGCCCGTGCGCACGAGCCGCGCGCCAAGTCCTTCAAGCCAAAACTGAAGCGCGTCATCGAGGGAGCCCACCGCGAAGCCGACGTGGTCGGCACGGAACACCTGGAAGCTTGCATGCTCGCTCATACGGACGATCCTATCGGCAAACGGGCTGCTCGTCGGCTATGGGCCGAAAGGAGACCCTCGAGCAAAGACAGACTGGATCCACGCCGTGGCGGCACACACGGCGCATGCGTTACGCCCAGCATCCATGGGCAGGGTCGCTGACGTCCGCGAAAAGACTGTCGACGGTCGGGTTTAACGGCCGACATCGAATTTGACAATGAGTACGCAGAAGTAGTTGGTCCGCCCGTCGACGCCATAAAAACCCTTAAAACTTATCCAAACACGCTTCAGATACTCACTGTGCTTCGGGTCACTTGTCCCGGTTCTAACAGGTCCTCAACCTTGCTAGCTTGGTAACACGCCGCGATTTATAGCCTCGCGTGGTCAAGATGCTGCTGGTAGCCCTTACGTCTTGGCCTTCGGTGGCTGAGCAAGACCTCGTCCAGCGGAGTGTGTCAGCGGGCTGGCACGAGACGCACCGCGTTGGTGGCAGGCGACATCCCTACGTAGACGGTTTTCACGTACTGTACTTTAATGCCTGTATCAATATGTATATTTAGGCATTGTTTATGGCTGCAGGCGTCTCGCTAAAGAAAAAGCTGGTTCTCACGTTCTCGTCGATGCTGATCGTGGCGATGGCACTGATCGCCATTGCGGTGGTCAACCTGCAGCGCATGCGCGAGGCCACCGGCTGGAACGATCACACCTATAAGGTAATGAGCGCCAGCCAGGAAATGCTGCTGAACATGGTCAACATCGAAACCGGCACCCGCGGCTTCGTGGCATCCGGCGATGAAAAATACCTGGAGCCCTTCCGGACCGGCAAAACCCAGTTCGACGCCAGCATCGACAAGACCAAGTCCCTGACTTCTGACAATCAGACGCAACAAGCCCGGCTGGAAAAGCTGCTGCAGTACCACCAGCAATTCCTGTCGGTAGCCAACAACCTGATCCGCATACGCCAGGACGTAACTGCAGGCAAGACGCCGATCGATGACCTGCTGAAGGAATTCAACCTGGGCAAGGACAAGGCCGCGATGGATGCTTTCCGGACCGGTATCGCGGAGGTTGTTAACACCGAGTCCAGCTTGCTGGATGAGCGCTCAGCGACGCTCGCGAGCACCGCATCGTCGACCAACAACATCCTGGTGTTCGGCGGGCTGTTGCTGTGTGCCGTAACGGTCTTCCTGGGCACCTGGCTGACCCGCAGCATCTTCCGCCAGCTGGGCGCAGAGCCTTCGGTCGCGGCTGCACTCGTCACGGCGACGGCGCAGGGTGATCTGAGCATTCCAATCATCCTGCGCAACGGCGACACCTCCAGCCTTCTGGCGCAACTGTCCGTGATGCAGCTGAGCCTGTCGCAGACGGTTTCGGCCGTGCGCGAGAACGCCGATGGCGTGGCGACCGCCAGCGCCCAGATCGCACAGGGCAACCAGGATCTAAGCGGGCGCACCGAACAGCAGGCCAGCGCGCTGGAAGAAACCGCCGCGTCGATGGAAGAGTTGTCGAGCACGGTGAAACAGAACGCAGACAACGCCCGCCAGGCAAGCCAGCTGGCCGTCAACGCGTCTTCTGTCGCCAGCGAGGGCGGTGCGGTGGTGCAGCAGTTCGTGCAGACCATGAACGGGATCAACGACAGCTCCAAGAAAATGGCTGAGATCATCGGTGTCATCGACGGCATCGCCTTCCAGACGAACATCCTGGCGCTGAACGCCGCCGTGGAAGCGGCACGCGCCGGTGAACAGGGCCGTGGCTTTGCGGTCGTCGCCAGCGAAGTCCGCAGCCTCGCCCAACGCAGCGCGGGTGCCGCCAAGGAGATCAAGGGCCTGATCGACGCCAGCATGTCCCAGGTGCGTCAGGGCACCGAACTGGTCGCCAAGGCCGGCCATACGATGTCCGAAGTGGTCACCGCGATCCGCCAGGTGACGGACATCATCGGCGAGGTCAGCGCAGCGAGTTCAGAGCAAAGCTTGGGCGTTTCACAGGTAGGCGAGGCGGTGACTCAGATGGACCAGGTGACTCAGCAGAACGCCGCACTGGTCGAGGAAAGCGCCGCAGCCGCGAGCAGCCTGAGCGCACAGGCCTCCAAGCTGCAGCAATCCGTGGCGACCTTCCGCCTGAAGAACGAGAGTCTTGTCATGAACCGCCGGGCGCTTGCGTTGCCTGCTTAAGCAAGCTTCTATGTGAACGCATACGCGACTAACCTACTGAACGTTGGCTGAAGTCCGGCAATGTCACCATGTCTGCGCGCGGCAGAGCCGGATTTACAGGTCTGATGCTCCAGCGTCCCACATCTCTGTTGGGCCGGAAGCAGCCGCTTGAATACAGCATGTCTCTCGTGAACTGCCGCTCCCCCACCCGTCAAATGCTGGAAGGAACCATTCGCGGCGTCACGGGGAAGCCATGTTTGCGCGCTGAATGGGTGATGAGAACGGCGAGCAACAGGAAGGCGATGAGTGCCCACGGGAAAGATTGCGCCCCCCAGGTGTTCAACAACATCCCACCCAGAAGACCCCCGCCTGCGATGGCACTGTTCCATGCCACCACGTTCATCGACAGCGCTACGTCGGCGCCATCGCCCGCTGCGTCGGCCAGTGCGGTCTGCAGCAAGGTGGCGGCGCCACCAAAACTCAGGCCCCACACCGCCAGACCGGCATAGACCGCAGCCGGAAGATGCGCCAGGCCGACAAAACACAAGGCCACAGCAACGAAGGCGAGCAGGCTGGTCAACACTGCGGCGCGCAGGTGGCGGTCGACCAGGCGCCCGCTGATCCCGATGCCTGCCAGCGACGCGACACCGAAAGTCAGCAGCACCAGACCGACGCAGTCGTCCAGCCCCGCCTGGGCGACGAAAGGCGCGATGTAGGTATAGAGGACGTTGTGCGCCAGCATCCAGGCGATGACCACACCCAGCACCGGCTGCACACCCGGTGTGGAGAGCACTTTCTTGAGCGGCTGCCCTTGCGATCCGGCCTGCCCGGGATAGTCCGGCACCTTGGCCAGTACCCAGACGATGAGCAGCAGCGTCAGCGCCGACATGATGCCGAAGGCCGTCCGCCATCCGACGGTGTTGCCCATCAGCGTGCCTAGCGGCACGCCCAGGGACAACGCAAGCGGCGTGCCGATCATCGCCAGCGCCATCGCCTTGCCCTGCTGGTCCGGTCGGACCATGCGGCGCGCGTAAGCGCCCAGCAGGCTCCACGCCAGGCCGGCGGAAGCGCCCGCGAAGAACCGCGCCGACAACGTCAGGATGAAGTTCGAAGAGACCGCGGTGATGGAATTGAACAGAAGAAAACCCACGATGGTGAGCAGCAGTGCGTTGCGACGTCGCCAGCCCTGGGTCGCGATGGTCAGGGGTATCGCCGCGGTCAGCGACCCCAGGGCGTAGGCAGTCACCAGCTGGCCCGCCATGGCCTGCGATATGCCGAGCCCCGCGCCGACCTGAGGCAACAGGCCGGCGGGCAGCGTCTCGGTCACGATGCAGATGAATCCGGTCATTGCCAGTGCCAGCAAGGCGGCGACCGGGAGACGGTCGGAGTGCGCAGGTGTGGATGCCTTGGGACGGGAGCCGTCCAGCGTGTCTGATGCCATGCTTGAGTCCAATTACATATCGAATGGTACAAATGTAGGGAGTCAGCAGAGGGCTTGTCAACGACTTTTGTACCGATTAGTATTTAAAATCCAGCACAAGGAAATCACATGGCCACGATGGGACGCCCCCGCACCTTCGACAGAGACAGCGCCGTCACGCAGGCCATGCATCTCTTCTGGGAACATGGCTTCGATGCCACCTCGCTGGCGCTACTGAAGGAGGGTCTGGGCGGCGGCATATCGGCGCCCAGTTTCTATGCGGCATTCGGGTCGAAGGAAGCGCTGTTTCAGGAGTCGGTGGCACGCTACCTGGCAACCCACGGCCAGGTCACCGCTTGCCTGCACGACCCGGCACTGCCACCGCGCGAAGCCATTGAAACCGCATTGCGACGGTCGGCCGCCATGCAGTGCCAACCCGACCATCCCCGCGGCTGCATGGTGTCGCTGGGTGTGATGAGTGCACCGTCTCCCGCCAACGCCACGGTTGCCCATCCGCTATTCGAATCGCGGGCCAGGACGAGCGCCGGCATCGCAGACTGCGTCCGGCGGGGCGTCGCCACCGGAGAACTCAAGACCGACACCGAAACGCAGGCACTGGCCACCGCCTTCGACAGTTTCCTCACCGGCCTTTCGACCTTGGCGCGTGATGGGGCCAGCGCCTCCAGGCTGGATGCGGCGGTCACGCAAGCCATGGTCCTGTGGGACACCGCACGGATCGCAAGAAGGCCACGGGGCAAACAGCCAGCAAAGATGGTCACTTTGTGACCCCGAACATCCACGACAAGAAATTGGTCGAGCAGCAGAAACGGGCCGAAAGCGGTCCCTGCCCTGGCTGCAATCGCTAGAACTAGGCCGCTATGTACTTCAACATTGAGCTGTTCGATAACTTATGCCTAAGTTCGTGCGTCAACTTGCATGAGTACATTGCAAACCACTCTGTCAAGCTGCCCCTGCGATCTGTGGAAAAGTCGTTCATCGACTGCCGAACGACGCTGGAGAACCCCACGCCAAACCCGGCTTTGTTCACGATGCCCATTAAATAGCAGCGCGAGTTGCAGAGTTAAGGTGCGTCTGGCTGCGCCTCGGGCGAAGCGCGCTGGAAGGCCTCCAAATCCATGCATGCATCGTTTACGCGACGTATCCGTGGAAACTTCTTCAGTGAAATACCGAATCGAACGGCGTTGTAGACCTGCGGAACAAGACAGCAGTCCGCGAGCGTCGGGGTGTTCCCGTGGCAGAAGCCCGCCGGCGCCTGTCCCAGCGCCGCCTCGACGACCCCAAGGCCGTTTGCCACCCAATGGGCGTACCAATCAGTTCTGGCCTCAGGGCTGGCGCCGAACATGGCTTCGAGTTGCTGCAGAACGCGTAAGTTATTGAGCGGATGAATTTCACACGCAATTGTTTGAGCCAAGGACCGCACACGTGCACGACCACGAGCATCGGCAGGCAACAATGTTGGGAGAGGATAAAGCTCGTCGATGTACTCGATCATGGCCAGGGACTGCGTGAGCGTGAAGTCGTCATCGACCAGCACGGGGACGAGTTCGGCAGGGTTCAACACAGCGAAAGCTGCCGAATGTTGCTCACCGCCGCCACGCACCAGATGAACTGGCATGCACTCGTAGTGCAGTCCCTTCAGTTCCAGGGCGATTCGCACGCGGTAAGAAGCGGAGCTGCGAAAGTAGCTGTAGAGCTTCAACATTTGCTGCTCTTCAGTCTCGCGCAGGCAACACGGTGCCGCGGCTTTCGCCGAAACCGATTCGCTTGAATCCGTCGCGCTGGCAGTAGCCGCGCAAGATGACCGTATCGCCGTCTTCCAGATAGGTCCTTGTTTCGCCATTGGACAAGATGATCGGCTGCTTGCCACCCTGGCTAAGCTCCAGCAGGGAGCCGCCCTGATCAGGCTCGGGCCCAGACAACGTGCCTGAACCGAAGAGGTCGCCCGATCGCAGATTGCACCCGTTGACCGTGTGGTGTGCCACCAACTGCGCCACGGTCCAGTACGAGTCGGCGTAGTTCGAGCGCATCAACCGATCGCCTGCGAACCCGGCTTTCTGCATGGCGGCCGTCTGCAGCCACACCTCCAGTTCAATGTCGAGGGCGCCTGAGGAACGGTTGGCCGCTGAGTCAAGATATGGCAACGGCTCGGGATCGCCCGCCGGACGCCCAAACGATCGGCGAAAGGGCGCTAACGCATCCATTGTCACCACCCAGGGGGACAACGTGCTGGCAAAGTTCTTCGACAGAAACGGCCCGAGGGGTTGGTATTCCCAACCCTGGATGTCGCGCGCACTCCAGTCGTTAAAGAGTGCAATGCCAAAGATATGGTCTTCCGCCTGTTCCATTGAAATTCGATGGCCGGCCTCGTTGGGCTGCGAAATAAAAATGCCCAGCTCAAGCTCGTAGTCAAGGCGTTTACAAGGGCCCAGCGTCGGCGCCTGGGCGTCTGGCGCCTTGGTCTGGCCCACCGGGCGAGGGAAGCTCTGACCACTCACACTGATGGACGAAGCGCGGCCGTGATAGCCGATCGGGACCCATTTGTAGTTAGGCAGCAGCGGCTCGTTCGGCCGGAACTGCTTGCCGATCGTGGTGGCGTGATGGATGCTGGTATAGAAGTCGGTGTAGTCGCCGATCTCGCATGGCAGGCCCATCTCTACCTCGGCTTGTGGCACCAGTGCAGCCTTAAATGCAGTTTCCTTCGCGCTACCTTGGCTCAAACCTTCAGAGAGGACCTTACGGATCGCTTGGCGGGCCTCAACAGGCAGGCGCATGAGCTGGTTCATCGGGATCTTCTGAACCACTCCTGCCCGGTACAGGTCCAACACCTGGTCGCCAATGGCGACGCCGATGCACCAGTCGCTGCCTTCCTCGCACCGGAAGCGGCCAAAAGGCAGGTTCTGGATTGGAAATTCACTGGCCGGGTCGTTGGCGGATTCGACCCAGCTGCGCAGCGCGGCGTCATGGGTGGCATCGATCGGGGTTGTCATTTATATCTCCTTTAAAGGGTCGCGCTCAGCGCTGTGATGGATCGAAGTGCTTGCGCAGGCCTTGCCAGCAACGGTAATACTCGTCCTGCAGTTCAGCACTCTCCAGTGCGTGGGACGTTGGGTTCCACACCAGCTTGGTCTCGAACATGAATGCCATGGTGTCATTGATCACGTCAGGCTTCGACAGGTCAGCGTGGCTGGCTTTCTCAAAGGTTTCAGCATCTGGGCCATGGCCGCTCATGCTGTTGTGCAGGCTCGCGCCGCCAGGTGAGAAGCCTTCGGCTTTTGCGTCATAGGCACCGTGCACCAGGCCCATGAACTCACTGGCGACGTTGCGGTGGAACCAGGGCGGGCGAAAGGTGTCCTGCATCACTAAGGTGCGCGGCGGGAAAATCACGAAGTCGATGCTGCTGACTCCCGGCGTGTCCGAGGCGCTGTGCAGCACCAGGAAAATCGACGGGTCCGGATGGTCGTAGGTGATCGAGCCTATGGCGTTGAAGCGTCGGAGGTCGTACTTGTAGGGTGCGTAGTTGCCGTGCCAAGCCACGACGTTAATCGGCGAATGCGTCATCTGTGCAGACCACAGTGCACCGGCGAACTTGGCCACCAGCTCGCAGGGGGAATCGACATCCTCGTACGAAGCAACGGGCGTAAGGAAGTCGCGCGGGTTCGCAAGACCGTTCGAGCCGATTGGACCGAGGTCGGGGAGGCGGAAGTTGGCTCCGTAGTTTTCGCAGACATAGCCGCGGCCTACGCCATCCGGCAGTTCGAGGCGGAAGCGCACGCCACGAGGAATCACCACGATCTCCTGCGGTGTCGCTTCGATCGTGCCCAGTTCGGTGACGAATCGATGGAGGCCCTCTTGCGGCACAAACAGCATTTCGCCATCAGCGTTGTAAAAGGCCCGGTCCGTCATGGATCGATTAGCCGCGTAAAGGTGTGCGGCAGCACCGTTCTGAGCGCGGGGATCGCCGTTGCCGGCCATGGTGACTAAGCCCTGGATCCAGTCGGTCGGGGCGTCAGGCATCGGCAGCGGATTCCATCGAAGCTGTTTAGGCGGGGTTGGAGAACGACCAAAATCGCTAACGATGCGTCCATTGTCGATACGCGTAAAAGGCGTATGCATCGCGGAAGGGCGAATACGGTAGAGCCATGAGCGGCGGTTGTCGGCCCGAAGTGCGGTGAACGACGTGCCGCTGAGCTGTTCTGCGTACAGGCCGTAGGGACAGCGTTGGGGTGAGTTACGACCTTCAGGCAGCGCGCCCGGCAGAGCTTCGGAAGCGAAGCTGTTACCGAAGCCAGATTGGTATTGAGGCATTTGCGGGCCATTCAAATTTAGATAGTGAAAGATTAGACCGATGGTCGCGTCAAATGCTTAAAACTAAGCACCAAACATAAAGCTACAGCCCACATAGAATTACTGCGCCCGTGTAATGCTGATTTTCAGATCACTGAGTCTGATTGCAAAATGCCCCGAGACAATATTTTTGCGTTGTATCACTCGAAAATCGCATGCAGTGCAGGAATGAAGTTTTCCGCCCTTACACAGCGTGGAAGGTACGTTCAACCGCAAACCTATTGAAAACTTTACGGCTTGATAAGACATTCCTCAGGCCAAATCGAGAAGTGCATTAGCCACCTCAACGGGCTTTGAAAGGAATGGCGAATGGCTAGTTTCTAAAGTGATTACGCGATTGCAAGGAGATGCCGCTTGCATTGCACGTTGGGTTTCAATTGAGACGGCGCGATCAAGGGTGCATTCAATATATGCACGGTCTACTTTCCCGTACTTTTGGGGGGAAAGTCTCAGCTGATGCCTGTTCATAACGCTGGGTTCTGGTGACAACAGTTGTAGCGCTATCCGTATGTCCTCATCTGAGCAGTCCCCATAAAACACTTCCCGTGCAAACGCAGGGTTGACGGTAGACGTGTTCGTGGTCGCGTCACGGACAACCGCACGTGGAATCTGTGTCCCTTGATCTTTTGATGAGATCGAGCCAACTGAGTCACCGTTTAGCACCATGAATGCGGAAAGGTAGACCGAACGCCGTATATGGGTCGAACAATTCTCGGCGGCCATAGACACTGTCGCGCCCCCGAGACTGTGACCGACGAGCACGACTGGGCGGTCAGAGTTGCGGACAACTTGCTCCACAACCCATGCATAGTCTTCGGCTTTTATCGATGTCATTTCCGAAGGCTTGCTCCAGCGCCCGGGTAAATCCACCGCAGTCACTTGATGCCCGTGTTCCCGCAGGAGAGGTACAACTTTGTTCCAGCACCACGCTCCGTGCCAGGCACCATGAACAAGAACAAAATGCGTTCGCTCTTTTCGCACCTCGTGGTGGGCACACCCAGCAATCGCTATCGCAGGAAGCGCAACCGCTGCGCCCAGCATGCTTCTTCTTGAGTTGATCATGATGTCCCGTTCGAGGTTCTTTTAATCTCTGACGAGATCGCGGCTTCATCGAATTTGTAGTCGAAAAGCCAGTGGTAACGCTCACGCACACGAGCTTCTGACCACTCATTGTTTACATACTCAATAGCGCCGTCGGTCGAGGCGAGCTTAGGATTGTGAAAACGACGCGCGTTCTCAGCTGAGCCGCGAACAATGCGTGAAGTCCGCTCCAAACGAGCCGCTTCGTACGCGCGAAAGCTGTCTTCAACAGGCCGCGGTAGCGCCAGGCAACGTGCCAGCACAGCTCCGTCTTCGATCGCCATTGCGGCGCCTTGCGCAAGGAAGGGCAGCGTGGGATGACATGCGTCGCCCAACAGCGTCACCTTCCCGCTCGACCAAGTTGGCATCGGTTCGCGTTGCATCAGCGCCCACTTGAACGGGATTTCGATGTTGTTGATCAGCGTGTGCACGTCAGCATGCCATCCACTGAAATCTTCAAGACATTCGCCAGTCGTACCAGCTGTATTCCAAGATTCAACCGTCCAATCGTCGCGCTCCACGATACCGACAAAATTAACAAGCTCTCCACGTCGCATCGGGTAGTGAATGACATGCCCGCCCGGCCCAATCCAATTCGTACCAATTGGCCTGCGTAACTGTTCGGGCAGGCGATTCGCGGGGATGACGCCTCTCCAAGCGAGGCATCCTGAGAAAGTCGGAGCATCTCCGCCAAAGAGCGTTGCGCGGATTTTTGAATGGACCCCGTCAGCGCCGATGAGGGCAGCCCCGTGTACGGCACGTCCGTCGGCTAGATGAAGCACTGCGCCGCTGTCCGTGACATCGCATCCAACGCAACGCGCGTTCAGTTCAATCGCGCCTGGCTGCGCGGCTTCAAGTGCGTCTACGAGCACTTTATGCAAGTCCGGACGGTACACGGTGTAGAACGGGTGACCATATTGCGAGATCGAGGTCCCGCCCAGATCAAAAAGTTTCCAGGTTTGCCCTGTGCTCCAAAGGCGTACTTCTTTGCCGGCGGGTGAGCTTGCAACCGCTTGGAGCGCCTGCTCAAGTCCAAGGGCATGTAGTACACGCGTCGCATTCGCGCTCAACTGAACTCCCGCACCGACCTCGCCGAGCGCTGCCGCTTGTTCGAAAACCTGCACCCGATGTCCATTGCGAACCAACGCGAGTGCAGCGGTGAGGCCGCCAAGGCCCGCGCCAGCGATCAAGATGTTTTGTGACATTCGGATTCCTTCCTTTTATTCGTCAGCTCGGACGTTGGCACGTTGAATAAGGCTTGACCACTTGGCCGAGTCAGTTGAAATGACTTCCGCGAAAGCTTTGGGTGTAGCGACGCCAGGCTCCACGCCCGTCGCAGCAAGTTCGCGCTGAAGATCCGCCATGCTCGCGGTGTCGGTGAATGCCTTTGTGAGTGTCTGGACTACGGCAGCAGGCGTGCTCGCAGGCGCGACCAGTCCGAACCACGAGTACCCCTCCATTGAAGGTAACGTCGCGTGAGCAATTGGAACGTCAGGCAAAGGGGCATACGGCTTTGAACCGGTGACTGCGTATGCCTTCAACTTACCTGCCTTGACATAAGGCGCAAGTGCTGCGGCGGTGTCGAAAACCAAGTCGATCTGGCCACCTAGCGTGTCAGTAATCGCGAGACTTCCGCCTCTATAAGGGACGTGCGTCAGCTTGATCTTTGCGGCCTCCTGAAATTGCTCCGTCGCAAGGTGGCCAATGGACCCATTACCTGCGCTGCCGATGGTCAGGGGCTGTGTCTTCGCCAACGCAATGAGTTCTGGTAAGTCTTTGACTGGCAGATTTGGTCGGCCAGCGATCATCAAAGGACCTCGCAGCGCCATCCCGATCGGAACGAATGACTTCGCGTTGTATTTGAGATCTTTGTAGAGGCCAGGCGCAACAGCCAGGGTGCTCGTGCCACCCCACAACAGGGTGTATCCGTCAGCCGCTGCACGCGCAACGAAGGCACTGCCAATGGTTCCGGCTGCGCCTGCCCGGTTGTCTACGATAAATGGTTGCCCAAGCTTCTCGCCCATCCCTTTAGCAAACAAGCGCGCACTGGCGTCGGTGGGTCCACCTGCTGGGAAAGGAACTACCAGCGTGATTGCTTTTGATGGGTAAGCGGTGCCTTGCGCAAAAGAGGCCGTAGGCCCTGCTAGACATGCAACCACGCACAGCAGCGCCCATCGTGGGACCCTCGAAATTTGATTCATGGGATTGTCTCCTTGTTGATGATGACGACGGTCACATTCAATGCCGGCCCAGCTCATAAGTAAAATAGGAGAACAAGATGAATTGATAAGCAATGTCTCTTAAACTTACGACATGAACCTCTCACAGCGCCAGATCCAGGCCTTCTTGGCTCTCGTTCGTTTGAAGAGCTTTACCCGGGCAGCAGAGCAGCTCCATATCTCACAGGCAGGACTGAGCAGCATGGTTCGTGAGGTTGAAGGTCAACTGAACTGCCGTCTGTTTGACAGAACGACCCGGTCGGTGTCGCTAACGGCGCAAGGCCGAGCATTCGTTCCCGTCGCCGAACGTGTTGTTTGGGAGCTCGATGCAGCCGCAGTGACACTGAAAAACCTTTCGAACACACACCACGGTGTGCTGACGGTCGGGGCCACCCCTTTTGTAGCTGGGTGTTTGCTGCCTGATGCTTGTAAGGAATTCGCGCGTCTGCATCCTGGCATCGCAGTTCAAGTCAATGACCTTGAAAGAGATGAGATTCAACAACGTGTGCGTGTTGGAGAAATTGATGTTGGATTTGGAGTTTTTCTGGAATCTACAAGTTCTATTCGGCGTCGGCCATTGATTCAAACCGACTTGGTTTTGGTTTCAACTCGATCACCAAGGTCTGATGTCTGGAATGCGCCGATCACTTGGTCTGACTTGCGTGAGGTTCGGCTCATTGGCCTTCCTGCTGAAAATCCAATTCAACGTTTTGTGAATGCTAATATTGGAGGACTCGCCCCTGACGCACCGAGAGGTGGCATCTTCAATACGTTCTATACGCTTCTGGCGATGGTAGAAGCGGGGACGGGAAGCGCTGTGCTTCCTGCATTTGTTGCCGCCGCGAGCCATAGGTTCTCGTTCTCGTTAGCTCCGTTGATCGAGCCATCCACGCCACTCAGCTTTTATGAAATCACTAAGAAGGGGCGTTTGCAAAATCCCCTCGTTGAGGCGCTCAGCGCGTGCCTGGTTGCTGTGATGGAAAAGCAGGTCAGCTTAACGTTCGATTCTCCGCGTTGATGCCACTGAGCACTTATTATTAAGACCAATAACTGCGGATAATAGCACCTGCAATAGCGCAAATAAGCAAGGCGAGCTGTTGAATTCCAGGCAAAGTTGATCAACAAGCGAGGCGGATAAAGAATGAAACTAGTTTCAATTGGCAATTCCAAGATTTGCCCGGTATTCAATGCGTCTTAGAGCGCAAAGAAAACCTTAATTCGCATTGGGCTGTAACGTGGATGTAGGTATCCACGCAATCCGTGAGCTGCCAATTAGTCGCAGCCTATCAACTTTGTGGATACAACAGTTCCGTATTTAGTCCAATGAAGAATGCTTCAACCGCCGCTTTGTCCGGCCAGCGTTTTTTGCCAACATCAAGCATGTGAGATTGGCATCGCTCATTCTCTCGATACCGACACAAATACGCAGGTAAATGCCACTGTCTTCGACTGTTTTCTCACCAGCTTTGCGGCCTTCGGAGGGACAGGGCCCGTGCCTCGCGTGTGGGCGTAGTGATTACGCAAGGCATGTTCCGGTGGGACACTACGCATCCCAAGAAAACTACCGGCAAATCAGCCAGCCAGCCAGGAGGATTACTTGGTGATCGGAAAGCAGCCGGCGCAGGCGATTCAACCAATGCGAAGCTGAAGCAGGCACCCAACCCGAATCCCTCCCGAAAATTCAGCCGCCAGCAGGCGATGCAGTGTGCAGGTACCGAATTCTAATTTCGGGATCATCCTCAGCGGCAGCAAAGGGCCGAAACCGGTATCTCACCAGTCTGGCTGTGGCGTAGCTTGAAAAGGCGGCGCGTTCAATGGAGACTGGCCCCATGCTCCCCTTCCACCATGTCTGCGGCTACACGCTTTTCCCAACTGCTCAGTGTGTGGGCGCAAGATGGGTGGGTGTCATTCGGGTCCTTGAAGGAACTGGCGCCGTTCGGTGTCAAACGACTGAGGAAGAGTTCTACACCGAGTACGCTGCAATCGTTGGTGCGACCATCGACGCAGCAAGCGTCGCGAACTTTATTCGCGCTGGCTTCTGATCGGCATCAGGCCTCGGTTTGCTCGGCGAGTTCCAAGGCGTCCTCAACCTCAATGCCTAGGTAACGCACCGTGCTCTCAAGCTTCGTGTGACCCAATAGGAGCTGGACAGCTCTCAGATTCTTGGTTCTGCGATAGATGAGAGAGGCCTTGGTTCTGCGCAGTGTGTGAGTGCCGTAGGCCGAATTGTCGAGACCAATGTCCGTCACCCATTTGTCAACAATCCTTGCGTACTGCCTGGTGCCAATGTGTGGAGACAACTGATTGCGAGATGGGAATAGAAAGTCGTCGTGCGTGAGACTCGCCGCTTCCATCCATTCGGCAATCGCCACGCGCGTTTGCTCTGTCACTTCGAACCGGACAGGAAGTCCCGTCTTCTGCTGCATCACCGAAGCGCGTGGTGCGATCCTTCCTGCCGTTGCGACATCCTTGACACGCAGCTTCACTAGGTCGCAGCCGCGGAGCTTGCTGTCGATGGCCAAATTGAAAAGCGCGAGATCACGCGTGCGCTTCGACAACTGCAACCGAACCCGGATGGCCCAAATGTCTTGGAGCCGTAGTGGTGTCTTCTGACCGACGATCTTGTCCTTATTCCACGCTCTGCGAAGAGCAGATTTTCCAGTAAAAACGACGTTCATGAGAACTCCAAAGTGTTGGGGGTCTCAATGTGTGCGGAGCGATGACGCAGCAGGACCTTGTGTTTGGTTATGGCCAGATGAGAGGCCCGAGCAGGGCCGAGAGCAGAAACTCAGGCCCTTGCTTCGGCTACATGCCTGCCTCTCAGCGCCTGCCCTTAAGTAGGATGGAAGGACGAAGTCGTCATCGACCTTGCGAGCTCGGGCAGCGGCGCCTGGCTTTAACAGCTGTTGTATGAGCGTGTTCGCAAACAATCGTTGGATGGTGTGGCCAAAGGCGCAACCGTCCAGGATGTGGCAGACGGTCTAGGCTACTAGAACGCGAGCACCTTCGTGGTCATGTTTCGCAAGGTGCTCGGCGAAACACCTGGGCGCTACGCAAAGGCTAATCGCTTGGCTTGAAGACCGGCGGCGGGACCGGCCTAATCCAGATCACTTCATCCTGCAACGATTACGACTCTCGAACCCGGCCCAGGGGGGGCCGACCCAATTTAGAAAACGAAAGGCGAACGATGGCTAAGATTTCTGCTGCCGAAACCCAAGCCGCGATCGATGGACCGAACCCGCCGAAGCGGATCGTGCGCGGATCCGGCCAAGCGACCAAGGGGCGCGTGGTGTGATCGACTTGAGGCAAGGCCCGCTGATCGCCTTCCATCGTCCTGCTTGCCTCCGATTGCAATCCGACCGACGAAGACAATACGTGTGGGTTCTAAACGAGCGTGGGGACGGGAATAGCTGGTCGGCGATAAACCGTAGCAAGAAAGCTGCATCGACTTATAAAAAGGCAATGGCCGAAGGCCTAGTGGAGCTTGAGTCGCTTATGGAAGACCTTGATGTTGGCCCGAGGCGTTCGCTTAAGGATCAATCATCGGGTTTCCACCAAAATTCCGGCAAAGCTAACAAGCATGCTGAGGAAATGCCACCGAAGCGTCCATCACTTTTTGGATTTGGTCCTGCGCGGTGAAGCATCCGGCTTACAGGTAAGTCAACTCATGCACCTTGCCCGAGTCTGGGTCCCTAGCAGGGGGCTCACCGCACCGTGACATGTGCCGGGTTGACCCTGGACGCTTACCATATGGTTGTCCCGCCTGCAGCCATAGTTCCGAGCGTATCTCGGCTGCATGCTGCCGGCGAGAGAGTTTCAAGCGGCTATTGAGGCAGCTATATGTAAAGCCAAGCTACAGGCGTCCACATGTCCGCTATTGGCAACTTGATCCCTATCAGAACACGATGTTTGTTACGCTCTATGTACAAGGATGGGTTCCACGGCGCTTTGGCAGTGCCTTAGCCGGAGTCGCAAGTCTGCCAGGAAACTTTGGTGCATTATCCTTATCAGACATACTGTTGAGCTAAAGGATCGCGGGAGTAGAAATGGTCGAGATGAACGCTGTCACCCTCTATGTCCAGGACCTGGACGCGAGCATCGCCTTCTATAGTCAGCTGTTGGAGAGGGAGGTTCACCCGATCGCTGAAGGCTTGGTCGTTTTTATTCAGTATTCGGAATCCCGCTTGATTCTGAGGTCGAAGGCATCCGTACATCCATACAGTCACGGGGTCGGCGGCTTTGAACTTATGTTTAATGCATATACAAATAGCAAAGTCGACGCAATCTTCAACAAATGGAAAACGGACGGTGTTGTCATTTGCGTGCCACCCGCAATGACCAGCTACTCATATGCCTTCTTGGCGCTTGATCCAGACGGCCACCGTTTGAAGGTCTACTCCCGCGAAAACACCCGCTAACGCACAAAGTAGGCCGCTCGTGGCCTACACGCTGGGATAAACGCGGCTAATGCGAGAGGCAGCAGTGGGCCAACTCTTCCGCGTGGAACGAACTACCAGCTCAAAGATTTCAGACTTGGCCTCCATCCGTGGTGTGATGTCGGCGGTATCCTGGCGAGCTACCGCCGCAGTCTGCCCACGCTCTGCCGCCGGGAGAAACCCGGTCAGTTTTTTAAGGGCAGTACAGGCTCAAAAGTAACACGGGCGTCGCTATTCAGTTAATTTCAATTTAAAGAAAAGGTCAAAGCGCCGCCCCACCTCTACGGCTTGCAAACTAATATTTAAAACGTTTCCCAATCGTCATCGCTTTTCCGCGTGCCTGAGTGGGCCTCAGCGGAGGAAGTGAGATTAGACGAGCGTTTTATTGCGGCATTTTTTGTTGGCAAGGTGAGAGGCCCCTCACCTTTGATCTGTACTCGCGGCGGCGTAGCCATTGCCGGCTTAACAGGTGCGGATGGGATCGGCGCGGCGTGAACGTCGCGTCGCCTATGACCGTTCTCCGTGGACAATTTAAAAACTGCAACGGCAGCGACCATTTGCTCGGCTTGTGACTTAAGGCTAGCCGCCGCCGCCGCGCTTTCTTCAACCAGCGCAGCATTTTGTTGAGTAGCCTGGTCCATTTGAGTAACGGCTTCGCCGACCTGCGCCACGCCTGCGCTTTGCTCTGCGCTTGCAGAACTGATTTCGCCCATAAGGTCGGTAACTCGCCGAATTGAAGCAACAACTTCCTGCATGGTGGATCCGGCCTGGTCGACGAGCGAGGTTCCCTGCTCCACGCGTTCGACGCTAGTGCCGATAAGGCCTTTGATCTGTTTAGCGGCCTCAGCACTGCGTTGTGCCAGGCTACGCACTTCAGAGGCAACCACTGCGAATCCCCGGCCCTGCTCGCCAGCGCGCGCCGCCTCAACTGCGGCGTTTAGCGCCAGGATGTTGGTCTGAAAAGCGATCCCGTCGATCACGCTGATGATGTCGGAGATCTTGCGTGAGCTTTCGTTGATACCCTTCATCGTGTCGACTACCCGCGCCACCACGTCGCCGCCCTGCACTGCCACTTCAGTGGCCCCCTGGGCGAGCTGATTGGCCTGCTGTGCGTTGTCTGAGTTTTGACGTACGGTGGAACTCAACTGCTCCATGGATGCAGCAGTTTCTTCAAGGGCCGACGCTTGTTGCTCGGTACGTCCGGACAAGTCGTTGTTACCTTGCGCGATCTGAGCGCTGGCCGTTGCCACGCCTTCAGCATTGCTTCGAACGCCGGAGACCACGCGGCTCAGGTTCGTTTGCATATCTTGAAGCGCGCGCAAAAGGTCGGCAGCCTCGTCGTCGCCCTCAATGGCAATGGTTTCAGTCAGATCACCATCGGCAATGCGGCGGGTACTGGCAGATGCCTGCCGAAGTGGTACCAGGATGGAGCTAGCCAACGCAATCGACAAAACTACGCCAACCGCGATTGCAATTACACCAGCGACGACGAGAAATAGTTCGCTCGAGCCAGCATCTGCTTCTGCAGCTGCCAAAGCTGTGGCGTATCGAGACTGCTGGCGCTCCTGAAACTTCCGAATAGATTCAACGTATGTGTCCGTAAGGCCTTGCAGAGAAGCTGCCTCTGCAGCGACATCCTCGCCACTAATGCGTCTTTTGATAAGGTTCGCCCGGGGCGTTCGGTATGCCTCCCGCGCCGCATCAACGGCTGCAATCATGGCTTTGCCTTCGCCTGTTTGCACAAGCTGCAAAAGCCGCTCGCGCAGTTTGCCAGTGATAGCAGAGGTCGCATCCATCTCTTTCTGCAAGCCGGGAATGGACTGCGCTGAACCCGTCAGCAAAGCCCGGGTACGCACACCGTTCAGCGCTACTGTGTTCAACCACTCAGCAGCGATTTGCTGTTTTTCATTGTCAACAGTAGCAAGAGCATGCATGGACTGGGCGACCGTGTGGAGACGCCAAACGCCCGCCACAACGCACAAAACGAGGATCGCTAAGAGCGTACCGAACGCTAGTGCGAGCCTTGTCCCAATCTTCACTTTTCGTAGTGTCTTCACCGATCTTCCTCCTAATGGAGGATGGATCGTATAGAAATCACCTACGTAGCTATCGTCTGAACAGCAGGGTAAAACCGGTCATCCGGTAGCAGTCACTTAGGCTTCCCCGGTCCCCGGACACGTCTAGGGAGATGATGTGAATCGCCCCGGGATTCGCAGAGGCTGTTTGGTTTAAGTCAGGCCATCACCGCTGTGGCTTGACTGGCGAGTTGCCGGTAGTAGTTTGGCTGCGCGAGATTCTGCGTTGATTCGCGTCGATGCGGTGTGGCTCGCGGTGGACCCGCTGGACATGCGTGCCGGCACCGAGTCTGCGCTGGCGCGCGTTGTGAAGGTCTTCGGCGCCGCGCACCCGAACACCGCCTACCTGTTCGCCAACCGTCGCGCCAATCGCATGAAGGTCCTGGTGCATGACGGCGTCGGCGTCTGGCTCGCAGCCCGTCGCCTGCATCGGGGCAAGTTTGCCTGGCCGACCAACTCAGACGGCACCGTGCGCCTGACACGCGAGCAACTCGACGCCCTGGTGCTTGGCCTGCCGTGGCAACTCGTCGGCGAGGCCGGCATCATTCGCGTGCTGTAGTTCAATTGCTGGAACTGCCGATGTGCGCGAGCGCGGCCAAGGGCAGCATCATGCTTCGTGACGACACCTTCTGACCTGCACGAACTCGACGCGCCCCAGCTGCGCGGTATGGTGCAGTCGCTGCGGGCAAAGGTCGAGGCCCGCGACCGCGAACTTGCGTTCAAGCAGGCCACCATCGACAAAATCACCCACGAGATGGCGGTGCTCAAGCGGCTGAAGTTTGCGGCCAAGTCCGAGCAGTTCAACGCCGAGCAGCAGAGCCTCATCGATGAGGCCGTCGAAGCGGACCTTGAAGCACTTGTGCAGGCGCTGGAGAGCCTGGCGCCTGAGAAGGACGCCGACGACGAGCGGCAGCAGCCCCGCCGACAGCCGCTGCCCGCGCACCTGCCCCGCCGCGAGATTCGCCACGAGCCGCACAACACGACCTGCCGCTGCGGCTGCGTGATGAAGCGCATAGGCGAAGACGTAGCCGAGAAGCTCGACTACCAGCCGGGCATCTTCACCGTTGAGCGCCATGTACGCGGCAAGTGGGTTTGCGCGCAATGCGAGACGCTGGTGCAGGCGCCGGTGGCCCCACACATCATCGACAAGGGCATGCCGACCACGGGCCTGCTGGCCCAGGTGCTGGTGGCCAAGTATGCCGACCACCTGCCGCTGTACCGCCAAGAAGGCATCTTCGCGCGGGCTGGCATGGCGCTGTCGCGCTCTACCTTGGCGCAGTGGGTGCCCCGGGTTCTGTGCATGCTCGGCAGATGACACGACCAAGCTGACCCACAGTCCAACCGTGGCTCCTAGCAATGGGACGCCCGGTTCAAGGCGCGAGTATCCAGCCCGCAGCTGCCGCAAGCGCCACGACCAGTACAGGCGACTGCCGCCCGTACACCAGCAAGCCGAAGGCGGCCAAGGCCAGCCCGAAATCGGCGCGTGAATGGATGGCGCTCGTCCATACCGGGTCGTACAGCGCGGCTGCCAAGACGCCGACCACAGCGGCATTGACACCGGCCATCGCACGCTGCACACCGTCGCGCTGGCGCAGCGGCTCCCAGAACGGCAGTGCGCCGGCCACCATCAGGAACGCGGGAACAAAGATAGCAGCGAGGAGCGTCAGGCCACCGACCCATCCTCCAAGCGTGCCAGTCATCACTGCCCCGAGGTAAGCGGCGAAGGTGAACAAGGGACCGGGCACGGCTTGGGCGGCCCCGTATCCGGCGAGGAACGCATCGTTGGTGACCAGGCCGGTGGGCACGACGCTCGCCTGCAGCAGCGGCAGCACCACATGCCCGCCGCCAAACACGAGTGCGCCCGATTGGTAGAACGACGAGATGACCGACAGAGCTGGCGACCGAACTGCGGCCGCCAGAACCGGCAGCAGTACGAGCAAGAGGCCGAACACCAAGAGCATCGATGCGCCTGTTCTCTTGCTGATGCCGTAGTCGCGATGCTCGGCGACCGGCAGGTGTCCGAGTTGCACCGCCCATCGTCCTGCAATGCCACCTGCAACAATGGCACCGACCTGGCCCATCGCCGATGGAACGGCCAGCACAAGTAGAGCGGCCACGATGGCCACGCCCGCTCTCAGACGGTCCGGACAAAGCGTCTTGGCCATGCCCCATACGGCCTGCGCAACGATGGCAACTGCGACGACCTTGAGACCGTGAACCGCACCTGATTGCGCCAACGCGGCCCATTGGGTGACGCCCAGCGCGAACAGGATGAGCGCGGCGGCGGACGGAAGAGTGAAACCGACCCATGCGCAGAATGCCCCCAGCCACCCTGCGCGCCCAAGTCCTAGCGCGATGCCAACTTGGCTGCTGGCGGGACCAGGTAGAAACTGACAGAGCGCCACCAGGTCGGAGTAGTTCCTGTCGTCCAGCCACGCCCGACGTTCGACGAACTCAGTACGGAAGTAGCCGAGGTGAGCGACGGGCCCCCCGAAGGAGGTCAGCCCGAGCTTCAAGAAGGCCAGGAAGACCTCGATGGCCGAGCCTCGCGGCGCAGTCGCGGTTGTCGGCAATGCGGCGCCCGGTGCCGTACCCTTCTTGCCTGCTTCTTGACTCTGGCTCATCGGATGCCCGACCTGATTGTTGATACATCGGGCATCTTAGCTATGCCACTTGAACTCGAACGAGCAGGCCTATGCCACATCGGTATGCGCAAGTCTCGCGTCTCTGAGCAAATGCAAGCCCCGGTCAACCGCCCCGCAGGCCGTAGCTGGTCAAGATGGGATGACCGGACGCTTACAACACACGGTCCTGAGGCAATTTCAGCAATGTCTACGATGCCTCAAACCGAAGATTTATCAGGGCTCCCGCCTCCGGGACAGGGGACGGTCACGGCTGGAGTTGATCATGTCGGCCTGAGCGTTGCGTGCCTCCCCACCACCCTAGGCTTTTTCACTGTATGCCTGGGGTGGGCGTCATCGGCAGCAGACCCGAGTACCCAGCAGCCTTCGTGTCTGACGGCACAGTCACCATGACCCTTTGGGAAGTAGAGCAAAAGCGTCTGTCTATCACTGCAGATCGCTGATTTCGATCACATCCAGAGCACCGTTATTGATGGCGTGCCGCATGACACGTGATGGACCACCACGCTCTTCGGACGAATAGATCTCTAAGACCTGTTCAGCCCGGCTCGCCCCGAGGTAAACGGTCGAAACGAACCTCCGGAGAGCGCCTGTCGAATATGGGCCTTCCTCGACCTCTCCGTCGTTCACCTCAATGAGGTAGACCGTATCGAACTGGATTCCCGCGACGAAGTCCGGCATGCTTAGAACGAAACGCTTACCGGCGTGCCGGAGGCTGGACAGCTGTTCTCTGTCCGACACCGGGAGAAACCAGTCGCTGTACTGCCCGGCCGCTGAGTATTTCTTGAAGAGCGCTTCGCTGGCACACAGCACCGCGACGCGCCGTCCCTTTTGCAGCGACTTCGCTCGCTCGCGGGCCCGGGGGAAGACGCATTTCCAGATGTCGAACGTGCTCTTCGCTCGAACCAGGATGGGCCGCGAGCCGCTTTGATTCATGCTCCCCAGGTTGATCGCGCGCCAGTCGAACCCGAGCTCTTCTGAGATGCCGGCAGCTGGGAAGCCCTGGTCAATCCACTCCAACACGCGGGCGATCTCCGGCGTGTACCGGAAGCCCTCGGTGAGGTCGAATCTCTCAGTCTCGCCCAGCCGCATGTCGCGCGACAGCCCGGCTACTCCCCCAGGAGCATCGTGCAGGCCATTGAAAGTGTCACGAACGCTCTGCTTGCTGTCGTAGGCCATGACCACGACTGGCGCCTTGGCGTCGTCACGCATCATGTGATGGAGCGTCATCCGCTCTTGGCGGTTGAATAGGTGAAGCTCATCAACGAAGACGACGTCGAAACCCTCCCGTTGCCTAATGTTGTCCCAGCGATTGCTATCGAGGAACCCCAAATAATCAGCGATCATTTGATCGGCGCCGAGCACGCCCATCGACTTCAAGAATGCACGGAACCGGTCGTAGATCATGAGAACGACGCGTCTATCCTCAATGTCAGGCAACGACATCATCCAAGACTTCCGCTTCTCGTTGAGGTATCGGTCTCGTCGCTCCGCCGACTGCCTCACGCCATCAGCCTCGAGCACGCATGCGATTTCGTTCGCAATCTCCCTCGCGAAGGTCTGATACGCTGGCGTTCCACGGACACTCGACATCCCCTTGCGAAAGTCGTCGCTGCACCGGGATTTGGCAGTCACCCAATCGCTGCGCTGGACGCGCTCGATCTCAGCCTCTATCGCCTCAAGCTGCAGGGCTCGTCCCTCCAAGCCGTCTGAGGACAGTGGCTCTAAACCGTCGAGGTCGTACTTCATCGCTTCGTTGGCAAGCTCTTGGAGGGTGCAGATCTTGACAAATGTCGACGTGCCTCTTGACAGGACACCGTCGTGATCCATAGATGCGATGGCCTGGGTGATCAACTCGACCGTCGCTTGGCTGTGTGTGAGGAACAGCGAGCGATAGCCCTCGGTGTCATCCACGTGCTTTCTCAGCTCGCTCACAAACTTGACCACGAGCGACAGCGTCTTGCCCGTGCCAGCCGCGCCTACCAGTCGCAAACTCTTGGTCAACGGCACGTTGACAAAATCCATTTGCGGCTGCGTGAGCAGACCATCCAGCCACGCGTCTAAGCTGCGGCCGAGCGTCACGCGATTGGCCAGTTCGGGAAGCTCTACCTTAGTGTCGTCCTGGCGTGCCGCAGCCGGAGGCCGCGACAGCATTGCAATCACTGCGTCGTCCAGTCCGGCCACCGCCGCGTCGAATGCGGTGTGGTCGACTTCAACGTTGTACAGGTCGCGCTTTTCCCGTTCAATGTTGTAAGCGAATACATGGCGGGTTCCGCGAGGGTTCAGGTCAACTTCGATTCGCGCGTGCTCGCCTGATGCGCCGCTGTTGGACCTGAAGGAGACGAGGCTCTTTGCGTGATACGGTGCCCAGGAAATTGGTAATGGATGCCGTCCAGCTGTCTGCACGGATCGGCTGAGTCGAACCAGGCGCATGAAGGCTTCGGGCCGCTGCTTGGCTTCCAGGAAGTTGAACAGTCCCTTCTCCTTAATCTCGATGATCAGAAGATTCGAATCAGCATCTGCCTTCGGGCCGAGTAGGTAGATGTTTTGCCCGATCTCCACCCGGCTGACGCCTTCGGGCAGCGGTACTTCTGACCAGGTGGTAAACCAGTCGATATCGAAGTCAAATCCGGCTTGGAGGCGATCTAGCGCCGACGAGTCGATAGCAATCGAGTCTGTCATTGCAGTGCCGCCATTTCAGTCGTGATCTGTTCAACAATCAACTCGAAGGCGGCTTTGCGGTCCACCTCGAACTTCTGGGGCATTCCGATCCTCGCGAAGAGCATGCCGAACTGCTGCGCAAGCGCGTGGCGAAATGTCGGGGCTAGGCGGCCCACACGGACGAAGCTGTTGTCGACGTCTTTGGCGGCGTCCAACGAGGTGAAGCTGCGCTCGAACGGAATGAAGGTCAATGCGCGAAGCTTTGCGACAAATGCCAACCCCGGCACGTCCGGGACGCTGGATACGTAGAACAGGTCCAAGGGCAATTCCTTAGGATTCAGCGTGCTAAATACGGTCTTCAGTTGTGCGTCTCTAGCCTTCGCCTGCAATAGGCATAAGGCATCGATTGCCGAGTAGCGATCAGTCGGAGCGTCGATGAATTTCTGTGCGACCTTTAGTACGGCGCATTCCCTCTTTATGAAGCTCTTTGGCTCATCAACAGGCATGTTCAGCTCAGCCTCTATCGCCTCGGGCGTGGACGCCAAGATCCAGGCTTGCACACGTTCTACGGAGAGGTCCCCATTATCCGGACTCTTGTCACGCCAGCGCTTGTTAACCCACGCAGCGGCCGCTTCAAAGCGCTTCTTCAGCGCCCCCTGCGCAAGGTCCCTCGCGTGCTCGCCCAGCACGTGATCAGCGAGCAGATCCAACTGGACACATGCTAGGCCTGCTTCGCCGAACTTTCCGTTGGCGATATCGCAGTCGGCGGTGACAACTACGACCAGATTCGATTTGCCGTCACCACGTACACGCTTTAATACGTCGCCTTGCCGCACAGGTAAAGCAGCATCGACGCGCTCGCAATCTTCCATATCCCCCCCCATAGATTGCATTTGATCCACGCGTTTATATCCTCAGAGTAAGCATTCGGCGGAGTCATGTTGAGGTGGCCCCTGGTTCCGCTCATTTCCGATTACCGAGTCTGAGAGATGGTTGAGATGCGGAAAGTCCGCGATTTCACCCTGGGAAAGTCAGCGCATCCTGATGAGCTCTTCCGCTGCCGTTGGACGACCGATCGGCTCAAAGAAGTCCTCCAGGCCGCCGGGCATGAAGAACCAGACCCACCGAAGGTCATCCTCCCCGACGTTGGTGAAGGTATGCGACTTGTTGTGCCCCGGGTAAAGCGTCGTGCCCTTGGTCATGCGCTCCACCTTGCCGTCGACTTCGGCACGGCCCTCACCGTGAAGCACGTACAGCACCTCTTCGCTCTGGTCGTGCGCATGCCGGCGCACACGGCCACCTGGCGGTACGGTCTGGTCCCCATCGAGAACTTGTGGACGGACTGGATATTGCGCGGCGACACGATCACGTTGGTGTGGCCGTTGGCCATCATGGGCGAAAAGCGCCTGGAAGCCATACCCGATGTGCCGACATTCAAAGATCGCAACATCGATCTCGTCTTCAACGTCTGGCGTGGCATTGCTGTCGCCAAGAGCACTTCTCCGGAAGTCGTGAACAAGCTGCGCGAAGTGGCCACCAAGGTCTCTGCCGACCCGAGGTTCCGTGAGACCCTGGCCAAGCAAAACCTGACCTTCGCATTCGCCGACGGCCCTGAGCTGAAGACCATCATGGCGCCCAGCACGATCAATTCATGAAGCTCATCGGTTCGCTCGATCTCAAGAACTGAGGTAAGGCCGACAGGTGGTTGGTCGCAGGGCCCCCGCTAAGGCAGAGGGGCACCTGCAGGTGTGATTCCAGCTATCCATCTCAGTCCAGAGGGTAAGCCGCCAGCACCTGGTGGATCACATCATGTTTCGATCTATCGACGCACCCCCGGTCGGCACACCCTCTTTCACAGCGCCGCGTAGCCACTGCTTCCAACTACTTCGGGATTCGGTCTAAGGCACGATTTTTGAAGCTTGGTTCTAGCACCGCGGTCTCAGAATACTGAAGAGCCATCACAGACGCATGGAAGAAAGCCCTCGGAAAGCTGTTTTCGAGGGCTTGGGGATCCACCCTAACACCGGATCAACTTTGGCTGCAACTACACAGTCAACTCGCGATGCTCGGCTTGACTATGTAACGTGCGCCCCGATTGAGACATTCGGAGCGGTCCAATCAAGGATCTGCCAACCCTGCGCGCGCAATTTGGTGAGCATTGCTTCGTCGGCACGCTCTGCATGCATCGAAAAGGCAAGCAGCCTGCGCGGCCGACTTGCGGCAACGAACATATTCATGAGGCGATATCGGTCATCGTCCTCTGTGATGGCCGCAGCACTGGCATCACCGCAGAGATAAGCCAAGACCGATTGAATGTCATAGATGCGGTTCTTGCAACTCTCAAGCACCAGCGTCGCAAGGTGAGTTTCACCCTTCACCGACGCAATCGTCGCGATATCAATGGTCACCTCCTGCTCGTTGGCCGACACTCGCAAGCAGTTAGATACTGCACCCTCCGCCCGGAATCCCACTCCCGAATCCTCAAGCCAATCAGCGGGCAGAGAAAGCAACGCTGGATCGCTATCAAAGATGGCGCCCAGTTCTTCGATGATCTGCCTGATCGACAATGACGCCTCCACCTCGGTGGCAAGGTTGTATTCACCAAGGACGGCCTTCAGGACCACGTGCTGCACGCGCGTCATCGCGTGCGCCCCCGGGGAGAACAAGCGTGCCAGCTCGCGCCATGACTGCGCGGCCTTCACTTCGTCACGCCCGAACTCTGCCAATATGCGCAATACGGCCTCGCGCGCAGGGCTGCTGCGCTTCTCGGCCCGAGAAACTGCGGGATCGCCAGCAAGCCGCAGGAGCTCACGCACAGATCTCCTGGCCGAGGAAGGCTTACCAGCGATGTCGTCGTAGGCGGGGTAATAGTCTCGAACATGGCGCCCGACCCGCTGCCTAGCATTGCCCTCGCGCTTGATGGCGCAGACCGCCTTGACGGTGTGACGCGACAACTCCTCAATGGTGAACAAGTTGGCGACCCACGTCCCAAAGCGCGCCACGACTTCCTTGATTGTGTCGTCCGAGTAGAGCAGCAACGTCGGGGGGCTCAATACAGGCCTCACCTCGCCCGTCGATCTTGCCGCCTACCGTCTTCAGAGAGTTGGCGACCCCAGCGATTGCGCTACCGAACCGCAGGCTGGTATTGACCTCCATGCTGCCAGACACGGGAAATGTAGCCGCGGACGAGCGTGTTCCACGGGACAGTATCGATTGATTGATGTCCCCGAATCGTTGCGTCACGGACGCGGTCCTAAAAACCTTCGTTAGGACGTCGAGCTGCGTGTCGCTGGTGTCTTGCATTTCATCGATGAAGACGTTCGGGAATCGGTACTCCAGCGAGTCGCTAAGGCCGGGAGACTCTGCGAGCGCCTGCTCAGCGAAAGCGAACATGTCCTCATGCCGCACCCTTCCCTCGGCGAGCATGTCGAGTTTGACCTTGTGAACCTGCGCGATGCATTTGCCCGTCTTGGGCAGTGGAACCTCGCCGGTCGTCACCAGATTCAGGCTAGCACCTTGATAACGGACCCCCCGAATAGTTGCAGACCGCTGGAACTCGTTTACTTTGACCCAGCCCTTTGCGCCCCAGTCCGCCATCACACGTCTGAAGAATCGCTCCTCGAAGTCGTCGTCATCAATTTCGCGAATCTCGATGCCACTGGCGCGTAGCCAAGGCAGCGCAAGGAAGCGGTTCACGAATGTCTGGATGGTTCCGATGAAATGAGGGTACGAGAGCAGTGCCTCTCCGTGAGGAACGGCACGCAAGCAGCCCTCAATCTCGTCACGCGCAACGTTCGTATGGGTGAGGATGCAGATGCCGCGTCGCTCGTGCGGCCAGCGCGAGGCCATCAAAGCAAGTTTGGCCCCCAGGAGCGTTGTCTTCCCGCTTCCTGGGACTGCCTGGAAATCCCCCGTCCCTGAGAAGCGCAGCGCACGAATCTGCTCTTCCCGGTCGAAGTTCAACGAAGGAAAGAATTGAGGCAGCCGCGAAAGATCAGCGTCGTCCAGCTGGAACGGCGAACTCACGAGGTCACCCTCGGAACCAGATATTCAAACGCGAGCTGCAGGTAGGGAGGCAACATGGCGAAGAAAGCGTCACCGGAGCCGAATTCCCCGCCAGCGATCAGCGAGGCGAGGTACTGCGCCACGACGGCCTTCGACACGGTTTTGGCATGCAGAGGTTCGTATCCGCCGGACGCGACCGCTTCCGGCGATGCTTTTGAGGCAAGCGCGTCGAAGGCCTTCTTGGCGTCCTCCAATTCCTTGCCGTACACCGACTTGGTCAGGAAGCCCTTCGAGCCTTCGGCGCGCGCCAGGCAGATGGCGCAGAACGTCGCCTTGGCCAGGCCTGACCTTAGGAGGTCGTACTCCAGCGTCCAATAGTCCGCGATAAAAACCTCCGTGCTTCCACCTTTTGCACGGTCGACCTTCGCCTGCTGAGCCTCGATGAACTCCGCAGGCGTGTAGTCCTCCACCTTTCTTCTCGGATGGTCCTTCCTATCCTTCGGAACTGGAGTGCCTGCTCGGATCTTGTCCTGACGTCCCTGCACATAGCCAACATCGTTCGGCACGATATCAAGGTCACCGAGACAGACAACCTTCACAGGCAGTACGTCCCCGTTGCGGCGTTGCAGGATGCGCGCATAGCGAAACAACCCGACACTGCCGACATTCACCATGGACACGCCGTGCGCATCGAAAGATCGCCCCGCGCAATCTGCTAATGCCGGCAAAAGTATCGCCTCGGCGGCCCCCTCGACAATGGCCACGCCTCGAGCGAAGAATAGGTTGGCCTTCGAAGAATCCAGAAAGCGCTTCAAGAATTCGTAGTCGGACTCTTCAAGGCATGTTTCACCCGGCGCCAGGCGGTACGTTCGGTTGGCTGAGATGAGCACGAGGTCGCCGACGTCCGCGCTGGAGGCGATGTTGGGGCTATGGGTCGTCACGACGACCTGAATCTTCTTGGACTTGGCCTTGTCCGAAAGCATGCGCAGCACGCGCGCCTGCAACTGGGGGTGCAGATGTGCCTCGGGCTCCTCGATGAGCAGCAGGGAAAGCTCATCGCCGCCGCCGTCGCTCAACAGCAGCAACTCGGCGGCCATGAACAGAACGTTGTTGTAGCCGAGGCCTCTCTCACAAGAGAGATGGTCCGACACCCTCCCCGGTGGCCTCAGCGTCAGTTCGAGCTTCTCCAGGACCTGGGCCAGCGTCAGCTCAGCTGCGACCCGGATGTCTGAGGACAGCGGTGTATTTTCGAAGCTGAGCTCCTTGAGGTACTCCGTGTTCAATCGATCTCGGACATCCGTAACAGCAGTGTTCGCGCCGATGCGGTGCTGGGCCTGGGCCATCACCTCAACAAGCGTCGTCGGATCTTTGTCCGGGTCGGCCTTGTCGAACTTGTTCTCTGCCTGCCCCTTCATGCCCTTGTGCGCCCGGAGAACCTGCGAAAGGCGTGACCCCTTCTTTGGCCGCAGCTCAGCAACCGCATCCCGCAGCGGCTTGAGATAGGTTGCACGAAGGAGTTCGCGAGCTGCGGAACCGAGCTCTAGACCCGCCCCGCCTTTACCTGCGCAAACTGTGACGACGGGACCGTTCTGTCGTCCGCCAAGCCCGGGGCCAAACAGGCGCCGTTTTGCCCGGAGGTGTACGACCATGTACGGTGCAACGCCGCTCTCGAGGGTCAACCAGTCGACGAGCGCAGCTTGCTGCGGCGTGCTGAGCCCCCGCAGTTCAACCTCCAGCTCCAGCTCTGTGGCCTGGTCCAGACCATCGATGTGAAAGTCGTCATCCTCGATGCGAAGGTAGTCATTGCTGGTGGTCAGCAGGACGTAGCGGATGGCGTCCACGATGCTCGTCTTTCCGGCATCGTTCTCTCCGACCAGAACGTTGAGGCCGGGGTTGAGTTGAAGGTCCAAATTCCGGCCCTTGGCTCGACTTCCAAAGGCTCTGAAATTGACTGCGGAAACTCTGTGAACGTACATCTTGTTGATCTCGGGTTGGGGACACCCGCTAGAAGTCTGAAAGCACCATGTTCGCCAAGCGACTCACTTCTTCCAGTGCCGCAGGTTGAAGGTAGTGCAACCGCCGCAAATGATCTGAGTGGTCCGGCTTGGCCGTTGCCATCCGCAATCTCCCAAATCAAGTCGATACAAATCTCAACAATTCTAGGTTGATGAGTCAGCGCGACGTTTCGCGTGGCCAGGCGATGAACAGCGTCGCAACCCTTGTTGTTAAGCCACCCGTTGCTGCATCACCAGCGTCCCGACCGGGGCAGGCACTGCGCCAATGAACTGGATGGTCACCGATCCCAGAAATCCACGACATCGTCCCATCCCGGTGGCGTCGCGGTGATCACACACGGAAGCGTTAGCGCCTCGTCAAGGGAAATGGGCGGGCCGGGCTCCACATCAAAAGCCCTGGACATCTCGTCTGCGAACCACTCAATGGATAGGAACTCGGTGGCTATCCTGGCGAACATCTGCTCGCTCACACGCCACGCTCCCAGCATCAGGTTCTCGGGTGTTTTGGTGATCTGCACCGCGTGCGTTCCGTCCATCAGCATGGTCGCTTCGACGCCATGCCTTTTAAACGCCGCCTTGACCTGCTTCGACTCAATGAACACCATGAGCCCAAACCTCTGCTGCATGAAGGCGACGCTGTTCAGTGGGTCCATCGATAGCACGAAGGGATAGCTCGGCAGGAAGCTAGCTTGGGCTGACAAGAAATAACATTGCGTCGAAGGCG
>Ga0308164_10000301_pt1 | contig 101699 bp, 92 predicted proteins | sample PhyTR2_FD_201031 | JGI IMG/M metagenome (GOLD analysis project Ga0308164, IMG submission 201031) | Phyllosphere microbial communities from UC Gill Tract Community Farm, Albany, California, United States - DLSLT.R2 | ecosystem: Host-associated > Plants > Phyllosphere > Unclassified | place... | reverse complement strand
CAGGTTGTTGATTTCGACTTGATTCGTGAGCAGATTTTACTAGCTGCCGGAACGCCGATCAGCGGTATTAATTATTATCCAAAAAGACATTCTATCGAGTGTAGAATCAATGCTGAGGATCCTTATGCTGATTTCCGACCGTCTCCGGGCAAAATCACAGAACTTAATATTCCTGGCGGAAACGGCGTGAGAGTTGACACACACGTTTATTCAGGTTATACAATTCCATCCAACTACGATTCTATGATTGCAAAACTGATCGTTACGGCTCAGACAAGAGACGAGGCGATTGCAAAAATGAAACGTGCTTTGGAAGAATTCTACATCGAAGGTGTGAAAACTACCATTCCTTTCCACAGACAACTTTTGGAAAATGAAGATTTCCTCGCTGGAAATTACACGACCAAGTTTATGGAAGACTTTGTCATGGACAGAAGTTTTGATAATCATATCTAGAAATTTACACTAATAAAGATATAAATGCCTGACTTTAAAAGTTAGGCATTTTTATTAGTTATGATTGATTTCAAATTTATTATTTTTACAAAAATTAAAAATATGTCAACAGCAGTTCAGGAAAAAAACTCACAATATTTCATCGACCTCGAAAATCAATATGGCGCTCACAATTACCATCCGCTTCCGGTGGTTTTGGACAAAGGTGAAGGCGTTTTTGTATGGGATGTTGAAGGTAAGAAATATTACGACTTTCTTTCCGCTTATTCTGCTGTCAATCAAGGTCATTCTCATCCAAAAATTGTTGATGCATTGGTAAATCAGGCTAAAAAATTAGCATTGACATCAAGAGCTTTTTACAATTCGAACCTTGGAGAATATGAGAAAAAAATAACCACACTTTTTGGTTTTGATAAAGTTCTTCCGATGAATTCCGGTGCCGAAGCTGTAGAAACGGCTGTAAAACTGGCGAGAAAATGGAGCTACGAAATTAAAGGAATTGCCGAAAATGCAGCCAAAATTGTAGTTTGTGAAAACAACTTCCACGGCAGAACGACAACGATTGTTTCTTTCTCAAACGATCCGGACGCCAATCAGAATTACGGACCATTCACACCGGGATTTGTGAAAATTCCGTACAACGATCTTAATGCTTTGGAGGAAACTTTCAAAAATGACGCACAGAATATTGCCGCATTTTTAGTAGAGCCAATACAAGGTGAAGCTGGCGTCTACGTCCCAGACGACAATTATTTAAAAAGCGCTTCGGAACTTTGTAAAAAATATAACGTTCTTTTTATCGCCGACGAAGTACAAACCGGCATTTCGAGAACCGGAAAATTGATTGCCTGTCATCACGAGAATGTTCAGCCCGATATTTTAATCCTCGGAAAAGCACTTTCCGGCGGAATGTATCCCGTTTCGGCAGTGTTGGCGAATGATGAGATTATGAATGTCATCAAACCGGGACAGCACGGTTCTACTTTTGGCGGAAATCCAATTGCCTGCGCGGTCGCAATTGCTGCTTTGGATGTCGTTGCAGATGAAAACCTATCAGAAAGAGCTGAGGAATTGGGACAGGTTTTCCGTTCCGAAATAGAAAAAGTTATTGAGAAAACAGATTTAATAACAAAGGTTCGTGGTAAAGGTTTATTAAATGCGATCTTAATCAACGATTCTCCAGATAGCAAAACTGCCTGGAATCTGTGCCTCAAACTTAAAGAAAACGGACTTCTTGCGAAGCCGACACACGGCAATATCATCAGACTGGCGCCACCTTTGGTGATTACTGAGGAACAATTGCTGGAATGTGTTGCGATTATAGAGAAAACTATTTTGGAATACTAAGGTATGACGCAATGCAGGAAGCCAAAGAGAAAGTAAGCGGACTAATCATTACTTTTAATGAAGAAAAAAACATTCGGGAAGTTCTCGGGTGTTTTGACTTTTGCGATGAAATCATCGTCGTAGATTCTTTCAGCACCGATAAAACCGTAGAAATTGCGGGCGAATTCACAAACGTGAAAATTATTCAGAATAGATTTGAAGATTTTACCAAACAGAGAAATCTGGCTTTGTCTTATGCAAAAAATGACTGGGTTTTATTCCTCGACGGCGATGAAAGAACCACGCCCGAACTGGAAAAAGAAATCATCGACACGGTAGGAGATTCTGAAGCAAAAGATGCATATTTTTTTTACAGGACGTTCTTTGTGGGAAAGAAAAAAATAAATTTTTCAGGAACTCAGAATGATAAAAATTTCCGTTTGTTCAGAAAATCGAAAGCCTCTTATTCCGAAAATAAGAAAGTACACGAAACACTGGTTGTTAACGGACGTATTGGGATTTTGAAAAACAGACTGCTCCACTACTCTTTTGAAAACTATGAACATTTCGAAAAAAAAATGATTTCTTACGGAAAGTTGAAAGGCGAGGAACTCCGATTGCAGGGAAAAAAATATTCAGCAATCGTGCAATGGAGCAAAGTTATTTTTAAATTCTTCAAAACCTACTTTCTAAAGCTGGGAATCCTGGATGGAATCAATGGTCTGAGAATTAGCTATCTTCAGAGTCTGTATGTCTATGAAACTTACCGAACTCTGAAGAATTAAGATAGTATTATCCCCGGAGTTAGTACTTTATTAGTCAAAAATATCTATTTATTGATGTAAAGCGGCCTTTTGTTTTTATAAAATTGATCAACGAAATTTCTAAGCTTTCTTTGCGTACTCGATTCCTTTACCCAAACAGGAATCTGAATAAGATCCATCGCCTTCACTTTTGCAATGATCTCATCTAAAGAATAATTTTTCATAAAAACTTCCTTTAAAAAAAGGCTGATCACTATATTCCATTGTGTTTTGTTGCCCCAATAATGTCCGACAAATGCATCTGCAGGCTGTAATACGGCATAATTATTCAATCCCAGAGAGAAAGCAAATTGTTCTATAAGCCGCCTTGTGACGCCATCTGCGCACATTGCATCATTAATGGCCAGAGTCAGTTCCAGACAATCAAGATGCTTGTGCGAAATGCCAATGAGGCCTGCATTCCACATCTTTGAATTATGATCGATGGTGATACTGTCGTAAGTTTTACCTTTCATCTGTTTCCACATCAGCTTTTCAGTTTTTGAAGATAGCGCAGAGAGCTTCCCTTCTTCGAGATGCATATAATTTTGTCCATTTTTCATCCCATCACGCAAAGGATCGGCACTCTGATAAAAGAAAGTATCGCCATCCAGGTACAGTATTGAGTCCGAAGGGTATTTCTGGGCAACCAGTTGAAGGGCCTTAATTTTTACCCTCCAGAAAAAATGATGCTGGCCTTCCCATTCTACGATGATCTCGCGATTGATTGGGATTATTTCTATTTTGCCCTGAAAAGACTGAAATAATTCGGGGTCTTCTGCCACAATGATAATTCTGTCACTATCATTTTTATGCGCCAAGGCTGTATATACTGAAAAGTATACTTGCTGATAATGGTCTATACTACTGCCAAATACTAGATATACGATATTCATATTATAAAATTTCCTTTTGAAAGAATTTTTAGTTCACAATAAATGCGGTGCTTTTCCGGTTAAATTTAGGACAAACGTTAAATCTCCACTTTTTTTCGCTTGATATATTTTTATTAAATTGCATCATAAATTATCTAATATCATCGCACGCTGTAAAGTCCTGTTTTTTTGTAAAAAGATAAAGAAACGATTTTTTTTTCAAATATAAATTCTTCGTATCCAAAGAAATCACATGAATAATAATCCACTGATAAGCCTTATAATCCCCTGCTATAACGCTGAAGGGTCGCTACAAAGGTGTCTGGATTCTGTTATTCAGCAGACTTACAGCAACTTGGAAATCATTATTGTAGATGACGGTTCTACGGACGGCACTTCTAAAATATATCAGACATTTCTAAATGAAGACCACCGCATAAAAGTCCTTAAGCAGGATAATGCAGGTGTGTCGAGAGCTAGAAATCAAGGCATCAGATCTGCGACCGGAGAATACATTTGTTTTGTAGATGCGGACGACTGGGTAGAAGCAGATTACTGCTTTGAACTTCACCATTTACTCACCAGTGAGAATGCTGATATTGCCATTGTAGAAGCGGATTACGAGGACGAAAATGGAACGGTAGTTTTTAAAAAAGCTATTTCTGATGAGAAAATACTGGACGGCAAAAGAGCATTAGCACTGCTACTGGAAGATGACATCATCCAAAGCCATCCGTGGGGGAAACTGTATAAAAGCTCTTTGTTTAAAAATGTAGATTTCCCGGTCAACCTGAAGTGTTTTGAAGACTACTCAACGCTTTTCAAGATTTTTGACAAGGCAGTAAAGGTAGTAAAGTCCAACAAAGCGTTATACCACTACATTCAGCACGACAACAGTCTTTCTCATGATCTATCTCCGAAAACTTCATATTACTTCTATATGGCGATCATGGAGGTTTTCACATTCTGGCAATGCAAGACGGATATCAAAAACAAAGGAAAAATCGCAAAAAATATTATCAAAAAACTACTGATGGTGCTCAAGCGTATTCTCCGCAATACTTCGAAAGACGAAATGCTGACCGAAAAGGAAAACATCCGGCAATCCTTTGCGCCACTTCTTGAATATTCTGCGAAGGATATTGGTCTGGAATATTATTTTTATGTCAGGCTATATTATTATTACCCAACGCTTTATTCGAAATTAATTTCCAAAAAATAATTTCGTTTTTTTGAGTAATATGACATTGATGATGATTAAGAAAAGAACGTTATTCTTTTATTATCCTCATTGACATTTTAACTAAGACAATTATTTCTTGGCTGAACTTTTAGTTGATTTTGGCAGAAAAAAGAGGAATAAGTTAATTATCCCTTTAAAAATACGCCACGCACCGGGATAATTTTTAATATATAAAACCTGTTTGATTCTTTTTGCACGGGCTTCTTTCGTTATCTCGGCGTCATCTATGAATGCCGGAAAATATTTTCTGAGTGTAGTCTCTCTTTCCTGAATATATATGGGTAAATTTTCTACTTGTGCCGAAAAACCTGAGTAGTCATAGTAACAGATAACTTCCTTTAAATGCTTGAAAGTAACATTGTGAAGACAGACGGTGACAATGAAAAACTCCCAATCTGCACAAATTTTGTAGTCTTCATTATAGTACATATAATCACTGAATAAAGATCTTTTGGTAAAAACAGCCTGATGGTTGAGCTCGCCATCATAAAAGAAACCAAAAGTCAGTTTTTCAGGCGCTTTGATCACTTTTTTATAACCTTTCTGATTAAAAAAAACGGAATCACCATATAAAATATCAATATTGGAATCTAGCTGATCTTTCACTTTTTCCAGAACAAACTCGTCATAAAAGTAATCGCCGCTGTTCATAAATATGATATAATCGCCGTTTGCTTTCTTAATTCCTTTGTTCATCGCATTGTAAACACCAGAATCTTTCTCAGAAACCCAGTAATCTATCTGATCGTTCTGCTCAATCAAGGCTTTACCGCCATCGGTGCTGCCGCCGTCAATCACAATAAACTCAAACTCATTCCAGGTCTGCGCACGGACGGATTCAAAGGTCTTGATAAGTCCTTCCTTATTGTTATAGTTGATTGTTAATACTGTTAATTTCATTTTCTTTTATCTTCTACCGCTTGTTTATAAACTTCCAAGCATTGTTCCGCTGCCACTTTCCAGTCAAATTTCCTGACCCGCTCTAGTCCTCTTGCTGAGAATTTGCTTCTTAAGTGCTCATCATTTAATAACATTGCGATTTTTTCTCTCAGATCATTTTCTGACATACTATCAAAATATATACCTGCGTCTCCTGCAACTTCCGGAAACGATCCACTATCAGACAGAATTATCGGACAGCCACAAGCCATAGATTCCAAAACCGGTATTCCGAAGCCTTCATATTGAGACGGAAATACAAAAAATGTTGCATTTTTATAGAAATGTCCCAGTTCATTTTCCTCAAAAGACTTTTGCGTAATTTGCTGACTCAATCCTCTTTCGGCAATATAGTTAATTTCTTCAGCGGTCAATTCTCCACCGCCTGCGGCTAATAAAACTAACGACGGATTGTCTTTTAAGATTGGATCTATTGCATCTACCAACAATTTGAAATTTTTATAACCGGCTCTAGAACCTACATATAAGATATAATTCTCCGGCAAATTGACTTTGACCTCGTCATTGATGGTGACAGAACTGCCGTGGTAAATAACGTGAACTTTATCCGGATCAATATCCGGAAATAGGGATAAAATATCTTTTTTCGTATTATGAGAAACAGCGATAATACGGGTGGCTTTATAAATCAGTTTTTTTTTATACTCTGTTACGCGATAAGGATCATCAGAAAAATATTGTGGAAACAACTCGTGGATCATATCATAGACCGTAAGTACAAAAGGCTTGGAATCAATTTTATCTAAAAAATAAGGATTGTAATAAGTTGGTATAAACAGGTCGTAAGCTTGTTCTTCAAAATATTTATTGAGCAGTTGATCAGATCTTTTCTTTCTCAGTGTCCTTGTACTGATTTTTAGTGTTGACAATAAATTATACAAATAATTGAACCATTTGTTATCTGTAAGCAGCTCTGATTTGCTAATGTAAGCATTGTCGGATTTAAGGATTGGCAATATAATCTCTACATTTTTCTTTTTTTCGAGTATCGAAAATACTTCAGCATAATATCTCGAGATGCCTCCGTAGGTTTGCTGATTGAAAATTTGTGGATCTAACAGTATTTTCATCTGAACTGAATCTTTAAAATTTGATATTTTAATTATCTGCAAAATTTAATATAATTGGATTTCAGCAAGGTTTTATCAAGCTGAGCAAATCTGCTGATAAATTTCAACATGTTGTTGAACTGTCTTTTCCCAAGAAAACTTTTTAGCCTGCTCAATTGATTTTTGACTTAGTTCGTTTCTGTAAATCTCATCACTGTAGAGCTTCCACATATTCGTCACAAGACCTTCCTCATCCTCAGGATTCAACAGTACACCTGCATCTCCGACTACTTCTGGCAATGATGACACATCGGAAACAACGCTTGGCGTTCCGCATTGCATGGCCTCTAATGGCGGAAGTCCGAATCCTTCATAAAAAGACATATAATAAAAGGAATTTGCGTGGCTGTAAATACTTGCCAAATGTTCATCCGGAATGCGTCCCGTAATGATAATTCTATTCTGAAAGTCTTTGGCGTCATCATATTCGTTGAATATTTTATCAAAATCCCAGCCTTTGTCACCCACCAAAACTAAGCAAAGATCATCAATTTTGTTCTCAATGATTGTTTTGATGAAACATCTTATGACGTGATCTATATTCTTGCGCGGTTCCAAAGTGCTGACACTTAAAAAATACCTGTCAGGAATATGATATTTTGTCTGAATTTTTGCAAATTTTTCCTTGTCGTCGCATTTGTAAAATAACTCTGGAGAGGCTGCTAAAAAACTCACAAAAATTTTCTCTGGATCTAGATATGGTGCATAATTTAGCAGGTCCTTTTTTGTGTTTTCTGACACACAGATAGCAAAATTATCCTTACCAATGCTTCTGACTGTATTTTCTAGAAGCTCAGTATTGGAATTGTATTGGGGGAATAGTACCGGAATCAAATCGTGAATGGTTACAATTTTTTTCATATCCGGATATTTTGCAAGGCTTTTGTGAATTGGATAGTACAAAGAATGGTAGATATTGGCCGTATCCATTTCTTTGTTATAGCTGATTTTATAATCCGATATCCCAAGCTTATTATATATTTTCCTGAAAAACTTCTCTTTGCGCAAGGGTAGAAATCTGACTCTTTCACAACTGTTGGCTGGTTCTGTCACTATTTTATTTTCAGAAATGAAGGCCCGAACTTTTGAGTTCATTTGTTTATCATTGTTGAAATTAAAATTAGAATAGAAAACTTTTAAATCTTTTCTCAATGTAAGACGTCTGAAGATCTCGTAAGCAACTCTGTATACGCCTGTTTGATTGTTTTTATAAGAATTTCCTATCACTTCAAGATCGTATATCACTTTTATTTTATTCACGATGATAAATACTTACGTTTTAAATTCTGTTATAAATTGTCGTAGAACGCATTCTGACGTCTCTGCCTGTCTATACTTTTAATATGAACCAAGCAGTAATCTTCATTTTTGGAGGGCATTTTTTTAACTCTTTTGAAATTGACAAGTATTTCATGAATTTTATTCTGCCATCTGATATTTTTCCCCAGCTTAAAGATTCTATTCTGATAATCCGGAAAGTTTACATACTGTTTTTCGTTTACATCCCAATTCCACGTTTTAATATCAGATTCTGTAATTCCCTCTACAATATTTATACGCGGAACAATAAAACAATCGTATTTAAAATTCTTCAAAAGAAAATATTTAAGATTTTCTATGAGTTTTTCTTGCGGATATTCGTCAGCGTCGATTTGAAATAAATATTTTTTTGTTGCGTGCGAGATCAGATTGTTTTTAAAGGCGGAAAAATCCCCGTCTAGTCTTGAAGTAATTCTAATGATTTTTGTCCCGTAAGAATTCAATATGGCTGTAACATCAGAATTTTCCTTCGTAACATCCTGCATCACAACAATTTCGTCCGTTTTATCAATGGAGGAGATCAGAATATCCAGAAGCTTTTTCACTTCCTCAGCTTCATTATTTACGGTAATACCATAAGTAATACTGGCTAAATTTAAAAAACTCAGAATTCTATTTAGCATTTTTTATAAGTTTTTTTTCTGTTCTTATTCCCTCTTTTATAATAATAATTGGCTTGTAACTTTTAAATATTTTATAGTACAGTTTTTTAAAATATGGGATCTGTAATTGTTGGTTTTCAACACGATCAGACACTATTTCAGAAAGATTATTAAGAATAGTCATTGTCTTCACATTCATTTTACTTCCATCAATATAGACAGTAACATCATGAGTTTTTTTCTCTGCTATGGGATGTATTTTTTCATTTAAATTGATCGCAGTGTTTGGCTGCTCTGTATTTATATAGGTTTTAAAATCAAAATCAGTATAAATTTTGGTGGCGAACGGCTCCAATTCTGAAAGCGTTTCTGACGTTCCATTTTCCAGAATCACTCCTATATCATATTTTGCTTTGCATTTTGAATAGTTCTGGAATCCCCATTTTCTGACAAAATTTCTCCGCGATATATTTTCAATGGTCAAAGACCTGTTTCTGAACTCTTCTGAAAATCTGGATGTTTTACTTACAAAATGATAGGTAATGGCAGCTGTACATAAGAAAATTTTCTGTCCAGACAGCCTTAACCGTAGTATCAAATCGTCATCTTCACAAAACATTGGAGAAAAAAGCGGATCCAAACCTCCGATATTTAATAAAATATCTTTTTTGCAGGCGAGAAAGAAACTGGCGGCATCTACGAATTGCCCTTCTTTGTGGTGGCTTATTTTCTCATAATCGTAAAAGCCTTTATAATCAAAATCTTCAAAGGAACTGCCAAAATCTTTTACTTCTTTCCAAAGTCGTTCGTCTTTTCCAAATATGGGTGGTTCTATTGTCTTGTAGTAAATGATATTATATTTTTCTAAGGAAATAAGAATTTCTTCTAAAAACTTTTTCCCCAAAACCATATCATTATGAAGAAAACAGACAAATTCTTTTGTCGAAATCTCGATGGCTTTATTATAAGTGTCAGATAATGTTTTATGATGATCTGAATAATAATATTTTAAATTTTTATCTTGCAGTGAATCAAGCCATTGGTGGGTTCCATCTGTACTTCCAAAGCTCACAAAAACAATTTCTGTTTCGGGATATAACAAACGAGTATTCTCATAAAACTTCTGAGAATACTCTAAATTATTTTTTAATCCTATAAGAAAAGATAAATGGTTCAATCCTGCTATGCTCTATCATATTCATCGTCCAGCCTCACAATATCATCCTCACCAAAGTAGGTGCCTGTCTGTACTTCTATGAAAACAACAGGTTTGTCTGTAAGGTTCATAATTCTGTGTTTTGCTCCTAGTGGAATAAAGATGCTTTGCCCATAAGCTAAAGGAATCTCTTCACCATCCAAAACAATTGTTGCATTTCCTTCAATAATTGTCCACTGCTCCTGTCTTTTATGATGGAACTGATAAGATAATTTCTCTCCCGGATTCACCTCAATTCTTTTTAATTTGTAATGAGGTTCATCTGCTAATACAAAATATTTACCCCAAGGTCTTTCGCCTATTTCTAACATCGTTCTTGTTTTAATCAACAAAAGTATGATTTCAGAAAAGATTAACCAAATTCAAAACACAAAACGATTAGAATTCCTTAATTTTGCACCACAATTTTTTAGTCATGATGATGACTTCTGAAAAATAACTAAACATGAAAAAAGTAAGAGTGCGATTTGCACCCAGCCCCACTGGCGCTTTGCATCTTGGAGGCGTAAGAACCGCTTTGTATGACTACCTTTTTGCCAAAAATCAGGGCGGAGAATTTGTCCTCAGAATCGAGGATACAGACACAACCAGATACGTTGAAGGTGCTGAGGAGTATATTATGGATTCTCTAGAATGGTGTGGGATCATTCCTGACGAAAGTCCCAAAGTTGGCGGCCCATACGCTCCCTACCGACAATCTGAAAGAAGAGATATCTACGACAGATACAAAGAACAGATCCTAAAAACCGATTTTGCTTATCTCGCCTTTGATACCCCGGAAGAATTGGATGCCATCCGAAAAGACTTCGAAGCCAGAGGTGATGTTTTCTCTTATAATTATCAGACCAGACAACAGCTTAAAAACAGTATTTCTCTTTCTCAGGACGAAGTTCAGAAATTATTGGATGCAAACGTTCCTTACGTCGTTCGTTTCAAAATGCCGGTTGACAGAACTTTGAGTCTTCAGGACATCATCAGAGGAAATTTCTCTGTGAATACCAATACTTTGGATGACAAGGTTTTGATTAAAAATGACGGCATGCCAACTTATCATTTCGCTAATGTAGTAGATGATTTTGAGATGAAAATCTCTCACGTGATCCGAGGTGAAGAATGGCTGCCATCAATGCCTCTGCACGTTTTACTGTACGAAGCAATGAATTGGGAAGCTCCGGAATTTGCGCATCTTTCATTGATTTTGAAACCAGAAGGAAAAGGTAAACTAAGCAAAAGAGACGGTGCTAAATTTGGCTTTCCGGTTTTCCCGATGAATTTCAAAGATCCTGAAAGCGATGAGATCTGGAAAGGTTACAAAGAATCAGGCTATTTCCCGGAAGCTTTCATTAATATGACTGCGTTATTGGGATGGACGCCTGCAAATGATAAAGAAATCGTTTCTATGGATGAAATGATTGCTGAATTTGATCTTCACAAAGTTCATAAAGCAGGCGCAAGGTTCGATCCGCAAAAGGCAAAATGGTTCAATCAGGAATATCTTAAAACTAAATCTAATGAAGAAGTTTTGGACTTATTAAAAGAAGTGGATGAAGTAAAAGCTTTGAATCTTGCTGATGATAAATTACTGAAAATTGTTTCATTAATGAAAGAAAGAGCGACTTTCGTAATCGATATCTTCAACGATGGGAAATTCTTCTTCGAAGCACCCACTTCTTACGACGAAAAGGCATTGAAGAAAGCCTGGAATGACACGACATCAGCCGTCCTGAAAGACTTCTCAGCAAAATTGCAAAATTCAGAATTTGATTCTGAGACTTTGAAAGAAGCGATTCACCATTTTGCGGAAGAACATTCTCTGGGAATGGGAAAAGTAATGATGCCGCTTCGACTGGCATTGGTTGGCGAACTGAAAGGTCCTGATGTTCCGGATATTATGAACATAATCGGGAAAGAAGAAACTTTGAAAAGAATAGAAAAAGCAATTAGTGTAAATTAATCACCTTTTTCAAAATCGATTTATAAAAAAAACATTATTTTTGAGGGTTTAATCCAAACAAAACATGGAATATTTAGAATTTGAGCAGCCTGTAAAGGAATTGATAGATCAGTACGAAAAATGTGTGCAATTGGGTTCCGAAAGCGGCATAGATGTAGATGAATCCTGCAAAAAGATCAAAACCAAAATAGAAGAAACCAAGAAAAAAATATACGGAAACCTGACGCCTTGGCAGAAAGTACAGCTTTCAAGACATCCGGACAGACCTTATACTTTAGATTACATCAACGGCTTGGCAGATGAGGGAAGTTTTGTGGAACTTCACGGTGACAGGAACTTTGGTGACGATCCTGCGATGATCGGCGGAATAGCCAGCATCAGTGGAAACACAGTAATGCTGATTGGCACTCAGAAAGGGAGAACGACCAAAGAACGCCAGCACAGACGTTTTGGAATGTCTAACCCAGAAGGTTACAGAAAGGCTTTGCGTCTGATGAAACTGGCAGAAAAATTTGGTATTCCTGTGATAACGTTGGTGGATACGCCTGGTGCCTATCCCGGACTGGAAGCGGAAGAACGCGGACAAGGTGAGGCAATTGCCAGAAACATTTTCGAAATGTGTTCACTAAAAACACCGATCATCACTATCATTATCGGTGAGGGTGCAAGTGGTGGCGCATTGGGCATTGGTGTCGGGAACAAGGTCTATATGATGGAAAATACATGGTACTCGGTAATTTCTCCGGAAAACTGCTCAGCCATTCTTTGGAGAAGCTGGGAATATAAAGAGACTGCGGCCGCAACGATGAAATTGACATCTGATGATATGCTGAAACAGGAATTGATTGACGGCATTATTCCGGAGCCATTAGGAGGCGCGCATTACGATGCGGCAACCACTTATGAGAATGTAAAAAAAGTGCTGTTAAAAGACATCAAAACATTATCTAAGCAGTCTCCTGAGAAACTGGTACACGACCGTCAGGAGAAATTCATTGCTATGGGAGAATTCAAAGGGTAGCAATTGGCTGTTGGCAATTTGCTTTTGGCTTAAGCTTTAAAACCTAATAAAATATAACCCTTTCAGAGTTTGAAACTTTGGAAGGGTTTTTTAATTTGTTTTGATTGACAAACGTTGATATGATGCTGAATCTGCGCCCCGACTTGAGCGGAAATCCTTTTTTGCTTGGAAAAAGGCTCTATTAAACTGAAATCGTGTGCAAAAAAGATTGGGAGCGGAAGGCGGATAAAGGCGCCCAAATAATTTCACAAAAAAAAGCGGCTTCAAAATTTGAAACCGCTTTTCTATTTTAGATAAAATCTGATTATTCAGCATCGAAATCAGCATCTGCATCTGCAGAAACTTTTTCGCCTTCTTCTTTAGATTTTTCTTTGTCTGCTTTTCTTTGAGATAAACCTTCTTTGATAGATTCTGAAACTACGCTCAACAACATATCAATAGATTTGGAAGCATCATCATTTCCTGGGATTACGAAATCCACTTTTCTAGGATCTGAGTTAGTATCTACGATACCAAAAACCGGGATACCCAATTTTTTAGCTTCTGTAACTGCGATGTGCTCTCTCATAATATCAACTACGAAAATAGCTGAAGGAAGACGAACCATGTCTGAGATAGAACCTAAGTTTTTCTCAAGATTTGCTCTCTGACGATCAACTTGTAGTCTCTCTTTTTTGGATAAAGTTTCGAAAGTACCGTCTTTCTTCATTTTATCGATAGAGTTCATTTTCTTAACTGCTTTTCTGATAGTTACAAAGTTTGTAAGCATACCACCTGGCCATCTTTCTGTAATATAAGGCATGTTAAGTTCTGCAGCGTGTTTTGCTACTACTTCTTTCGCTTGCTTTTTAGTAGCAACGAAAAGAACTTTTTTACCTGCAGAAGTTAATTTTTCCAAAGCTACACAAGCCTCGTCCAATTTAACAGCTGTTTTATGTAAATCTACGATGTGAATACCGTTTTTCTCCATGAAAATGTATGGAGCCATATTTGGATTCCACTTTCTAGTCATGTGACCGAAGTGTACGCCAGCCTCTAAAAGGTCTTTTACATTTGCTTTTGCCATGTTTTCTTGTTTTTTGTTAGTTTACTTTCCGCTTTTCTGCAATCAACTTTACTTTAGATGGGAGTAAAGTTTGGATGCTAAACGTAACGGGCAATATTGCTGTTGGCTTCTTGCAATCGGCAATTGGCTTTCCAGCATTGGATTAAAAAAATTTTAAGAAATGTTTTAAAGCTACTTGCCAAAAGCCAATAGCCATAAGCTTTCTAACGTTTTGAGAACTGGAATCTCTTTCTTGCTTTTTTCTGACCGAATTTCTTTCTCTCAACCATTCTTGCATCTCTTGTAAGCAATCCGTGTGGCTTTAGAAGCAAACGGAATTCTTCGTTGATAGCGCATAATGCTCTGGAAACACCCAGTCTGATAGCTTCTGCCTGTCCAGTAATTCCTCCTCCAAAAACATTAACTTTGATATCGTATTGATCAACAGTTTCTGTCAATAAAAATGGCTGATTCACTTTATAAACCAAAACATCCGTACAGAAATAAGTTTTAGCATCTTTACCGTTGATGTTAACAACGCCAGTTCCTGGCTTAACAAAAACTCTTGCAACAGAAGTTTTTCTTCTTCCGATTTTGTGTACTGTAGACATATTAATTATTTGAATTCGTTAACATTGATTACTTTAGGCTGCTGAGCTTCATGTTTGTGTTCTGTTCCTTCATATAAATAAAGGTTTTTGAACAAAGCAGAACCAAGTCTGTTTTTAGGAAGCATCCCTTTGATGGATCTTTCCAAAACTTTCAGTTCGTCTTTTTTCTTAAGCTCCTCAGCAGTCATAAACTTCTGACCACCAGGATATCCTGTATGCCAGATGTAAGTTTTATCTGCCCACTTGTTTCCGGAAAGTGTCACTTTCCCAGCGTTCAAAACGATCACATTGTCTCCGCAATCTGCGTGAGGTGTGAAGTTCGTTTTGTGCTTACCTCTCAAAATCTTTGCAACGGTAGAAGCTAATCTTCCCAACGGTTGCTCGGCAGCATCTACAACAACCCATTCTTTATTTGCTGTAGCCTTGTTTGCCGATACTGTTTTGTAACTTAATGTATTCACAATTTATCGTTTACGATTAAACATAATTTTCCCTTACGGGTGTGCAAAGGTAGCAAAATTTTTTCGCCTGAAAAATTAATCCGTAAAAAAGATTATAATTTTCTCACAATTAATAAGTTATTAATTGGACTATACTAATTCGCCTTATAGTATTGATCTGAAAGACCTCAAAATTAGCTGATAGCTGATGATCTAATATTCTTAAAACTGATATAAAAATTCGATTCAAAATTCATCTATGAAAATTACAAATTAATTATTCGTAACCATAATGAAGAATTAACAGATAATTGCAAAAAGCTAACAGCAATTAGCAAATTATAAGTCTTCTTTTTCATATTTTTGGGCAAAATTCTAAAAATGAGCCACGGGAAACTGAGAGAAGAAAAAGACTGCCTGAATTGCGGACATACAGTCGAGGAAAAATATTGTCCCAATTGTGGACAGCAAAATATCCAGACCAGACAGCCTTTCCATTACCTGTTCACTCATTTTGTAGAAGATTTTACGCATTACGACGGACAATTCTGGGGCACTTTGAAAAATCTGTTCTTCAGACCCGGGAAATTAACCAAAACCTATTTGGAAGGAAAACGCCAGACATTTGTTCCTCCCGTGAAGCTTTATATTTTTGTCAGCTTCGTCACATTCTTCCTTTTTGCCGTATTTCCGCCATTCGACATCAATTTTGAAGGGAAAGGTAGTTCAAAATTATTTTCTCAAAAAGACAAAATCTCTGAGATAAATAAAGCGCTTAACGATGCCAAGGCCAAAGAAAAGTTAACGAAAGAAGACAGTATACTCATTGCGAAGTATACTCCTATTCTTACCGACTCTTCAAAAATCAAGGAAATTGAACAGAGCTTTGATATGGACAAAAAATTAGAAAAAAATGAAATCGCCATTTCTGATGACAATTTCATAAACAGACCCATATCACGCAAACTTGCTGAATTACAAAAAAAAGGCTACAAAAAAAGTGAGATTTTAACAGGCTTTATAGAAACAAGCATTCACAACCTTCCAAAAGCGTTATTCATTTACCTCCCAATTTTCGCTTTCATCTTATGGCTTTTTCACAACAAAAAGAAATGGTGGTACTTTGACCACGGTATTTTTACACTCCATTACTTTTCTTTTCTCTTGCTGTCTTTATTGTTGTCATTATTATTATATAAAGTTATAGAACATTGCAGCGTCCCCATTATTAATAAACTATTATACATAGGTATTTTCTGTATATTCACTTATGACGTTATTTACTTTTTTATAGCTCACAAACGAGTCTACAATACTCAAAAAAGAGTAAGCTTAATCATTGGATTCTTGACGCTATGGTTTAATTTTTTCGCCTTTAACTTTTTAATTGTAGGATTGGCAGTCATCAGTTTCCTGATGATTCATTAATAATATTAATAATAAAAAAAGCCGGATTTCCTGAGAAGTCTGGCTTTTTTATAAATTGCAAGTATCGAATTGAAAGCAAATGGCCATCCGCACTCTAAAACCTCAGCGATTTACTTTCCCGGAAACTTGCTATCATATAATAAGCGACGAAAACTGTTGAGAATTTGATGATGGAAGAAATGGCTGTTTCGAAGTTAAAAAAGAGTAATCCCAAAACCACGAGAAAAACTATTCCTATAAAAGAAATTCCCATTTTCTTTGGCAAAGGCCAATCCGGATGGTCCACAAAATAAGCCAATCCCCAGCCGATTCCAAAAGCTGAAGCTACATACACTTCTACCCAGAAATCTACCGGACTTCCGGTAAGGCGTCGCAGAAAAAAACTAATTAACGTGCCCACCACAAAATACATCAGCGCTTTTACCATTTCAAATCATTTTTTGCAAAAGTAAGGAATGTAAATTTTATGATGCATTAAAAGAGAAAACACAAAGGCACAAGGAAATAGTACCGTCATGAGTATTTTGAGGCACAAAGGAAAATCTTTGATTTTTTAATAACATTAAACTTTGTGCCTTACAATACAGCACTTTAATAATAAATGTTTTGTGCCTTTGTGTTATTTTTTTCCTCATTAAAATCTCCTCAACAAAATTCCTTAGATTTGTGTAAACGATATTTTTATGCGCGAAGTTCGGCTGAATTCTATTCTGGATAATGACTTTTATAAAATCACCATGCAAAATGCAGTGGTAAAACTCTTCACCAACGAAATTGTAAAATACGAATTCATCAACCGCGGCAAACACGAGTTTCCGGAAGGTTTTGCAGAGGAGCTCAGAAAATCTGTTAATGCAATGGCAGAACTGAAACTCACGAAAGACGAAAAGAAATATCTCAAAGTCACCTGCCCCTATCTTGCCCTTCCCTATCTCGATTTTCTGGAAGGTTTTCATTACGACCCTTCTGAAGTGAAGATTGAACAGCATGGAAATGAACTCAAAGTCTCCGTCGAAGGCCTCTGGTACAGAACGATTCTTTGGGAAGTTCCTCTCCTGGCACTGATCAGTGAGTTACATTATGAGATGAACCATCTGGAAAGGCAGACCAACGAAGAAGTCATTGCCAAAACGGTGGAAAAAGGCAAGCATCTGACAGAATTGGGCGTTCCTTTTGCCGAATTTGGAACACGCCGGAGACATTCCTACAAAGTTCACAGACTGGTAATGGACGCTTTGATTCAGGATAAAAACTCAACATTCATCGGAACTTCCAATGTTCATCTGGCGATGCTTTACAACGTAAAACCGATTGGAACGCACGCGCACGAATGGTTTATGTTTCACGCAGCAGAGTTTGGTTTCAAGATGGCCAATTCTATCGCGCTGGAAAACTGGGTAGATGTTTACCGCGGTGATCTGGGTGTGGCACTTTCCGATACTTATACGACGGAAGTTTTCTTCCAGCAGTTTGACAAGAAATTTGCCAAGCTCTTTGACGGCGTTCGTCACGACAGCGGCGATCCGCTGGAATTTGCGGACAAAACCATTGCACATTATCAAAAACAAGGCATCAATCCCTTATTCAAATATATTATTTTCTCAGACGGACTGAACCTCGAAAAAGTGGAGGAAATCACAAATTACTGCAAGGGCAAAATCGGGATTTCATTTGGGATCGGCACCAATCTGACCAATGATGTTGGACTAAAACCAATGAACATCGTTATGAAACTCATCAGCGTCAAAGGCATCAATAATGAATGGATCCCGACCGTCAAACTTTCCGACGAAAAAGGCAAATACACTGGCGACCCGAAAATGATTGAGCTGGCGAAGGAGTTTTTGAGGATAAAATAAGAGGTAAACAAATCATAGAAAATCCGTTAAAATGACTACTTTTCCAGTAACAGCTTCAACATTATCAGAAACAGATTTAGGAAATTTTATTAAAGAAAAATATAACTTCAATGAAAATTCTGAGTGTAAGCTGTTCCGAACTGGCGTCAATCACACTTACTTTTTGTCAGACACAATCAAGAAATTTGTTGTCAGAGTTTACTGTCATCAATGGAGAACAAAAATAGAAATCCAAGAGGAATTAGAACTTTTAAAGTTACTTCAAAACCATAATCTTTCAATTTCGTTTCCAATTACTGATAAAGACGGGAATTACATTCAGGAAATAAATGCACCGGAAGGAATTCGATACGCGGTTGTTTTCTCATTTGCAGAAGGTGAAAAAATGAGATTTATGACCAATGAAACCTGCTCTGAAATAGGTTCACTTATGGCGAAAATCCACAACATTACAGCGAATAAAAAAATCGAGAGGATAACTTATAATTCTGATATTTTATTGAACAAATCTTCTGATTATCTGAAATCTTATTTTTCCGAAGATTTGGACGAAATGAAATATCTCAAAGAAATTGGCGTCAAAATATCCAGAAATTTTGAAAAAAGTAATTTGTCAGAAAATCAAAAAGGAATTGTTCATCTGGATATTTGGTACGATAATTTGAGTGTGAATTCCGACAACGAAATTACCATTTTCGACTTTGATAATTGCGGAAACGGATTGCTAATTTTAGACATTGCCTATTTCTGCAAACAATTATTTTTCATTGAATCTGACAAAAAAGTATATGAATCAAAAGTTGAAAGTTTCCTAAACGGTTACAGAAAAGAAAGAAATCTGTCGGATAATGAACTTAAACTGATTCCGGACGCTGGAGCATCAATTTTTGTTTTTTATCTTGGTGTTCAGGCTCAGAGATTTGATTGGTCCAATATATTTTTCACGGAAAACTATCTCAAAATGTTTGTTGGACGAATAAAAAACTGGATAGATTATTATGATACTAAAAAATAATTCTTTTCCGGATTAATTCTTCCCCTCAGGAGATCGTTTAATTGTTATTCAAAATAAATGCTGTAATAAATCATTCGAAAATCCAAGAAATGATAACCGACAAAACATTCTGCTGAAAATTGGACCAATGATTGAGCCTTTGCAGATAAAGCAACTAATTTCAATTATTTATTTTAAAATATCACTTGTAAAACATTATGTTTTAATACTTACTTATTTTTGCCCATCTTATTGATTATCATACTTTTCAAATTGAATGACCAGTAGAATTGATTCTGTTAATTTTAATTAAAATTCTTAAACGTATCAAAAAAAAAATTAATTTTACCAATAGTGAAAGTTTAAAAAAATTGTCAAAAGCTTCAAATAAGTGAATCTTTTTGGCATCAATTTTAATACTTATTGAAGCACAACATAAATTATATTTATACTATGAGAAAAACAATCAAAATCGCGGCTCTTGCCCTGATGGTCTCAATGACAGCCGTTTCCTGCAAAAAGAAAGTTTCTGATGCAGAATTGACTACCAATGCTACAACAGCAATCACAGCTTACCCCGGGACTTCTGTGGAAGTAAAAGAAGGACAGGCGCACCTTAGCGGTGTTTTCGCAACCGAGGCCGACAAGCTGGCTGCTATCGATGCTCTTAAAAAAGTTGAAGGTGTGAAGGATGTTCACGATATGGCAACTGTTGCCCCAATGGCTGCACCAGTAGAGGTGAATATGGTAGACGCGGCCGTTCTTGCAAAAGTAAATACCGCACTGAAAGATATCCCTGGCGTAAAAGCTGAAGATATGAACGGAATGCTTACGCTGACAGGTACGACTACTGCTGCCAACGCCAGAAAAGTGAAAGAGTCTGTAGATGCTTTGAAAATTGGTAAATACGATAACAAAATCACAGTTAAATAATCACAAATGAGTTTACAAGATAAATATGCAAGTGTAGTTTCTGCAGCACAGTCTGCGGGACTTTCAGATCTTTCTGTTCAGGAGCAGGACGGCGTTTTGTACGTAACAGGAAAAGCAACAAGCAGTGCTGCGAAAGATACAGTTTGGAATGCATTAGGCGCAATCGATCCTTCCTATACAGCAACTGATATCAACGTTGATGTTCAGGTTTCAGGATTGCAGGCCGGCGCTTCTTTGACGGTTGCAACAGACGATTCCAACCTAAACATCCGACAGGAGCCATCTACAGATGCAGCGGTTGTAGGAAAAGCGGCTAAAGGCGAAACCGTCACTTTGGTAGAGCAGTCTTCTGACGACTGGTGGAAAGTCAAAACAGCTGATGGCGAAGAAGGATATGCCTACGCGAGATATCTGAAAGCTTAATTTAAAAACCGCTTAATCAATATAAAACCTCTGAAATTCAGGGGTTTTTTCTATTTTTATGGCTTAATCATTTAACATCAGTTCAATTTTCAATCTAACTTCTAACAATCCTTTAAAAATTATTGATGAGAAAACTACTCTTCCTTTTCACGTTGCTCTGCCTCAATCTGAATGCTCAGACTTATAATTTCACCGGAAAAGTGAGCGATGACAGCAATACACCGTTAGAAAACGCCACGGTTTCGCTCATCAGAGAAAAGGATTCTTCCATCATCAATTATTCGGGAACCAACAAAAACGGTAACTTCAGTTTCAAAGTTCCGGCGCAGACTGAGCCTTCTGTCCTGCAGATCTCAAGTGACAAGTTCCGTTCGTTTTCGAAAAAGCTGGCGGTCATCAATAAAGACGAAGAGGTCGGCAGCATTGCATTGATAAAAGACCTGGTGACCAATATCGAAGAAGTCCAGCTGACAGCGTCTCCGGTGAGAATCAAGAAAGATACGGTAGAGTATACGGCTTCTTATATCAAAGTGAAACCTGATGCAAAAATTGATGATTTGCTTAAAGAAATTCCCGGTGTAGAAACGGATGAGGACGGGCGGATCACCATCAACGGCCAGCCTGTAAATAAAATTCTGATCAACGGAAAACCATTTTTTAATAAAGACGGAAGCGTTGCCCTGCAGACCTTCCCGGCTGATATCATCAAGAAAATACAGTTTACCACATCCAAATCCCGTGAAGAGGAATACACCGGGAGAACGCCGAAATCAGACAGTATGACGGTCAATTTCAACATTGACGAAAAGAATAATAAGGGCAACCTCAACAATCTGAGCCTGGGATACGGAACGAACAAACGCTATGAGGGCAATCTTTTTATGACGCGGTTCAAGGGTGACCGGAATATCGCACTCATTGCCGCTTCCAACAACATCAACACAACGGGATTCTCTGTCGACAGCTTTTTCGACAGTGGCGGTGGGAAAAGCAAGAATGCTGCTGTGAATGGGCGCGCCGTCAACAGTGGCATTCTGAGAACTTCTATGCTGGGCATCAATTATGCTGATAAAATAGGTGGCAATCTGGATCTGGAAAAGCTGAGCCTGCAGTACAATGACAGCAATCTGGAAACCTATTCCAAAACGTCCCGTACCACCTTCCTTCCTGAGTATAAATTAGACAAAAATTCTGAACGCAGCGGCAACGCCGACACACGGAAATTCAATGCGAGTACGGATGCCAATATCCGGATAGATCCGCTGACGAATGTTATTATCTCTGCCAATTTCGCAAACACGTCCACTGACAGCGAGACAGAAAGCAGCACGTTTACCCTGCGGGATGACGAGAATCTGAACCGCAACCAGAGTTCTGTCCGCGGAAGTTCTGAAAACAACAACTTCAGTCCTACAATTGCCCTCACCAGGAGATTCCAGAAGCCCGGGCGATCCTTCTCAGCCTCTCTCAGCAACACTTTTGCACAGAGTGTCAACAGAAATTACAATCTTCAGGAGACGCAGTTTTTCCAGACGCCGGAAGATAATGACTACCGGAACCAGTTTCTGCAGACCAGAAATTCGAGAAATATTCTCGGCGCCAATGTCAAATACTACGAGCCGATTTCGGACTCGGCCACCATCTCTCTGGAGATGAACTTTGACCATCAAAATCTGAATAATGAAAGAACAGTCAATGATTTTAACCAAATTTCAGAGCAGTATTCAGACTTCAATGCGCTTTTATCCAACACTTTGAATCAGAATAATAATTCCCTCAATACAGAAATCAATTATAACCTCAACAAAGAAAATCTTAACTTCCGGGCGGGAGCAAACCTCAATTACTCCAGGATGAGCCTCAACTCCATTTATAATCAGGACAACATTCTGACGAGGAAAAATTTTGTATTGCCGGAATACAACGTGATGCTGCAGTACAAGTTCTCCAAAACGAAAAGCCTGAGGATTACCAACACTGCGACGTATACGCTTCCGCAGGCTTCAGAACTCAATCCCTTCATCGACATTTCCAATCCTGTGAATACCTTTCAGGGGAACAAGGATCTGAAAAGCATCTGGCAGAATACCACCAATATCAACTACAATTCGGCAGATCTCCCACGCGGAATCAACTTTAATGCAAGGCTGAATTTCAGCTATACGGATAATGATATTGTAGATTTTTCACAGTACGACGCTGTATCCGGCAAGCAGTTCAGCACGTTTGTCAACATCAGTGGCAATAAGCGTCTTGGATTGAATACTTCTTTTACAAAAACCTACAAATGGAACGGAAACCGCCTTACACTCTCGCCCAATCTGTCCTCTAGCTACAGTTACAGAAGAGGCTTTGTAGACGGCGCACAATTTACAAACGATATCTACGACATCTATCCCCGACTGAATGTAAAGCTGAACTGGAAAGACAAAATGGACATCCGATCTTCCTTCGGAATCAACTATTCATATTCGCATTATACGAATTACAGCCTGGACAAAACCAAGATTGCCAATCAGAACATCAGTCTTGGAACTACCAATTACTTTCTTAAAAAAGACCTTTTCTGGGAAAATGATTTCCGGTACACCAACAATTCCAATATTTCTGCGGGATTCAACAGAGCATCGTACTTCTGGAACTCCAGTCTCACTTATCAGTTTTACAAAAAACAGATGATGCTCAAATTTAAAGTATATGATTTGCTGAATCAGCGTCAGAATATCACGAGAACGATTGGCGACAATTATGTAGAGGATAAAGAAGAACTCATTCTCAGACGCTACTTTATGCTGACTTTGATTTTTAAATTCAATAAAATTGGTGGCAATAAATCCTGAGTTTAAAACATATTAGAATAAATATAAAAAAAGCTGGATCGAGTTTGATTTTAAAATTATTCTACGCTTTAATATCAATGATCTATATGGTTTCCATCAATACAAAACCTCCTTCGTCAGGATACTCTCGATATCATTTGGATAATCTACGGTGATCGTCTGGTCGGAATTGATCCAGTTCCGGATTTTTTCAGGATCCAGCCTGTCGCAATTTGCAACGCCCATTTTCTGAAGCGCAAAAGCATTACACTCCTGCTCATATTGGTTTTCTATCGGGATCACAAACAATTTTTTGTCCATAAACAAAGCTTCTGCAGGTGTTTCGAAGCCGGCATTGCAAAGGATGCCTTCGCAGGACTCGAACAGTTCCAGGTATTTTTTCTCATCTATCGGGAAGATTTCCACATTATTGAATCTCTGAATCTGCTTCGCATATTTGGAAAAAACCTTCCACTGGACATCAATTCTCGTCAGAAAATTGGTGATCACCTCGTCAGAAAAGCTTGGCAGATACACTAGAAAGTGGCTCTGGTCTGTAGGATTGAGATTTCTGATCTTCTGCCGGATGACCGGTTTTTTGATATGCGGATGATAACTGTCAAAATGAAACCCGATTTTCTTCTCACAAGGGACATAGCTGTTGAGGATCAGATTTCCCAGCCAGTGCTTCTTCGCAGGTTTTGGCGTTTCCTTAAAAGTAAGAGAAGCCTGATGGCTAAGTTCTATAATGGGCAGCCCGCGCAGTTTTGAAGCCCAGCCGGTAAGTGGCTCAAAATCATTGATGATAAGGTCATAAGCATCCAGATCCAGATCGCGGATTACCTTTGCAGCTTTGCAGAAGTTGTTTTCCAGCAGCGTTTTTCGGTAGGACAGCCCTCCAGTTTTATTATACATCAAGGAGACACCCTTGAAACGGTAATCGATATCGAAATCCGACTTCAGCTGCGTCTGATGCCCGCTGATCAAAGTATCTACCAGCGCGTGTTTTTTCAGAATCGGGATAATTTCCTGAGCTCTGGCGAGATGTCCGTTTCCCGTGCCCTGGAAGGCGTATAATACTTTCATTGATTTGGATTGATTTGAGTTTTTATAGAGTTTCAAATGGGTGGCAGTAAACCTCAGTTTGTTTTATATATTCTGAGTTTAGTTTTAACTTTCATCACATTTGTTTTAACTTTTCACATCGTTGTTTTACATTCCGCTGCATCAGTTTTCACTTTTTACTAAGTTGTTTTACATTATTGCGACTATGTTTTAGATTGCCGCATCACTATTTTAATTTTTAGCAGTTTAGTTTTAGATTCCCTCGTTGCTGTTTTAATTTTGAGCGGATTGTTTTTATAATCCTGCTGCTGGGCTCTAATTTCCCTCACATTCAGTTTAGGTTCGCGCGACCACAGTTATGGTTTTAGCAGCATATGGCTCGTCAATGCTTTCACCAGTTCACTTTTTACAATGTATATCCTGTAATCAGGCAAGCTGCGTCACAATCTTCATCAGCTCTTCACCGTTCATTTCTTTTAAGTCCTCAGATTCTTCATCATTCAGATTATGTTTTTCATCTTCATAGACAAAAAGTTTCCACTCGCCCTTGTCATATTCCAGAGCGGAGAGATTTTCTACCCAGTCACCAGAATTCAGATAGGTGCATTTTCCTTTTTTGCCGACCACTTCCCGGATTTGAGGTTGATGAATATGGCCGCAGATCACGTAATCGAACCCATTTTCTATTGCCAGTTCAGAAGCCGTCAATTCAAAATCGCCGATATACTTTACGGCTTTCTTCACGTTATTCTTTATCTTTTTGGAAAATGAATATTTCTCTCTTCCTATTTTCTCCAGAAACCAATTCACAAGATTGTTGAAGGCTATCAACAAATCATAACCTTGTCCGCCAAGCTTCGCAATCCATTTGGAATGCTGAACCGAAGCATCGAAAACATCACCATGGAAAATCCACGCTTTCTTGTCGCCAAGCTTCAAAACGTGTTTGTTGCACAGCTTCAGTTTTCCCAGTTCAAAATCTGTAAAGTTTCGGAAAGCCTCATCATGGTTGCCTGTGATGTAAAAAACTTCTGACTCCTTGGTCGCAAAAGAGATCAGTTTCTTGACTACTTTTAGGTGTGATTTCGGGAAATAAGACTTTTTGAACTGCCAGATATCGATGATGTCGCCATTCAGAATCAAAGTTTTTGGACGGATAGAATTGAGATACCGCAGCAGTTCCTTCGCTTTGCAACCGTAAGTTCCCAGATGGACATCAGAAATAATGACGATTTCAACATCTCTTTTCATAGCTGGATAAAGGGCGATTTCATTCACAATCAGATTTATACAAAGAACGATTTCTAATCTTAACTGTGCGTGAATGCTATTTTATATTTATAGAGTCAGAAACCGGTGATTTTCTGATTGTCTTAATATTAATTTAAAAAATAAGCGGTTATTCTCTCAAAAATATTAGTTTTGTTCAGTTACAATTTACATTGGGTCTTGTGATGCTGAGATTTAAACACAAAGCACACAAGGATTTCTAAAATTGAAACAGCTTTTAGGGTCACAAAGCCTCTTCGCTTATGAGAGAATTTTATTCTTTTGTTAAGTTTTACGGCTTGTGTTCAAACTATTTAAATCTATAAGAAAGTTATGAAAGGTCAGAATAAACTGTTTATCGCCATTATTGTCGCATTGATTTTGGGCGTCATCTTAGGCGGAATTGTCCACACCAGTTATCCGGAATCGAATGCAGAATTTGCTAAAAACATCAAGTTGCTGGGAACGGTTTTCATCCGACTGATTCAGATGATTATTGCGCCATTGGTTTTCTCCACTTTGGTCGTGGGAATTGCAAAAATGGGCGACATCAAAATGGTGGGACGTGTTGGGACAAAGGCGATGCTTTGGTTTATCACAGCTTCTCTCGTTTCCCTTACAATTGGTTTGGTTTTGGTAAATTGGCTGGAACCCGGTCACGTAACGCAGCTTCCGATTCAGGATGTTTCCTCCGCCTCCGACATTGTCCAAAACAGCAAAGGATTTTCTATGGAAGACTTTGTGACGCACATTATCCCGAAAAGTTTATTCGAAGCTTTTGCGACCAATGAAGTACTTCAAATTGTGGTTTTCTCCGTAATGTTCGGGATTGCACTTTCTGCAATGGGCGAAGATTATGTGAAGCCAGTTATCAAAGGGCTTGACATCATTGCTCATGCCATTTTGAAAATGGTGGGTTATATTATGTGGGTAGCGCCATTGGGTGTTTTCGGAGCGATTTCTGCGGTAGTTGCTACAAATGGTTTTGAGATTTTCAAAGTCTACGCCATCTATTTACGTGATTTCTTTTTTGCACTCGGCATTCTTTGGCTGGTACTTTTGTTGGTTGGCTATATGATTCTCGGCAACAGACTTTTCGAATTGTTGAGAAGAATTAAAGAACCTTTATTAATTGCATTTTCCACCACAAGTTCCGAAGCCGTTTTCCCGAAATTGGTAGAAGAACTGGAAAGATTTGGTTGCAACAGCAGGATTGTTTCTTTCATTTTGCCTTTGGGATATTCCTTCAATCTGGACGGAAGTATGATGTATATGACCTTTGCCTCGATTTTCATTGCACAGATTTACGGCATCGATATGCCACTCGGACAGCAAATCATCATGCTTTTGGTTTTGATGCTCACGAGTAAAGGAATCGCCGGCGTTCCGAGAGCGAGTCTGGTAATCATCGTTGCCGCTTGTGGAATGTTTGATATTCCGGTGGAAGGCATTGCCTTGATTTTACCAATTGACCACTTCTGCGATATGGGAAGAAGTATGACGAATGTTTTGGGTAATGCTTTGGCAACGTCTGCTGTGAGTAAGTGGGAAGGGCAGTTGGAGAGTTAGATATCCATTTTTACCATAATAAAAATATAATGTCATTCTGAAAGAATCTCAACCACGTCACACACATATCCAAACAAGACTGAGCACGAAATACAAGTTCCAAAAAACGACAACTCAATGACAAAAAACACTGTAATATGGATAATATTTGCATTATCCGTTATTGTAATTTACATTTGGAGCAGTGCAGGTGAAAAACAATTTTTGGAACATACAAAATTTACGGAAGCAATTGTAATTTCAGATTTTCATTATAAGAATACTTATGGAGGAGCCGGCTATGATTACGAATTCTACCTGAAGAATTTAAAGTATTCTCGAACAGCATCTGTTGGTTCCTTTGCAAAAGGCAGAAAATATTTAGCTGCCTATGATTCATTGAATCCGACATCAGGGCAATTGTTAGAAGTTGATATAACAGAATTTAAATACGACACTCCTGATAATGGATGGAGATTAAAAGATATTCCTATAAAATTAGATACAGCTTATATAAAAAAGATGTTGAATTAAATCTGTAATCCGCACGAATCATTACAAATTAAAATAAAGCAGTTGAGATTCCTTCGGAATGACAAATGTGTATAAACGATGTAGTAAATCAAAGTTCAGAATTGTCCTTATGTCGTAAACAGATAACTAATGAAACAAGCCTTCTTAATTCTATTATTATTAAATCTTTCATTTTTAGGATTTTGCCAAAAAGCGGAGCAAATAAAATCAATCGACAGCTACCTGACCGAAGTGATGAAAACTTACGAGATTCCAGGTTTGGCAGTAGGCGTTGTAAAGAATGACAAAATCATTTTTCAAAAATATTATGGCAGAGAAAACTTGGAATCTAATAAAGAAGTGGATTCCAATTCGCTTTTTAGGGTTTATTCTACGACGAAACTGATTACCAATATTGCCGTTTTCCAATTGATTGAAAAAGGACAACTTTCGCTTGACGACAAAATTTCGAAGTATGTCGACTATCTTCCAAAAGAATGGCAAGATGTGAAAATAAAAAATCTGCTGTCGCATTCTTCGGGCATTCCGGATTTCGCCCGATATGAGGATATTCCGGCTAACGCTTCTAATGCTAAAGTTGTTGAACGACTTTCAAAAGAAAAAATGGAATTTGAAACCGGAAATCAATATAGTTATAATCAGACAAATTTTATGCTTTTGGCATTGATTATCGAAAAGATAAGCGGACAAAAATTTGAAGATCATGTTCTGAAAAATCAATTTTTTGATGCTAAAAATAAAGTTATATTCTCTTCCAATTCTCTTGAAGAAATTCCGAATCGTGTTCAATTATACCGATACAACGACTCCCTAAAACAGTACAAAAAATCTACGCACGTTGGAGGTTTTAGATCTCACCCTGGTAACGGATTGGCAATCTCGCTTCCCGATTTTCTGCAATGGAGCATCCATTTGGATAAAAATCAATTGCTGAAGGACGAGACGAAAAAGCTGATGTGGAAACCGTTTGATTATTCTAATAAGCAAGATGTTTTTGCACACGGCTGGGAAATTACCAAAACAGGAAATGTGACATCTTACGGTTTTTCCGGTGGAAATGTAAGTGCTTACAGCATTTTTCCGGAGAATGATTTGTCTATCATTTTTATGTCAAACGGTTACAAATACAATGCTTTTCCGCCGCTTTATTTTATCGTCAACCACATTGCAGGATTGATTGATAAACATTTGTCCAATCCATATTTATCCAGAGAAGAATCTGTTATTTATGATTTAATTAAAAAACCCGCTGTCAAAAAAGAAATTTATGGTTATCGAATTGAGAATGACAACGTGATTTTCACTTACAAAATCCCTGAAGATTTAAATGCTGAAGCTATAGATAAAATGTCTCTCGCAGGTTCTTTCAATGACTGGAATCCTGGGAATACAGTTTATCGAATGGTTTTGAAAAACAAAAATACATTTGAGTTGGTTTTGACAAAGTCTCAATTCGAGAAAGGCAAGACTTATGAGTTCCGATTTGTGATGAACAAAAATGGCTGGTTCACGACGCCTTACAGCGCACTCAACACCAATGGAAATCCAGATGATAATAATTTGACTTTGAAGGTTGATTAATCATTAGTGCAAACACTTCGACTCCGCTCAGTGTGACATTTCTAATACTATTCGTATTATTGTAAAATTGTCAGTCTGAGCGGAGTCGAAGACTCTTATCTATTTAAAAACGTTCTTTATTGGATTTAGAGTGACTTCTTAAAACCACTTTGTTAGGTTTCCTCCGGAATGACAAAATTGTATTTTCATTGTTAAAACTGGATTCGAAGACAAAACCCCTAGCCCTGATGGTAGTGGAAATCCTTTTTTGCGTGGACATAGCGAACCTAAGCCTGACAAAACGTGAAGCAAAAAAGATTGCAGCGGACAGCAGGTTCCCGGCTCCTGGAATGGGTTGGAGTGTGGGAAAGTTTGAGAGTTTGAGAGTTTAACGTAACGCTTATCTCGAACACTAAAACGCTCCAACTCTCCGACCCAACACGCCTGCCAAAAATCATCAACATAGACAGAATCAGAAACCGTATTGATTCTAAATTAATTTTAAAATCCGTAAATTTGTGGCATTCAAGAATAATAAAATTTTATGCTGACGAAATCAAAAGTTCAGGATTTTCTGAAAGAGATAGAAGTGGATGACCTTGTGAATAATTTCCAGGTGATGGGTGATGATGTCTATATTGATATGACGTCCCACTCGCCTGCGATGCACGAGAAAAAGAAGCTGGAAGTAGCGATGAAGCAGGCTTTTGCTTCGGAATTTGGAGAGCAAATCAATCTTAAACTAAAGATTACTTCTCCGGAATTGCCTGCCACGCCGGTGACCAACGAAATCAAAGGAAAGCAAATCGCTGGAATTCAAAATATTATCGCCATCGCTTCCGGAAAAGGTGGTGTTGGGAAATCTACGGTTGCAGCAAATCTTGCGGTGACCTTGGCAAAAATGGGCTTCAAAGTCGGATTGCTGGATGCAGATATCTACGGACCGTCTGTCCCGACAATGCTTGACACAGAAGGTCAAAAGCCAATTTCTGTGGAAGTGAACGGCAGAAACCTGATGAAACCAATCGAAAATTATGGTGTAAAAATGCTGTCCATCGGATATTTCTCTGGCGCCAATCAAGCGGTTGTCTGGAGAGGGCCAATGGCTTCGAAAGCATTGAATCAAATGATTCGTGATGCGGATTGGGGCGAATTGGATTTCTTGTTGATTGACCTTCCTCCGGGAACAGGCGATATCCATTTATCTATCATTCAGGAAGTTCCGGTGACGGGCGCGGTGATTGTGAGTACGCCTCAACACGTTGCCCTGGCAGATGTGAGAAAGGGAATTGCAATGTTCAATATGGAAAGTATCAACATTCCGGTTTTGGGATTGATAGAAAATATGGCTTATTTTACGCCGGAAGAGTTACCTGAGAATAAATATTATATCTTTGGCAAACAAGGTGCTCAGTTTATGGCTGAGGATTTGGGAATTCCGGTTTTGGGAGAGATCCCATTGATTCAGAGCATCAGAGAAGCTGGCGACGTCGGAAGACCGGCAGCGCTTCAGGAAAATTCTCAGATTTCTGAGATTTACATTAAAACAGCACAGAATATGGTAGAAAGTCTGGTTGAAAGAAACAAAAATCTACCGGCAACCGAAGCTGTGAAAATTACTACAATGGCCGGTTGCTCTCCGAAAAAGTAAGTGGCTTTTTGCTAATGGCACTAAAATCGGAGTAGTTAAAAAGAAAATATATAAAATGGATAATAATACAAATCAAATTCAGGAAGAACTGGTAACCAAGGTGATGGATGCCCTGGAAAGTATCCGCCCGTTTTTGCAGAAAGACGGCGGCGACATTGAATTGGTTGACGTGCAGGATAAGAAAGTGTTTGTTAAACTTCTCGGAAGCTGCTCCAGCTGTGGCATCAGTAGTTCTACAATGAAGCTTGGCGTTGAAAGCACCATCAAGCAACACGCTCCGGAGATTGAAGAAGTCATCAGTATTTAAAAATAAAAATCCCGATTCAAAATTGAATCGGGATTTTTTTATTCTACTATTTCAGCATCCTGAATTTGTGCATTCCCTGCACCGGATCTGAGTTGGCTTTCCCAAAGAAGAAATTTGTCTACCTCTTTCATCAGCATTGGAATGGCCAAAGCTAATATTGCCAAATCATCCAAAGCACCCACTACGGGAACGAAATCGGGGATGAAATCTATCGGCGAGATCACATAGATCAATGCAAGTGCCGGGATAAGGACATCGGTGAATTTCATCTTATATTCGCCTCTGTACCATAATCTGAACATTCTGTACACAGAAGGAATCTTTTGAAGAAATCCTTTGTGTTTAAAGGCTTCCTGAGCCAGTTTGAGTTTTGAATACTTCATTTATGTTTGTTTTTATTTTTTTCGACTCATCAAATTTCACAAATTCTATTCCAATCCACGGACAGAAAATGGTAATGTTTTGTTAATTAACGATTAAGTCAATCGGTCTGTGAGTTTTGCAAATTGTTTCTCTGCACTTTTCCCTTCATAAAGAATGTCATAAACAGCATTGATGATCGGGAGTTTCAGTTTCTTCTCCTCACAGATTGAATAGATTCCTTTTGTAGCGTAATAACCTTCTGCCACCATACTCATCGACTGGATTGCAGATTTCACCGTGTAACCTTTCCCGATGAGGTTTCCAAGATTTCTGTTTCTGGAGAATAACGAATAGGCTGTTACAATTAAATCACCGAGATAAGCACTGTCATTCACATCTCTTTTTTCAGGATAAATGGACTCCAGGAAAATTTCCATCTCGCGGATAGCATTGGAAACATAGACTGCGATGAAGTTGTCTCCATAACCAAGACCGCTGGCAATCCCCGCGCCTATCGCATAGATATTTTTCAGAATCGCAGAATACTCGTTGCCGAGAATATCACAGCTGGTGTTGACCTTGATATAATAAGATGACAAAATACTTTGTAAAACCTCAGCATCCTCTTGGGACGCCACAGCAACGGTAAGATAAGACAATCGCTCCATCGCAACTTCCTCCGCGTGACAAGGCCCTGCAATGACCGCCTGATTTTTGAATCCGATTTTGAACTGATCTTTCAGGTAATGTGCGACAATGTCATTGTGTTTCGGAACAATCCCTTTGATCGCAGAACAGAACAATTTGTCCTGATATTCGCACGTCATTTTCTCCATAGATTCTGCTAAATAAATAGACGGAACCGCAAGAATAATGACATCAGACTTAGAAACCAACTCATTGATATCCGTTGTGATCTGTAATTTTTTGAGATTAAAGGAGACAGTTGTAAGATAACTCGGATTGTGGCCACGCTGTTCGATCGCGCCTTTTACAAACTCGTTTCGGACACACCAATTCACAGTTTTGCAGTTCTCTGCAAGCATTTTTACAATGGCCGTCGCAAAACTTCCGCTTCCCAAAACGCCTACTTTTATATCTTTAGATGATTTAGTCAATTTCTTACCCATAATTTTTCTGCCTTTTCATTTTATAAATATCTATTAATAAGCCTGTTGTGCTCAATAATTACTTTTCGTTATTTGATAGTTTCTTTTAAATATAATGAAAAATGAACCGTGAAAATCTGTCAGAATTCATTTTTACAAAACTAATGTAATTTATGAATTTACCTAAACCTAATTCGCCTTTTAGGAATTTTTAAGACTAATTAACTTTTATTAATGAGAATTTGATGTAAGTTGATAATTAATATTCATAAAATTAAAATTTTCATACTTTTGCAGTCCATTTTAAAAAAGTATTGATGGTTCAGTTTCTTAAATCGAAAAAGAAAAAAAATATTGTTTTGATTTTGCTATTGGCAACTTGCTTTGTACAGGCCATCATCATTGCAAAACTCTACAACGGTATCGACAATAAAGTCTATGATATCCGTTTGGTAAAGATCAATAATGAGAAAGACAGCATCGATCATCTTCAGCTCAAAACAGACCTTGCCCTCGTAGATCAAAGCGTCAGAAGCATTGACGGATTTCTGAAATCAAAAAACGTCTCCGACCTTAGAATTGAAAATCTGGCCAAGGACAGTCTTCAGAATGAAGTTTACCTGGCCAAAGTCAGCAACCGTTACAGCCAATATCTGATAGATTTGGAACAGAGATTACAGCAGATTCCTCTGGGAATTCCGACTGACGGTTACATCTCATCCAATTTTGGCATCAGAAAAAATCCCATTCCGCCAAAAGTGGATCCAAAACTTGCAGCTCAGGCGAATGTCGCCGAGGAAAAGGACAGTTTAGGAAATGTCGTTAAGCGTCAGGCCATCGTAAAAGAAGATAAAAACGCTTCCAGCAATGCACCGGCTGAGAAAGACCAGATGCAGTTCCACAAAGGCCTGGACATCGCTGTAGCTTATGGAAGTCCCGTGAAATGTGCAGCGGCAGGAAAAGTCATTTTTGCGGGCGTAAAAGGCGGCTATGGCAATTGCGTCATCGTAGAACACGGCAATGGACTGGCAACGCTGTACGGCCATCTTTCGGAAGTTCTGGTTGAAGCCAATGACCGAGTGAAAGTGGGACAAATCATCGCTAAATCAGGCAATACTGGCCGATCCACAGGTCCACACCTTCATTATGAAGTTCATAAAAATAATCAGCCAATCAATCCGAGGTTGTTTTTGAATTTTTAATTGGCTTTAATGTCTTCGAGAGCCTCATACGGACAAAATAAAAATTAACATCAAATGGATTTTCTAACTTTAGACTATTTGAAAGATGGGTCTGAGATTCAGAAAAGGATATTTGAGGTCTTAGAAAATCATCAAATCTTTGAAAAACTCAAGAATTACAACCCGATTCTTGCAGGCACTTTTCCAATTGGAATCGATATCGATGGCAGTGACCTTGATATTATTCTGGAAACACGTGATTTCGAAACGCTAGAGAAATTACTGATCACTGACTTTCAGCATCAGAATCAATTTAGCATTAATTTGATTGAAATCAACGATGTAGAATCTCTAATCTGTAAGTTCCAACTTGAGGAGTTTCCCATGGAGATATTTGTCCAAGACCAAGCTTCTCATCTTCAGAACGCTTATCTTCATATGGTAAAGGAGTTTGAGATCCTTGAAAAAGAAGATGACGAATTTCGAAAAAAAATCATCGAACTTAAAAACTTTGGGTTGAAAACAGAACCGGCATTCGCAAAATTGTTGGGATTAAGTGGAAATCCTTACGTCGAAATTTTAGAATATAAAGCATAAAAAAAGCGATCCAAACCTGGATCGCTTTTTTTATGTGATTAAGAAATATTATTTCTTCAATTCTTCAAGAAACTCGTCGTGAGAAATCACAGTTTCTGTTTTCTTAGATTTTTCAAGGATAACATCTTTCAATTTTGCCATCGCAACTTCAGAAGAGATCTGTCTTACCTGGTTTTCGTCTTTCAACATTTCTGCTGCATATTTCTGAACCTCATCATCACCTAAATGGTGAATTCCGTAGATTGCTAATTGGTTTCTTACCAACTGCTCAGCTTGTCCCAGAACCTCAGCATAATCCAACTGGATGTCGTTATCATTCATCAATTTCCCTTCAAGGATTTGACCTTTGATAATGTTTTTCTCGTTTTCAAGAATTTCTTTTGCCTGCTCTTCGGAAGTAATATTCTGGTTTGAGAACATCAACCATTTGATCAAGAAAGCTTCAGGTAATTTGATTTCTTCCTTCTCATTCACCTGAGAAAGAATCTTGTTGACGAAATGAACATCTGCATTTTGCTGGAAATATTCGTCCAACTCTGTTTTCACTCTAGCTTTCAGTTCTTCTTCAGTCGTGATTACATCTTTACCGTAAACTTTGTCAAACAATTCCTGGTTAAGTTCTGCAAGGTTCAATCCGTAGATATCTTTTACCGTTACTTCAACCTCGTTGTGGTGCAGGTGTTCTGCATCTTCTTTTGAGAATCCTAATTGAGTCGCCAATTCTTCTTTTGACTGAAGATCTTCTTTAGAAACTTTTACAGATTCGTCTTTTTTCAATTTTTTCACCAAATCGTAAGCTTCTTTCTGATCTTTAGAAATCGTTACGTTTTTTGGAGCGTGATTATGTTCACCTTCTGCACCTTCTTCTACAACTTGGGAGATTTCCAAAGCCACGTAAGAATCTTTACCGATTTTCTCTTCCGGCAATCTCTCTGCGAAACGCTTCTGCATGTTCTCAACACTTGTAGAGATTTCTTTTTCAGAAGCTTCTACTTTGTAATGAGACGCTTCATATTTAGAAAGATCAACAGTGAATTCCGGTTCGTATCCAACTTCGAAAGCTACAGACAAAGACTCTGCATTAGGATCGAAATCGTTTACTGGCTGAGGAACAGGCTGACCTACCAGTCTGAGTTTGTTCTCACTTACATAACCATTCAAGGCTTCTGAAACCTGTTTGTTGATTTCTTCGAAAGCGATGCCGGCTTCATATTGTTTTTTCACCATACTCAATGGCACTTTCCCTTTTCTGAATCCAGGAACCTGTGCATTTTTAGCATAGTTTAATAGTTGCTTTTCAACTTTTTCTTTATAATCAGATTTTTCCAATGTTACCGTAAGCAATGCACTTACATCGTCATGGTTTGTAGCTGTAACGTTCATTAATTGAAATTTTTAGGTTGCAAAAGTAGTCAAATTTTGAGGAAGTTCAAAATTAATGCAGGCATAACATTATTAAAAAAATCACAAAAAAAACCTGCCTTCAATATTTGAAAACAGGTTTTTGTAGGAATTTAGCTTATTATCGGTACTAATTAGTAATTCCAAAGGTAGCTTCAGCGTCTGTCTCGCCACCGGTTACACTTCCCCATGCCGTTCCGCTCTGTGCTTCGCTTGCAGATGCAGGCTCATGAACCAGCGTTAATTTTAATAATGGCGAAGAAGAATTGACCGCTTTTACAACATCCCACTTTGTAATAAGTCCTACTTTTCCTAATGCTCCTGTAGAAGAGCTTGTATCTAGTCTTGTCAGGTTAATAGTAGATTTTGGAAAATCAAAAATCAAAAAATGTTCGTCTTTTGCATCTTTGATTTCCTGTGTCACGTCATCTGTCCCATTTTTAAAAATAGTGGTGACTTCGTAAGATTTGCCATCTTTCAGCTGGATAACTGGCGCAGCAGATCCAATAATATAATTATATGACTGAGAAGTTTGCGTTTCGAGATCTTTTACATTGAGCACAATATTGGTCAGCTCTTCCTGTGGCAGATCATCTGCTGCAACATCTTCGTCTCTCTGGCAAGAGATCACGGTGAAAACTAAAATTAAAACTGCTAAAACGTTTACTAGTCTGTTGAAATTGAATTTATTGTTCATTGTCTGATTTTTTAATTGTTGATTGTTGATTTTAAAATAATGTCCCTTCCCAAAGGGCGATTTAACTGGGATTTAAAATTTATATCTGAGATTCAGGATGAAGTTTCTGCCCATATCATTAGCAAAAAGCCTCATTCTGTTCATATAATCTCTGTAATTGGTATTGAAGACGTTATTAACGGTAAGTCCTGCCGAGAAGTTTTTCGCAAGATCAATCCCTGCCTGAACGTTCCAAAGCGAATACGTTTTTGGCGGGGTACTGATGTCGACAACAGTCGTCACTTCCTCTCCTGCCACATAATCCGTAAACTCCAGATTATGAACGGGATAGCGCTTCTGATCTGCAAAGATCTGGTTCTCCACATTCAGATACAGTCCGTTCCATTCTTTTTTATTGAACTGGAGCGCATTGGAGAAGTTGACTGGCATCATCAGAATCAGCGGTTCGTCATTGGTTTCGTCCTGCCCGTGGACATATGATCCTCGGCCTTTGTAGGAGAAATTATCTGTAATATTTAATCTCAAATCTACATCCAGCCCATACATCCTGGCATCAATCTGCTGATAGATCCAGACCGGAAAAGTGCCTGCCTGAGTCAGCTGCAGCGTACCATTCGGAATTTGATTGATGAAATTTTTAGTAACGAAAAAATAAGGGTTTACAGAGATTTCCAGGCCTTGCAACACCTCCAGCTTTGCATCTGCCAAAAGATTGAACTGGTGGCCTTCTTCATTTTTGATGCTCATATTCCCCTTCTCGATGATTGCTGCAGAATGGTGAAGTCCATCTGAGAAAAGCTCTGCAATATTGGGCGTCCTACCGACTTTTGCATAGTTGAACTTCAGATTAAAATGACTCGACGGATGGTATTCCAAGCCTGCATTGTAGGAAAGATTATGGTATTTCAGCTTCGGCCTTGTCAGGATTCTGTTGGCATTGGTTCTCACATAAAATTCCGGATAAGCGTCGGCGTAGAGATTTTCCCAGTCACTTTTGTCATACCATTTGGTTACATCATAGAAATTGTAATCATACCGTATTCCTGCTTCTGCACTCAGTTCAGGCCTTATTTTGTATTTGAAAACAGAATAAATCCCTGCTGAATATTTATCATAATTAGGAATCAACCGCCTTGCCTGCGTTGCCGGATCAGAATAATTGTTTTGAAAGCTGGCATCAAGACCCGTTTCCAAAGACCATTTTTCCCTTTCCAAAAGATCATTGATGTTAAACTGATGCGTCATCAAAGCCAAATCAAGAGAAGGAATTGCACTCAAATCACCTCTTCTGAGATCAAACTCCTGACGGTGATTGTACTGGAAGCTGTAAGTGGCAGACACTTTACCAATGTTTTCGAACCTGTTGAAGGCAGAAATTTTAGCTAAGTGATGCTCTATCAGCTGCCTCGGATTGTCTATCTCATAACTGAAATTTCCGGAATAAAACGGGACAGGCGCATTCATCGCTTCATAATAATCGCGAGGTGTGGACAAGTGAGAATCCCGCAAAATTCCAAGATTCTGATTGGTCAGATAATAATCGAAAGAAAACCCTTTTTTGAAAGTATTCTTCTGCACTGTAAAATTAAATGAAGAAAAATCCGAACCTGTATTTTTCAAATTATACCCTTTCGCACTCTGATCGCCGAGTTTGCGGATACTTCCTCCCGATTTCACGGCCCAGCCGTTTTCCCAGATCTTTGCGACGTTGACGTCAATTCCCAGACCGCGACCGTTTGAGATTCCGGAAAGATTGACGGAACCTTTCAAAGTGTCCTTTTTCGGGAAAATCTCGGGCTCCAGTACTACAACACCGCCTATGGCGTCACTTCCGTAACGCAGTGCCGAAGCACCTTTTATCACATCGATGTGTTGAAAATTGTTGACATCAATATTTGGTGCGTGCTCTATTCCCCACTCCTGCTCCTGCATTCTCACACCATTATTGATGATGGAAATCCGGCTTCCGTAGAGCCCGTGAATCACAGGTTTTACGATATTATTTCCTGTCTTGAGCCCGCTAACACCCGAGATTCCTTTGAGAAGATTGCCCAGGTTTTCCGTGGAATTTCTCTCGATATCAGATTTTTCGAGCGTTTTCATTATCACAGAACCTCTGGCTTTGTGACTGCCGTGCAGGGTTACCGTTTCTATCTCGCCAATGTGATGTTCCAGAGTGATTGCCAGATGCAGGTCCTTATCAATTTTTACATTTTCAGTATAATCATTGCAGTCGGGATGCTTGGCTACGAGCTGGTACGTTCCTGCAGGAATCTTGCTGAATGAAAACTTCCCTTTTTTATCGGTCCTGGCTGTAAATTCACCGATTTTGACCACTGCATTTTCCAGCATTGTCTTATCGTGAAAATCCTGAACGGTACCTTCTGCCGTATAAGTTTTCTGTGCGCTTGTCATTGCAAATCCACAAAAGATAAGCAGTAAACTATATATCAATTTCATTATAAATAGATCGATTTTATACTTTTAAGACCTTGATATTCAATCAATAAAAAAATTGATGAATTAAATCTCAGAAGTACGTTTTTGTTAAAATAGCTGGATTTTACAATGTAGAATTACATCGCTGGGTCTTTGAACATTTAAAATGATTAAACAGCATCAGGAAGGAATCATGCGTCCATCAGGAGCTAGTTAAATTCTAAAAATTTAAAAGCACAAAAATCCGAAAAGAATCTAAAAATTATGAAATGGCGGGCGGACCGCGAAGCTGGAAAGTGAATCTGGTAGAAGACCATATTTTTTCCTGTACAGAAAAAGCTTGTTGTGTCTCGTGTGTGTGGTTTTCAAAATGGAAAGAGAACTGCTCCGGAACCAATGAATTGCCGGTTGCCAGGAAATGACAGGCAAGACAATCGCCGGAATTGGACTGTGAAATGTCCGAAGAAATTGTTTTTTCCGTCTTTTTGAAACCGGAATCTTTGAAAAAAGTTTCACCTGCGTGGCTATGCAACTGCGAGGAAAACAAGGCTACAAAAAGATACATCACGGCAAAAAATACCGAAATGAAATTTTTGAAAGATTTGCTTTTCCCAATCAACATAGCTGCAAAGGTAGAATATTTTTATTACTGGAGATTAATATTATGTTAAATCAAAACCAGATTATTTCTCTTCTTCAAAGTAAAGACGGTAATATTTCCCTTTGTCGTCCTGTCCGGTTTCCAATTTATCGCGGTCTCCGTGGATGTAGATGTGGAAATTTTTATCCAGTTTAATAATTGATTTGAAATGACGCTGCTGTTTTTTAACAGCCTGCGTATTGATCGGAAAATCTTCTGAGATTGAGATCTGCATATCATTCTCATAATCAGATTTGAAGTTGGAGAAACTTTCTATGACACTGTCATCAATCAAAACTTCTTTCACAAAATCATCATATTTGAACTCTTCTTTTTCTTTGAAGAAATTGATCGATTTATTAAGGAAATCTGCCTGGTCTGCTTTAGAAACCTCGAATTCCTGCGGCAATTGCTGCGTGATAAAGTCTTTGTAAACGGACAAAGTTTCCTGAGTGTGGAAATACTCGTTGTCGCGCTGTTTTACTTTCAGAAAATCCTCAAACCAATAATAGATGTCGCCATTTTTGTTGTTATCAATCACGGACAAAACGTAGCCGCTTTCCTTGTCGCTGTTATAGACAAGAGCCGCTTTATCAATCTTTGACAGGCTGATTCCGAAGTCTCTTTCGATATCAAATGTTTCGTCGCGAGGATTTATTTTAAGGAAACCTTCTCGCTTTTCAGTTTTGAAAATCCCGATAGAATCGATTTTTTTATTGTCGCCATCAGTAGATTCGATCGTGTCGCCTTCGAAATAAACGATGAACAATTCGCCACCCTGAACTCTCGGATTTTCTGCGGCGTCGTAAAGGTGTTTGGCGATGTTCTCCGATTCCCACTGGAACTTGGCGTTGTCTTCAAAAATCTCTGACACAGAACTGTAAACGGGATTGTTTACCAGGTAAGAATCGCTGTAAAACTGGAACTGCTCTTCAGATTTGAAGGCATTCATAAAGTAATTTCCGAGCAATTCCTTCATATCCTCATCCAACTGCAACTCCTGCTGAGAGAGCATTAACGATTCCTGATTGATTTTATTCCCGACTCTGTGAACTGTGATTTTTGAAAACATTTTTTGTTGTTTAGGATTGCAAAGATATTCATAATCTCTTTTTCTGACTAATGAAAATATTCTGATTCCGCACAATACCTTTATTAGTCCCGTTCAAACTTTTCAATCTTCAATGCAGGCTTCAGTTTTTTGATATAAAAAGAGGCAATTGCGCGTGCAAATGTCGGCCGCAATTCACCGTCATTTGAGAGAACTACAAAGGTATAACCTTCGTTTGGAAACCTCAGAATATCTGCTAAACCGGGACCGCCGCTGTGCCCGGCGTACAAAACATCATCTTCTGTTCCGGTAACCCAGCCAACTTTGGAAAAACCGGCATCTTTACCATCAATTTTGTCTGCTTTGTAAATGAAATTTCGGGAAAAAGAATTGGGAAACAGCACTTCATTATCCAGCCCCAAAGCCCAGTTTGCCATATCAGAGATTGATGCAAAATAGCCGCCAGCTGGATATGTGTATTGTGGATACAGAAATTTGTAGGCTTTCATTTTGCCATCTAGATCATAATAAGTGGTGACTTTTTCCGGAATAATATCTGTGCGGAGAAACTGCCCGTTGACCTTAAATTCCATATCAAACGCACCATCATTCATCTGGAGTGGAACGGCAACTTCGTCTTTTAAAATCTGAACGAAGGGTTTGTTGTAAATCTTTTCAAAAATGTAAGATAACACCATAAAATCTGACTGTGCATATTGCTGTTTTGATCCCGTTTTGAAAACCAAAGGCAGTTTTTTGACAGCCTGCACAATCTTCTCGGTTGGCAAATAAACATCACTTTCATAATAGTCGGCAATCCCGCTGGAGTGGCTGATGAGATTTTCGATTTTGATCGCATTCCATTCTTTTGGACAATCCGGAATATATTTTGAAACCGGATCTTCCAGACTGATCTTTCCGCTGTACATCGTCTTTAAAAGAAGCGTTGACGTCAGCAGTTTGGTGCAGGATGCAATCTGGAAATTGGTGTGATTGGTGACTTTGCTGTTCCAGTCCAGATTTGCGAAGCCATAAGTTGTCTTCTTGATAATTTTTCCGTTTTTGATGACTGCGACTGCCATTCCAGGGATTTTCAGGGATTTCATGTGCTGTTTCACAAACTGGTCAATTTCTTTCCCGATATTCTTTTCGTTTTGCTGGCCGAAAAATAAAAATGAACAGAGAAATGAGAAGAGAAAACACAGATTTTTTTTCATAAAGAATGGATTAATTTATAACTAATTATTTAGTCGTTCAAAGATGAAATTTAAATTCAATTCTATCACTATTTTTATAGTTAAAAAAATATTAAATAAATGACCTTTGGTAAATTAAGCTATCTTCGTTTGAGATAAAGTTGATTAGAAATGAAATTAAGAATCTTTAAATATGGCATGTTTCTCTATGCGTTGTTGACGTTTTCCATCACTTCTGCCCAAACCATAGAACAGGAAATCGCCAAAAAATCCTGTGAATGCATCCAAACCAAACTATCTGCTGAAGGACAAATTTCAAATTCTCAAAGACAAAAATGCATTTCCGGAAGCGCTGACGAAGTCCTGAAATCAAAAGACCCGCAGGAAGTGAAAAGGCTTACGAAAAATATGGAAGAAGTCACGGAAAGACTTAAAATCATTTACAAACTCGTTGAAAAATGCCTTCAAAAAACTGATTCCAAATAAAAATTCCCAAACTTAAGCTCGGGAATTTTTTTACTTTCTAGAAGGATTATTATTGGCTGCTCTCGCATCAACCACCGTGTTTTGTCCGGAAGTCAGGAGCCACTTTCCGTTCTTTTTGACAAAAATCAGGGTCAAAATATCGTCGGTTGCAGGCATCTTGTTGTTTCCGTGATCGATTCCGTCTGGCGGAAAGAACGCGCCGACACTGGAAATCAATGTTGCAATAGCGACATCCTTTGTCAAGAAACGCATTTTCAAACTTTTTTGAGTAAAAGGAACGCCTTTAAACATGGCGTTGAAAATTCCCTGATGCGCCGACTTTACTTCCGCTCGGCCTTTCCACCACATTCCAACAATATTTACCCATTCCACATCTTCCGTGGTGTAAGAATCCATATTTTTGAACTCGTGGGTGTTCCAGTCAGAAACCATTTGAGAAACCTGTGACTGGATTGCTTTTTCATCGGTTTGAGAAAAACAGAACCCATTTAATATTAAAAATAAACAAGTGAATAGCCTTTTGAAATTTTTCATTTTAAATCTATTTTTGATTGGTAAAACAAAGCTAATCAAATTATTATGAATGATCTCAATAAAAAAATCCCCAAGCTTTCGCCCGGGGATTTCATTTATATATTGACTCGCTGAGTCTTATTTAACTTCTTCAAAAATAACTAGTACTGAAAATCAATTTGTTATAATTTTATGGTACAAATAAGATACTGATTTCTAGGTGTATTTTGCGGAAATATGTACTGAACATTAACCTTTTTATCATTTATTATCCTATTTATTTTATTAAAATGGGAAAATCGGTGACAATGACCACCTGTTTTCAATTTTTCGTGAGCATATAATTTCAGTTTTAAATGACCATCAACTTTTCAATGATATAACGAGTTTCAAACATCAAAAAATTAATAGTAGATGATCAATATAAATCAAAACTAGATGGTCAATCATAGTAAATTTTGCACTCTGGATATATAAAATGCCTCACAAATGGGTTTTGAATTTTCCTACAAATATCATTGGCGCGAGCCAAGTAATGAATATTTTTTAGAAAAGGATTAGATAAATTCATGGAGACTTATTTAGATCGGGGAATTCAGTCAATTACATTTCCGTTGCTTGGTACGTCGAACGGAGGATTCGCTCCAGAAGTATCGCTTAGGATAATGAAAGATTATTTGAAAGATTGCACAATACCAGTGACACTCTATATTTCGTATAGAGCCAAAAATAATGAGCTTTTCATTTTATAAACTACATAAATCAATATTGGTGTGGTATCATTCTAATTAATATACTTTACAGCTTTCTTTGCAAAACCATCGGGAACAGTTCTATAATAATCCATGTAACACGAGAAGCCATGGCATAAATTTTAATTGTCTAAAAGAATTTTATCCTTCTTATAGAACGAAATATTTGCTAAAATTTAGAATAAATATCTGTTGTCATTTCGCCCAATCATTCTCTTAATCTAGGTTAATCAGACTAAACTAGTTTTCAGTTTGAATATCTAACTGGTAGTAACCCCCCCTTTTTATTGAAAATTCCCACGAACAAATTATAATTGTCGGATTTGCCTCCCAAGATTATAAGGATCGGTTCTGGGCAGTTATACTGAGCAGCTTTCGAAATAGCTATCATCTGAATAACGTCGGTTCCACTGGGCGACGGACTTGCCTTGGGATGTGTATGCCATTCGCCAATGTAGAAATATCCATCAAGCCATAACGATTCCAGCATTTCCTTTAGTCCGATTACACCTCTCTCAAATGAGTATTTTCCGTGCTTTGAATCAGGTGGCGGACCGCCGACGAAGGTTATTTCAGCAATGGTATTGTTATTAGTATACTTTCCGATGAGAATACCGCCCGTTTCAACTTTGTCGAAAGTCTTCATGAGCTCCAGCATCTGGTTGAGGCAAGAGTGCGGTAACACAGCCTGTAAACTTTTCTTTTGTGATAGGAATATCATTGCAAATCCGTTTTAAGTAAAATGCTTCCGTTGCCAGGAGACCGTTCCATTACGTGGAAATCCGTTCCTGGTGGATTATTCATCAGTTTTTCGAAGTTGGTCATTTCTGCACCTACCAGGGACTGAATATGATCTAGCCTTGCAGGGAACACGGGATGCCAGCAACCGAGTCCTTCACGCGGGAAGTCTGGGTCAGGATTTTCTTCTGCCTCTTTATCAAGCCAGGGCATGATCTTTTCCATAAAGGTACTTTTGAGTGATGGGACGTTATGGTGGTAAAAACAAAACATCCTTTTCACAAAAAAGCCGAAGGCAAAGGAGACAAATGTTTTTTCCTGGCCTTCTAAAAGTTCATCAAATAGATCGATGACTTCATCATTGGCCGTAGCATTGATGATCACGTTATGATCTGAGACCAGTTCAGAAAGCTGATGTGAACTTAGGCTGGTTATAGATTTTGAAACGTGTTTCACCTTAGCATGTGGTGAAAGCTTATTGAGGTGGGTTGCCATTGCTTCCGCTTTAAACCTATATGCTTCTTCGATTGTCAGGGTATGCCTAACCAGGTTTCCAGCTACTAGAAGGTCGTGATCAACAACTGTTAAGTTGATACAACCTAGCCTCACGAGTAATTCTCCAAGACAAGATCCCAGAGCTCCAGCGCCAATAAGCAGATAATGTTTACCAATTGTCGCAGGATCCAATTTACCTCTCGACGTAAGATCATCAAAACTCCAGCTCTCCGTAGTGAGCCAGTCTATCTTTGCTGTAGCGTTGAAGGCAATTTTAAAACTTGTATTTATCTGTTCCGGCGATTTGTCGCGAAATCCTCCAAACTTAGTGAGTTTTGGACACCTTACGCCCATCCAATGATAGCCGGTATTTTCTTCCCCGAAGTTCTCCGGGATTGGAAATCCAATAAGTAGAAAAAAGCTTCCTTTGGCTTTCCGGAGTATCTGTTTGATTAGAGCTGGCAGATCAATCTGGTCCTTTGCTGCGACTTCGAAAAGTTCATTCCAAAAATACGGGAGCTGCCATTCTTCAAACACCGGTATTGATTTCAGTCTTATCCAGAAACCATCAGATTCTTTTTTATTCTCATTAATGTGCCGTCCCCATTCATAAGACATTTCAAAATTTTTTGCTTTAAAAGTTGAAATGACAAACGTGTTGCTGCCTGGAAAAATTTCTTTGAAGGTACAGTTTCCCGCAAAGGGTGTTGCAGCATCGTTCCACGTCGCAAACGAAGTTTCCGTTTCGTTAAACACAAATTTCTCCGGGCTCAATGAAGGCGTTGCCGGTACTTCAAAGGGATCGCCGGGAATGACAATTGTATTTTCCGCGACTGCACGTATCCATTCCATGCACCTCTTAATATACCACTGAAGTCGATACTTTTCATTGTAAGGCTCCTCATTGAAATTCCGCTTTCCCCACTTCCCTAAAGTGTCTCTTACGCATATGTCGCCCTCTCTCCAGCGATGATCCTCTTTGAAGCTGTTGAAGTTCTGGTGGTAATGCGTTTTTTCGATGCCACCCACAGCATCAGGATAGAGTTTGATGTTTCCCTGCGGATAATTTCTGTCAACAGTACAAAACCAGCTTGTTGTAGCTGGAATCCGCGAAGTGTCCGCGTGAGAACTGTGAATGAAAAAGCGGAAAACCCACTTTTTGATATCTACATTCCAAACCAGATCTTCGGTGAGATCAAAACCCTCTATAAAGCAATTTCTTCGGGCGCCTCTAAGCGCGTCGGATGGTTCCATCAATCAGGCAAATGTTTGTCTTCCTGGATTAGTTGGTTCTGTCCTATCGCTGAATCCTATAGGACCGCTGCCTCCGGACTTGTTGCCTATTCCGCCGTCGTCGTCCGGACCTTCGGGAAATTTAGAACCGAAAATCTCACGCCATTTGTCGGCCTGAACTTTTAAACTCGTCGCATCAAGAGCTTCACGAGCGATAGCCGCATAAGTCTTGACACTTTCATAAAATGTCTTAAAATCTTCCCATGTAATACGTTTCCAAACGTTGTGGGTGGGAACACCTCTGTCTGCAAGGACCGGTACACGATTCCAATAATAGTCACCGGCGTAATTCGAAACGATAGCTTCGAGGGTCAGGCAAACGCCTTCGCTAACGCTGGTGATGTCATCCGGACAGTTATCACCAACCATGTGTTCGATCGGATAGCCCTTGGGATGTTTGAGGTCAACAAGTCTCACTAGCTTCCACCACTTGAAAGCCTTTACCACGTTTATGTAGTGTTTGTTGGTATTCTTGTTTTTATCGCGGGTCCACTTAATTTGTTCTAATGGATCGGTCTGTTCCCACTTGTCAGCGTCGCGATCTGGAATCCAAAGCGCTTCAGACTTCCATTCTGCTTGTGCACGCACAGTTTCACTCAAGGAGATATATCCACCTTTCATTATATCGGGCTCAGTCCAGGCTTTGTTAAACCGTAAATCGTAGCTACCGACCTGAAGGTCTTCAAGCATTAAGTCTGAAGTAACACTCTTTGAACGAAGGTTGGTTTGCTCAATCTCAGAAGGTGCTGAAGTAATTACGATATCCAGATCTACATAGGAAAGTTCAATACCAATGGACCTTCCCTGAATTCGATATTTTCCATCATAGTGCTTTTTCACAAATGGTTCGAATTTTTTGAGTGCTTGATGGGGCGTTACATTGAAACGGTCTAGATTGGTGACAATGATGATATCGACGTCAGCACGTTTGCCACCTGATGGGCGGACAGCGGTAGATCTTTTGTAACTTCCCTGAAGGAATGTTGATACGACAACTGATGAAAGATCTTCATCAGCGTTTAGTCGGTTTCTTAGTGTGGTATGCCCTGTTTTTAAGTCACTTTTTTGATTAGGCGTTAATCTGATCTCTGATAGAAAATCTGAAAATAGGCCATTGATGTTTGCCATGAGAGTTTATTTAGTAGTTAATATTAGTGCCGGATGATAGCTGCCACTTACTTTGTTCTCCATATCGAATTCGTAAAGCACAGTCGTTCCTAAAATACGGCTCTGCTGTCCGTAAAAAAAAGCAAAAGCATTTGGAGCAGCAATGAAGAGGTGGGTTTTTGCATCCGGGCTGATTCCTGATTTAATACCATGAACTGTTTTAACAAGTTCTCTTATTGCCTGGTAAAGATGATTTCCGTCTTTGATGGAATCGCGTCCCGCGCCCCCAGCGATGGTAAATGAAAGTATCTGGCCAATGTCCGTCGGGCCGGTATTAAGGTATTCCTTAACTTTGGTTTCGATTTCCCATGTGATATTGATGATCACCGCGATGTCTTTACCTGTTGCACTGAGAACCTCCGATGAAGATTGCCAGAACGATTCTCCCACCATGTGACTTTGCGTGCCTTCAGCTGGTTTCGGATCGAAGAGCACTTTCCCAAATTGCGTTTTCTGAACAACTACCGCCTGTACGCCGAATTTCGGATCGAGGTAAAAACCTAATGCGTAGGCAATGCTCAAATGTGTATCGAGGTGTATGTTCAGCGGAACGCCGAGCTCCACGAGCTCATCTGCAAATTTTTCGATTGCAGGAAGAATCTGCGATTCCCAGAAAACCTCCTCGTGAACAAAGCGGCCGGCAAAATACTGAAGCAAGCACAAGTAGCGTTTAGTTGTATGTCTGATGGATTCAGTGCCGCGTTTAAAACTTCTAATACCAATGGTCAGCTCGTCATCTTCTAAAGCTCCGGTATTATCGAAAAGGTCTTCTTTCCTCAAAATCTCTTCGAGACCTTCACGCTCAAAAACCGTAATTCCATCCGCATGTAAGCGTTTAATCAAGCCGATATAAGGGTTTTCGCGCGCACTCAGATCAATTTTCCTCAAACCAGCATTTACCAACCGTTGGTTTAGGTGATCAACAGTTTGCTCATGGCTTGAATCAATTGTCTTAATTCTAAGTCCGCGAATTACCGCTTTGAATTCTTCATCATCTTTTATTTCGAGGTGATCCTTCCACAATTTACGAACTTGTCCGAATTTACTTTTGTCTGTTTTTCCTTCGTATAGCCTTTTCAGGATTATAGCCGATTCATTGTCGATAAGCAGGTGCAGCGGATCGGTATAGTCAACTTGCCACGTATTCTGAAAGTAGTAACGTGATTGAGAGAATTTGACTGGATCTTTTTTGTAGCAATCGTGAAGCTTCTGCAGGATTGATTTTTCAGTATTGCCTATAAATGCCGGATCAGTAAGCGAAGCGCAGGTCATTTTGTTCCGATGATCTACATGGAATTTTATCTGGTAATGATCTGCGGATATTTCATGAGTTTTGTCAATGATTGGCCGGTGGTACTTTACGACAATATCATCGAAACCCGGAACATCTACTGCTTCCCAAGTAACGGTCTGTATAATTGAATCTTTCTGAAAGATATCGGATGCCTTATACCAGAACCAAAGTGCCTGATGATCATCGCCTAAAATTCTTGCTACTATTGCGTCTGCCATGTTAAAACAAAATTACTAATTTAATATTTTTAATATGAATCCTGTTTCTCAATCTGCTCTATTGATATGTGCTCTAAGATTTTCCGAGATAAATCGATAAAACAAGATTCCGAAAAGATAAGATTTAAAATCCCATCCATCTACACTCCCAATTAAATCATTGGCAATCTGCCATATCGCACGATGTAACTCGTCGCGTTCCTGCTCTCTAGTCATTAATTTTATATAAATATTTTAAAACTTTTAAATATAAGAAAAGCAAACAAACGAAAAAAACGGTTATCCTCATCTTTATCGATTTTTATTACATTTTATTCAAAAAAATACTGCTTATTCTTAGTACACGTTTCTACTACAACTACTATCTAACAATTCATAATATTTCAATAACAAAAAATACCGACTTTCGCCGATATTTTATTTAATTAGAAGTTTAAAATTTGCTCAAAAGTAAATTTCATTATTTTAATTTAAAATCAAATAATTCCTGTGGATGTACATCCAAGCCTTTGGCCAGCTCCTGAACAGTAGAAATTCTAAGATCTACTTCCCCTTTTTCAATTTTACTAATATTGCTATGATCAACATCACATTTTTGAGCCAGCTCTCTATAGCTCAAACTCAGCTTTTTTCTAAACATCTTAACTCTTTTACCAAATGCTATTCTGAATTCCAATTTATCCATTGCGGTTACTTTGAATACAAAATGATAAGATTTTAATAAATTTTTGTAGTTGAATTAACCTACACTAATAAAATGTTTTATATTTGCTAAATAAGTTACGATAAAGGTAACTTTGCAATACTTCAAAATAATCGAAGCTATTGCTTAGATTCTCGACTAGAAAACTGGTAATTTTAATGTGTACGAGAAGATAAGTAAAATGTGCCCACGACTTCGGCGTGGGCTCACTTATCGTACACGGGTATACCAGTGCCTCTAGTCAATAAGTTGAGTTCCACGCCTTTTTCTTTTGGGCATGATGTTGTGAGATAATGTTTCGAATAGCGCAGAGAATTCGTATAAAGATCTAAGCAGTTCCTTCAAGCAATAAATTGCTAAAAAACGCCGCTTATGAAAAGGACAAACTCTTTGCCCCGAAAACCGACCAATCTTCAGTTATACGAACTGCTGAAAAAAGGTGATCCTATTTCTCTTAATCACATTCATCTGCGTTACAAAAGACTGCTTTTCTGGGTTGGATGGCAGGTGCTGAAGGATGATTTTGTAGTGGACACTATTGTTCAGGATACCTTCCTCAAATTATGGCTGCACCGCGACACCATTGAATCGCCTGATCATATTACCGGCTTTCTACGCTTTGTGATGAAAAGGGATTGCATCGCCTATGTGACTGCGCCAAGAAATAAATTCACCCGCCTTATGGCTTCTCTGGACAGTTTTGAGAATTATCAGGAGTATCTTGCAGGTTATGACCCTTTGAAAGATAAAGAGTATTTACACAGCCAGGAAACCGACCAAAACAAATTCGATGAAATCACAAAGGTGTTACCTGTTTTGAATCCCAAAAGAAAACATCTGATAGAACTTTGCATGGAATATGGCTTCCAATACAAACCCATTGCAGAAGCAATGGGCAGCAGCGTAACAGGCATCAGCATGGAGGTGGGCAAAGCCATCGATGAGCTTCGGAAAATTCTTAAAGTCACCTCGTTTGAGCAGCCTGATGAAAAAGTTGCCCTAAAAAAAAAGCAGTCAGAACAACTCAGCAGTCAGCAGCTGGAGATTGTCAAAAGACGGTTTGAGCACAAATCCTCTTTTGCGGTGATTGCACAAGAACTCAAACTACCGGAAAAGGAAGTCCATCAGGAATTTCTGTACGCCTATCAGCATCTGCAAAATCAAAATACTTCTCAAATACCGCTTTGATATGGAAAAGTCCACGATAACCCTGACCCGGAGAATTCAGCTACTGATTGACGTTCCATCTGATGATAAAAACCAGATGTGGGAAAAACTCCACCGGTATCAGAACCGCTGTTTCAGAGCTGCTAATTTTATTGTTTCCCATCTGTACGTACAGGAAATGATCAAGGATTTCTTTTACCTCACCGAAGAAATCAAATATAAATTAGCTGATGAAAAAAAAGATGAAATGGGAATTTTCAACCGTTCGAAAACAAACACCACGGCACGCATGATCTTCGACCGTTTTAAAGGAGAAATTCCCACCGACATTTTGGGATGCCTTAACAATACGATCCAATCCACATTTTCCAAAAACAAAGCCGACTATTGGCAGGGATCAAAATCCTTAATGAATTTTAAAAAAGACATTCCTATTCCGCTTCCGGTCAAGTGCATCAGCAAAATGAAATATGATTCTGACAAGAAAGCCTTTAGCTTCAATATGTTTGCGATTCCTGTCAAGACTTACTTAGGGAGAGATTTCTCGGATAAACATTTAGTCCTGGAACGGCTTTTAAGAGAAGAAATCAAGTTGTGCAACTCACAGGTTCAGCTGAAAGATGGTAAGATCTTTTGGCTAGCGGTCTTTGAATTTGAAAAGGAAAACCACGGTTTAAAACCAGAAATAATTGCAGAAGCGTCCCTATCATTAGAACATCCAATCGTAGTAAAAGCCAATAATGTGCGAATGATTATTGGCTCGAAAGAGGAATTCCTATACCGCAGGTTAGCGATACAGGCCAGTAATAAAAGGATTCGAGCCGGAGTAGCTTATTCCCGTTCCGGACATGGAACCAAACGGAAACAGAAGGCACTGCAAAAAACAGAGAATCTGGAAAACAGTTTTGTCAGTCATCATCTTCATCTGTACAGCCGGATGCTGATTGATTTCTGCATACGGCAGCAGGCGGGCACGCTGATTCTTAAAGATCAGGAGGATAAAATTGGTATTGCAAAAGAACAGGAATTTGTACTTCGCAACTGGAGCTATTATGAAATACATACCAAAATAAAATACAAAGCAGAAAAGGCTGGAATTGAATTGATCATTGGATAGCTGAAAAAGTAATGAGGGTGCTTGTACACCCGCAGGGTGAGGTCTTGAACACTCACTAAATACTGACCAGTATATACAACGGCGTGGGCTCTTTTTTTACCTTATATGGAACAGAATACATCAAGGAAGTTTTTTCACATAGCTCACATGCACGTTCCCAAGGTAGTCTTTGTACTACTAATTTTTTTTAAAGAACGTCTTTTATTTTTGTAATTATCCCCATCACTAACTCTGACACATCTGTTATGATCCTCAGTCATTTAAATCCTTTTTTTTCTCCAGAAACAACCGAGAACAGGATTACCCTATTCTCGGTTTTAAAGCTTTAACTTTAATTGTTACTAATAATCAGATAAGTAAAAGTATAAAATTGGAAATCACTAGCTCTGAAACATTACCAGAATAATTATTTACAGAAAATGGAACTAGAATTTGGCACTGGTTTTTTTGATTTTATGTAAAGTTTTTCAATAGCTTGTTTCGCTTGTTCATTTCCTAACTCATAAGCTTTTAAAACACAATACAATTCATAATTACCTAAAAATTCATTATTTGGATTTTCATAATTAAAAACTTCTAGAATAGTTGCAATATCAAAGTATGCTTGACTATAATTATTCTTTTCTGCCATGACTATAGCATAATATAAAAATTCTTTATGATGACCATTAATAGAGTATTCTTTATAATATTTTGTATATTCTATAGTGTCTCCCTTGATAATTGCCATGTTTAACTTTTCATGTGTGTTTGTATTATTTATGTCAAAAATTTTATTTTTATTATTTTCTTTACCACATGAAAAAAGTAAAACTGAAATTATAAATATTTTTATGTTTGTTTTCATATTATAAATTATTGAAAATTTTTATATTTCTTAAGAAATTCACTATAAAGATACCCTGCGAGCCTATTACCATTTTGATAGAAAATAATTGCGCCTTTTCCATTATCTGAATGTTGGTTCGTACTAGCTCTTTTAAGACCTTTCTCTTCGGAACTATACATAATAAAACTATTAAAGCCTACTACAGTTAAATTCGGATGAGCGGCAGAAATTTGTTTACCTATAGAGTCATTAAGATTGGTATCGGCTCCAGACAAACATGAATACAATATTAATATAGGGTTTTTCATATTATCAACATTTCCCCAGTTAGCATTTTTAGATTCCATAACGCGATCAAACGTAGCGGCATCTTTAATAAATTTATCTCCATCAAATATTCCCCCAAAATTGCCATGTCCATATACTCTAAAAATTCCATCTCCTTCAGTCCCTTTAAAATGATCTATCATTTGATTAGCCTTAGTTTGGAAAAATGTTTCATTATTTCCAAAAAAGCTGACAGGCTCTTCATCTAATCCAAATCCATTCTCAGACGACATATCAGACATAAAATCATTCCCCTCTCTACCATCACCACCACTTGTTAGATCGCTACTAATGATGAAATCTAAATTAATAATATCCAGCATAACTAAAATCGTCTTCTCAAATCCCTCAACACCTACTTCATCATTTCTAGCTTCTGGTGACCACTTAAATGAAAGAAGGGAATCATTACCTCCACCATTATCGCGTCTGTCGTCTGAATCATCGTAATAATCACCTTCCATATCACCCTCGTACATACCCGTTCGATCTGTAAAAGAAATCGGATTGTTAAATGCATAACGGTACGGCGAAAGATCTGGTGCAAGCTCAGCCAATGGATCTGCCCCAAACCATCTGCCGACATCCGGCATATAGTTTCTAGCTCCAAAATCATAAAATCCAGACTCCTGTAACTCCTTGCCTCCAAACTTATAATTCAGTGGACTTCCTACAGCACTAAACTCAGAGCCTTGATAAAAGCTCATCCCAAATGGATAGTAGTCATTTCTGTCTACTATATCTATTTCATTAGTGGTTGCATTCTTGGCATAGCTCAATCTTATGTTTCCGACCTGATCCTTGTACTGGTAAATGTACTGCTTATTACGGTAATCATAAAATCCTTCAGACGTTGGGAAAAAGGACAATGACATAATCAATTGTGGCTGTGGTACAGCATTGCCTGTGTCTATACGAGAATCCTGAAAGATTTCTTCTTGTCCTGCGGTTTTTACAGCCACGGTACTTTCATCGGTCTCCTCCAGAGCTCTTCCCATAGCAATGGCACTTGAAGGCGTATAGTGAAAACCTCCAAAATATTCAGTGGTGGTCTTATTGCTTCCCTCAGCATTGTTCAGCGTAAACTCTCTTTTGAACTTCGAGCCATCCGCCCTGTACGAATATAAGGTCTCATTCCCTCTTTGGCTCACAGAAACCGGAAGGTTAAGGAAGTTATAGGAGATGTCTGTAATTCCTTTGTCAGGCATCACCGTCATATTACCGTTGACATCATACTGTATCAGACCTCCGCCTCCTTCATATCCTGATGGGTTGGGTATACCTAACGGGTTGTCATCAATTTTTATTACCTTATTTCCACTATAGGTATATACAAGATCATCAATTTTTGCCGGGATGATACTTTTAGATTTTTTGGCGAATCGCTTTAGTCTTTTGATGTTGCCGTTAAGGTCATATTCCTCTATGATCTCATGATTATCACCACGCGAACGCCCTTGAGGATTCTGATAAAAACCAGCCTTTAATCTATCAAGACCATCATAGACATATCCATAGCGGTAAGGATTTGCAGAAGTAATTTCACCTTTAACATACCAGTCCACTTCTGCAATATTACCATTATATCTCGGCTTCACCTTGTAACTGGAATAACTTAGATTAGGAACTTCCAACCCCTGTGTCTCAGTGTAGCGTATCCTATATGCGAACAGGTCATCCGCATCAGTGGTCTCTACGGTGCCAATATCATTGATATCGGTCAGCCAGCCACGGACATTGTAATTGAAATTTACAGTTTGCAGGGGAACACCGGTGCCTCCAACTTTTTTCTCTATTACCTGTCCGAGGTCATTATAGGTATATTCGGCTAACGTTTCCTTTGGGGATCGACCTACCACTTCGTGCTCATATTTCGTAAGGTAATTCTGTGGATTGTAGGTAAAAGTCTCTTCCACTGTCACCATTGCCGTCGTAAAATTATTTCGACTATGTTTAGTTATTGTCTTTTTAAGCAATCCTGCAAAGTCCAACTCGCTCTCGGTCTTTGTAAAGCCGCTAAGATGGTTGTTAGTTTGTGTTACAATACTCCTCCCTCTTGTGTCATACCAATTATAACTCTTTGTCCATTTATCATCTTCTATATTCTTAACGAAACTTGCAGTAGGAAAACCTTTGATGCTGATGTTTGAAGCCTGTGCATCCTGCCCTAAAATTGGCTGCCCTAAAACAGGTGAAGTGATAGAAGGAGTACCTACTGGATAGGTGTCATAATAATTGACTGAGAGCAGTTTTGTAATTGTGGTAGGAAAAGCATTATTACTATAGTAAAGATCTAATCCTGTGTAATTTACAGGTGTGGTAATTCTAGATTCATTATTGTTAATATTAGCACTTGTATCTACTAAGTTCTGAACGACACTTCTTACATCATTACTCGCCACAAAACCTGTGTAGACGACCCTATTAAATTGATCATATTTTGTAAATAGCCAACCTTTGGCTCCGAAGGTATTATTAATTGTAGCAAGTTTCCCATCTTGATAGAAAATCAAACGGTCTTGTTTATCATATACCATATACTCCTCGTTTTTACCCGGTAGCTTCTTCTCGATCAGACGGTTTTTCTGATCATAAATATATTTATAACACAAATCTCTCTCATCTCCTGGAGTAAGAATAGTTTTTGCTGCTGCTAATGGTGGGATGATATATGTGAGCTGATCATATTGGTTATAGACATAATAAGTGTCTATCTTTTCCTCTGAATTATCCTCTAATTTGATATTGATCCTTCTTTCTAAGATGATATGTCCTCTCTTGTCTTGGAAACTATATTTTACATTTCCGTCTTCATCAGTTGTTTTGAACCTATAAAGCTCATTGTTGGAATAAGAAGAGGGTGTAATGGTGGGAGAAATATATTTTTTTATAACGCCATCAGCAGTAGAATTGCTATCATAATCATACTTGACAGTTTTAGCTGGTGTCTTCTGGTTAGGTGGCGCCTTTCTCCAGTCCCCTCCAGGAAAGGCAGACTCTTTTACCCTATTTAATGGTGAGTTATCAAACACTGTTTCAGAGTAAGCATTCGGAACATCTCCATAAATATTTTCATAGTACGAATTAACATCATCTCCATCAATTGGCTGCATATTCCCATTCTGAGAATTGACTGGCATAGGCAGATAGTTTTTCGCCTTCCTTCCATAATTATCATATTCTACCGGAATTACAAAGTCCTTGCCTGCAGGGTTTGCTTTTATGGCGATACTTTGTTTCGCCCTTCCCAATCCATCCACATATTGTACGGATTGTAATTTTTTAGTCTTATTCTCATTCAAGTATGTTGTAGACAGAACATAATTCTCGGTAAGGGTCTGTCCGAAGCCATTGCCCCCCAAGCACAACAATCCATATATTAAAAGTGATATTTTTTTCATGTTATTGGTTTTTAAGGCTTGTAATGGTATTCGTACTCCTTCAATGTCCTGTATACATCAGTGCCATTGATATCCTTTTCCATCCTCTTAACCTCCTTCAGCTCATTGGTGACAGCTTCATAGATATAGACCTCACGCATTCCGGATTGTGGTGTAACTGATGTCACTCCTATTAAGGGATTGTATGTATAAGTGGTTACTCGGAAGTTGGCCAGATTGGCATGCTTTCGGAAGGTGTCTAAAGAGGTTATCAGGTCGTTTTCCGTAGTTTCATCTATATCGGCATTTGATTTTGTAACGATATCTAAGCCTAAGTACGATAAGTTGCTCGTTGGATTTGATACTCCCAAAGCTGTCATAACCTGATCATAGGTTGCGCCTTCTATCTTGGCTATTGGATAGAGTTGATTGTAACCGTAAAGATATGTCGTGGAAAGGCCATCTTTCGTGGTCTGCAATAGATTGCCTTTGACATCATATCTGTCAAACTTCCCAACCTCGAAAAAAGAACCCTGTCCAATCGCCGTCAACGCCTGAATCGGCATAATCATATTGCTCGTATTAGCATCTTTTTTGTAAACAACTTTTGATTGTGACGTCATATTCGATGGTGCAATATAGGAGATATTGGCTGGGTTTATTTCTCCTGAATAACTTTGGGTCAGCATTGGAATATTATTTTTATAAACGTCCAATAGATCGTCAGCCTGCAATTGTTCAGCAGGAGTAGCTGTCGATGGATTACCGTTTTGTAAGTCTAATGGATAGTAATACTTTTGAACTTCAAGCTTGGGATAAGTTACCCCGTTTTCAATTTTATGGGCAGTAGCTGTAAGGTTTTGGTTTATATTATCAAAATATCTATAACTTTCATCTTCAATATTGCCAGATGGAAAGTAGTTGGTAGACTTTGTGTAAACAAGATTATTATAAATGGCATTATACGATTTCTTGGATTGCATCAATTCATATGTTTGATAAAGTGGACCGTTGGGATTTGTATATGTTGCTGATCCAAAAGAATAGAATTCACTAGGCAAATTATTCATATTTGTAACACTATAGCTGCTATAAACATTCTCCTTCATTAATTTTATATGTCCAGTTTTATCATATTGATAAACAAATTTGAGCTTTCCTCGTTTGTGACTATTATCAATGTATATATTATTTCCATAGGAACTATTCTTAATAAGAAATTCTGATATTGGATGAAAACCAAATTGGGTAAGATACTTATATGCAATATTTGATCTAGTTTGAGTATTCGCTTGATCTTCATTATAAAATTCATAAACAGTCTTAATTCCATCCTCATTTTCTTCAACCTTTGAATATCCAATAAAGAAATTGTTTAAAAGGTCATAATTCACCTTAGCATATGAAAATAAGACAAAGTAATCCTTAAGCCATGGATATTGAAGTTCTGTTGTCGAAAGCACAGAAGCTGGATACGCAATTTGCGGCATATTAAACAGATAGCCACTACTGGTATTAATATTTTTATTATAGTTATAATTAATAGTTCGCTGTTGTCCCGCCTCACTCTCTTTAATGATTTGTTGCTGAAGTCTTGTCCCACCTCCTTTTAAATTATTTCCCCAGAGATTAAACGTATTGCTCTCAAGAATATAAGTATTGCTACCTCCGGTAGGAAATTTAACTTTTTTCAAAGACCAGAGCTTGGAAAGCTCATTCGGTTCTTTATTTACTATGCCGGGACTAGACCAGGCATCAATCAAAGGATAATGATCATTATCATTATCAATGTCATATGGAAGAATGCTGTACTCATATTTATTAGGATAATAAAAATATAGGGGGTATTGAAGGTTAGAAGGTTCTGGGGTACTACCATCGTGATTATTATATCCAAAGATATCTTGTAAAGCAGAGCCTACTCTAGGAAGTTTACCATCTTCATAATACTCGAATTCATACTCTTTTTTACCTTTTTCTTTTACGGAAATAAGTTTCAATCGTTTGTTAAATTCATCATGAGTTGTTATTGACGTATCAGATATAAAATAGTCATAATCAAACTCAAATTCTTTAATATCAACTCCATTATCATTTTTAATTACGATACTTGTCAACGCTTTGCCATTTGTTTGATCTTCCCTTATTTCATTGTAATTAAATTCGATATAGCCACCTCTAAACTTAATTTTCTTTATTCTCTGTACCTCTAGTAAACGATTGTAAAACCTACCATTATCACTTTGGTTATTTGGTTCTCTAAAATATAGGTTATTTTCTGCAGGCAGAACTTTCGAATGAGGATAGAATGTCTCGTACTTAAAATATGGATGATTACTTAAAATTTCATCATATTTATAACTATTTATCGGAGAATAGGTTTCATAGGTAAAGACTAATTCTTCGTTATTGTTAAGGTTTTTGATTTGGGAAACATACCAAGAACTGGCTCTGGGATAAGTCCCACTAATGCCACCAAATTCATGGGTATTCAATTCAGTATATGTAGCAGCGAAACTGTGAGATAAGTCTCTTTCTCTAAATATATATGAGATACCATCTTTTGTGACTAAATGAAATTCATGATAATCATCAACATTTATCGTATTATTGAACCACTCTCCATTGTAGTCCTTAAGATAGTAGTGACCAGCTGTTCCATTAGAAGCGCTAATAAAAGTGCCTTTTTTATCAAGGTCTACACCTGCACCCCAATTTAAATAAAATCTACTAGTCCCATTTGGAGCTACAAACTTAAACAGATCTGGATAAAAATCTACATTGGGTTCTGTAATAGCATATCCATCGTCTAACCACATCCTCCTATATTCAAGATAGCCATATTTCCTTTTTTGATTCAATTGCCTTGTATCGTCTATGGTTTCAAGATCTGCATCACCAACAACTGTTCTATTGATAAAGGTAGATGTAAGACTCCAGCCTAATCCAACATCAGAAGCAATACTGTTAACTTGTATGCCTCCCTGTGCATAATTCAAGGAAATCGGATACTTGATACCTCCTACATTAATCTCATAAATTGGAATAGAAAAATTACCTCGCCCATTGTAATGATTTACAGACGATTCTTGAAATCTCATAAATCCAGCTGCGTTAGGTGAAGCTGTATTACTTACACCGGATGGACTTGAGGCGGCGGGATCCTGTTGGCTAAACAAAAAATTTGTTAAAAGAAATATTCCAAAGGTTATTGATTTTCTCATAGTGTTTTATTCTTTCACGATTTTAGTAGTTAGTTTTTTATTCTGTTGCGTAGGAATATTGGCTTTGATGATGTAAACACCCTGCGGAAGTTTTGAGGTGTTAATCTTCGTCACCTTATTTTTTGTCTGGAGCTGCTGGAACATCTTACCCGTCATATCGTAAACATTGATATCAGCGCTCTCAAAGTCAAGCCCTATCTCAACATAGCAGTGATCCTTGACAGGATTCGGGTAGATCTGTATATCCTTGCTTTCTATCAAGTTTTCAACATCAGGGTCAAGTAGTTTTACGACCTTCCAATTCTCCTTGCCCAATTCCTCGGCACTTGTTCCTGCCAAAATGTAAGAACCATCCCTGTTTAAAATGGCAGACACCAATCGCTCTTCATTCTTCTTTTCCCTCCCCTCGACATATTTCCTCCAGACCTCCGTTCCATTCCTGTCGATGTAAAGCATCCAGAAGGTCTCGTCATTCTTTTGGACCTTTCCCTCACTCTGAGTATAACCGCCAATTAAAAAGCCTTTCGTTGCCGAGTTAGAATCCCTGATGGTATTTAGACTCATCAAAACATCCCTGTTCTTGAAATTATAGGACTGCTGCCATTCTTCATTTCCATCGTAGTCTAAAGACAAAACCCACAAGTCTGTGCCGTCCTCTAATTTGGCTCTCTTGTTTCCCGAAGTCTGGGATCTGCTTTCTCCTCCGATGATGTAGCCAGAGTCCGTCAGTGCCATTGTCCTGATATGGTCATCCTCACTGCCCCCGAAGTCCTTCTCCCATTGCACAGAACCGTTCTTATCAAGCTTAACGATCCAGTAATCACCTTCACCATAATTGCCAAAAGCTTTTCCATAGAAACTAATATCATAGGATTCAGTTACATTTTTATTATTTGGATTTGAAGAATTATTATTGGAATTTTCAGAATTTGAAGATGAAGACAAAGTGATATTTAAATCCTTTGAATTAATCTTTGATTTAGCTTGCCCTTCATTCACGCCACTTCTTGAATATATGCCCATCAATACGCCGCCATCATCGGTTGGGATTACCTGCTCCACTTCGTCCAGTCCTTTTCCTCCTAAAATTAATTGGTTGATAATCTTTCCGGTTTTATCTAATTTGACAACCATCACATCTTTATAACCATAGCCGAGTTTAGGATGATTGGTGCTTCCTACAACGATAAATCCTTTATCCTTGGTCTGCGTAACAGACCTAGCTTCTTCGGGATATCTTGTACCTATCGTTCTTTGCCATTCCTCTTCGCCGTTCTCATCCAACTTGATGACCCACACGTCGGATGAGCCGTTGGATCTTTCCTTCTTATCAAAAGCAAGTGAAGAATATGAGGTGCCGGCCAATAAAAAACCACCTTCTTGCGTGGAGACGCTGGAACTGAGATAATCGTGCTGGTTGCCGGAGAAGTACTTCTCCCATACTTTTTGACCTTGTTGATCAAGTTTAAGAATATGGTAGTCGTAACCTTTATTTTGATTGCTACCTACTGTGGGATTTTGATTTTTTTGAATTGATGATCCCGAAATAAGATATTGCCCGTCAATCGTAACTGCTAAACCGGACAGAAAATCCTGACTTCCGGATTCTACATTTTTCTGCCAGCTTACCTTCTGAGCATAGGAGTAACTTAGGATCAGTATCCCCAAGCTTATATAGAGTTTTTTCATTGGCTATTTTTCTGTTGCCAAAATAACAATATTTTAACATAAATTAAAATAAAATTTTTATTTTTAAATCAAAATGATGAAATCTAATCTAGACAAATACTAATCATTCCATTATTTTCGTAATCTAACGACATATCGATTACAACTACAGCTTAAACTTTTTCATCTATCTACTCTTATCAATACCCTCAGCTTGATAATAATTTTTTCTCCAAAACTTAACATAATAAAAAGTAAACTGTCTTATCTGAAGCTTTAAAAATCTCATCAAATGATTAAAAAAAATATTTTCTTACGATAGTATCTGTCCTATTTGATGCATTCTTATACTAAATTTTAAAGAAACTTCTATTAATTAATAGAAGTTTTCTTTAAAATGGAATGATAGTCTGTTCAAACTAAAACAAAATGTTAATATCATTGATTTTCCATTCTTTCAATTCAACACCTCTATTAAAACACATCAAATACAGAAATAATTTTCTTATCTATTTTCTTTACTAGCTTTAAACCCATCTTTGAACCTCAGAAAATCTTCCGCTTTTTTAGGATTATTTTTAATCCATAATTGAATTACTTGAGTGTTCTCACTTAATATTTTTATTTCATTTTCATTGTAGATTTTTTTTCCTTCGTCAGCAATTTCATTTAATATATCTTGGCGTAGTTCACTTTTGGCTTTGATGCTTTGTTTGTACCAATTGGTTGCGATGTTGATGGAGGCAATCAATACTAAAACAGCAAAGACAAAAACTCCAATTCCGCTCCAAATAAATTTCTCCTTCCATTTTATATTTTTTCCAAAACCTTCCAAATAATCTTTAGCTTCTTTTTCAAGAACTGTCTCTACCTGAGTAGGAATACTGGCAATGAATTCATCTCTTTTGATTTGCTCTAATTTTAGAAAGACTACAGTTTCATTATTGATAGACTGTCCTTCTTGCAAACTCATTTGCACATCATTCAACAGAGTCGTATGGTCTTCGATGGCAAACTGAAGTTTGATATTTTGTTCAATATTTTCCATATTTGATTTAATCACATTTTCTAAAAGTTCCATCCCGTTACTTTTAGATTCTTTATTTTCATTTTCCATATTTTATTTTTTAAATTTTTAATTATCGTCTTAATTTTCGCTTCTTTTTCCAGAGTTCATCTTCGTCTTGAGAAACATAGGTTGGATTTAGGAAGTCACCTAATAATCCGCCTGCAATTTCTATTAAGCTTTCATTTGTTTCTGATTTCAGATGAATATTTACACTATTTTGATTTAATGCTTTTATCAGATCATCCAAACCAGAATCTATTGCCGACAGAGAGAACCCGACATTTTTCATAAAAAAGAATCCGTTTTTCTCTTGACCATTACTATCAACTTTATTTATCCATAAATCTTGAATTTCATTTTTTCGACCGGCTTTAAATTCTCCTTTGTATTGGATCTTCACAGAAATTCCTTTTTGTTGTAGAATTTTCCGAAATTCCTTTAAGTTGTCAGCGTTTTTTTGCGCTTCCCTAATTGCTTGTTTTATTTCAAACAGAGATTTTATTTCAGAAATTTTCAGTTGATTTGAGATTTCAGATAATTTGTAACCAGCTTTATAAATCCTTTCAGTTTGATGATTTTTGTCATTTTCCATCACCATCCGCATTCCCGAAATTCCGTCTTTGATATTTGAAAACAATTGAACTCCAAAACCTTTTTTCTTCATCTCTGAGATGAGATTATCAAAATTATCTTCTGACCTAATAGCTTCTGTCAAGCTTTTCAGCATCTCAGCTTTTTTCTGAATTCCAATTTCTATATCAGTCAATAATCCTTTTTCTTTACAAACTTCTCTGACAGCTTCACCAAATCTTCTTCCGATATCGTGTGATTTTACAGTACATTTCCCCGCAATATTGATTCTGTTCACGATAAAATGAATGTGCTTATGTTTTGTGCTGTTGTGAATATCCAATCGGTACTGATTTTTGTTTGTCACTCCAATTTTTTCTAAAGCTTTGATTGCGATTTCTAAAAATTCTTCATCCTTCAATTTTCTACCAATTTCGTCCGGTTGAGAAATGTAGCCCGTCAATGCCCATTTATTTACTTTGGGATTTCGGTCGGCTACTGTTTTCATTTCTAAATACTGACCTTCCGGATTTGAACTTAAAAGACAATTTGACGAAATCATTTCCGCTGTTCCTTTATCATTACCATTGTATTCCAAAGAAATCTTTGTGATAGATCTTGTGGTTGCCGAATTATTCATTTTTCTGAGTTTTAGAATATAAATATTGATGAATCATTTCGATCAGATTCTCAATTCTTACTAAAATTTCTTTCTTATTTTCAAAAACATTCCATTCCCGATTTCGTAAAAGATTGCTTATTTTTTTGAAATGATTTCCATACTGAAGTAGGACTTCATCAGTTTGAAATTCATTGATTTTAAGTTCTTTTTCAAACAAAACATTCCGAATATAAGTGGACAATTTTAAGGGATATTTTTCTTGTTTTTGAATGAGAGTTTCGTATTCGGAATTGGTCATTCGTATCGAAATAATTTTGTCCAATTTTTTATTTTCTTTGGTCTTCAAGCCACCTTTCCGACCTAATTCCTGGAAATATTTTTTTCTCTTTTCCTGAGCAATTTTTGCTTCATTTTCTTTCGCGACTTGGTGTATAAATTCTCTTAAAAAGTCTTTTCCCATTGTGTAAATTTTATTGCATTTAAAAACATTTCTGACGATAGGAAGAAATCAAAAATCCCAATTTTGCAATCAGCGGCTACGCTTATTGTAAACTTTGGGTACTTTTTGCACTAACATACCACCATATTTTACCTGTATTTATTTTACTCACCTTCGCCTTTGTTTGACTTGTCTTTCAGGTAATGGATTTTTGTGAACAAGCCAATCATTTAAGTCTTTGAAATCTGAATACAAAACCCGACAATCTTCTGCGTTTTGATTTTCATTTCTAATCATTTCAACAGCACGATTTCCGGCATCGTCGTTGTCAAAATAAAACTCAATATTTTCATAATTTCCAAGTGAATTTTTAATGTTGTGAATCATCGAAACGGAATTCAAAATGAGATAATCGACAGGTTCTTTTTCTAAAAAATTCTCTACATTTTTAAATGAAAGAAAATCAAAAAAACCTTCGAAAACCCGAAGCGAATCCGAACTATTTTTTATGGTGGAAATATCTTTTTTACCCAAACAAATTTTTGAATATTTATTGCGGATTTCGTAACCGCCAGAATCGTTTTTAAAACCAATTCCGAAATTATTTTTATCGTTTATTCGATAATGAATCTCATTCAAAAATTTGGTTTGACCTCCTACTTTCCTACTTTTTAAATATTCCAAAAGTGCAGGATGCTGGATTTCATTCACATCAAGTATCTCATAATTTTTACCCGGGTTTCCAAACTTCTGATCAGAAATATTTTGATTTTGAAAAGAAGAAAAGTTCTGATTATCTGCCCAAATTAAAACTCCATTTACTGAAATATTTAGATACTTCTTCATAAAGTCAGTATTGTTTCCCCCGATTCCTTCTGAAAATAAGTACCATTTGTTTAGACCTTTATTGATTTTAAAAGAGGCTTGGAATTCGCTGGCAAAGGGGTTGAGATACCAAGCTTCTTTTTCCGATTGTTTCGCTGGAAGGTGTCCAAGAGAAAGGAGGACTTCTTCCAACGGGATTGTATTAAATTGTTTGCAATTCATAGCTGTAAATTTTCCGTGTTTTGAGTGAGATATTTTTTGTTGAATTGTTGAGAAAACATTGTAACGTATTGATTAAGTAATATTTAAATTCTCAACAAATGCTCAACAATTCAACAAACTAGAGTTTTTACGCTCAACAAACATTCAACAAAAAGTTGGGTTTAAAAGTTTGTTGAGGGTTTTGTTGAGTTTAAAGTGTTTGATTTTCTATTCATTATCAATCAATTCAACATTTCAACACGCTTATTAAGAATAAAATCCTTTTTAATGGTGAAATAGCGACCAACTGAATTATTTTGATAGAAAATTCCTGCAAAATCAAGGTCGTATCTGATGTAAGTCAAACCATTATTTTGTGGATTTAATTTCCAAGTTTCCTTTAAAAGATTTCGGATATCATTTCTTGTCCAGTAAGTGAGTCGAAACATTCTGATTATCATATTCAGCAAGTCTTGCGGAACGACATTAATTCCTTCATCATTGTTGCTTTCAAAAAACTCGTACAGCAGTTCAATTATCTTGGATTCGAGCTTATTATTGTTTTTGAAAACTAATTTCTGAAGTGCTTTTGTTCTGATCTCATCGGCGGAAAACCACATTCGTGTTTTCTTTTCCGTTGAAAATGGTCTTTCTATTAAATATCGCAAAAAATAGGTGATTTCGGAAATGAGGTTATTTAAAAACTCAGTATTTTCCGTTTTGATCGGATTAATTTTCAGAATCCAAAATCGAATTTCGTTTTCGTCAATTTGAATAAAATTCTCTTCGTTATTGGAACAAAGAATAAACTTGGCGAAAAAATCTATTTCTTCTCTGTCTTTTCCTTTGGCTTCCAACTTATCTTTATTGGTCGTAGACAGATATTTGAGTCTTTCTGTAATTTCTTTTTTATCAAAAAAAACTTCATCGATTGCCACCAACAGCATTGCTGCCCAATCGCTATTAAATTGACTTCCGAATGAATCTCCTTTGATGTAAGTCATATTCAATCCGAAAATTTCTCTCAGCCATTTGATAAATGTTGATTTTCCAGTAGCGCGTTCTTTGCTTACCAAACATAAAATCGGTAGAATTTGCGTTGGAAATTGTAAGAGAATTTTCAGATAATCCAAACCCATTTCCAGTTGTTCTCCGAAAATGTGCGCTACAAAATTCAAAGAAAATGGAATTTTAGATTTCAAACCTTCCGTTTCAGATGAAGGATGAAAGGGGATTTCATTGTAAATATTATAGAAACCTTGAACGATTTGTTGATAATTTAAATGCTCAGGAATGCAACAAAAACCGTCAAATTTTGGCACTGTTGAAACATAGGTTTTTCCGTGATCGCTCACGATTGTTTCACGATTCCAGCGAACCAAAACTGAAGTTTTATCACCAGAAATTAATGGCTTTTCTATTACTTTATAATAGGTGGTTCCAACTCGGATGTAGGGAATTTTTTGGCTCATCTTTGTAGATTTTGGTTAGAATCCATATTTGCCTTTCTTGAATTTTTTCTAAAATTGGCTTCTGCTTCAGATTGGATTTCCTGCAAGGTTTTCTTCTTTCCTTTAGAAATCCAATCCAATAATTCGTCTTCAAAAAAGTAGAGTTTCTTGCCATTCTTATAACAAGGAATCAATCTTTTCCGCACAAGAGTATAAACTGTAGGTTTAGCCTTACCTATAATTTGGCAAGCTTCTGCAATATCAATCGGAATTCTTTTTACGGGAATTATCGGAGCTTCTTTCCTTTCTACCAGAAATTTAATTTCGGCTATTTCGCTAACCAAATACGCAACTGCTTTCGGCAGATTTTCAAATGAAATGTCATTGCTATCCATAACTATTGTTTTTGATTGTTATGGTGCAAAGAAAAAAAGTGATTCCTCTGTGAACGCTATAAACACGCAATCACAGAGGAATCACTAAACATACACTTCATTTTGTAATTTTTTATGTTCTTTGGTAGTCTGTCAAGTCTTCTTGAATTTTGATATTGCCTTTTTGAGGTTCATCTTTCAAATGTGACTTGATACTATCCAAATCAATATCATCAAGTGAAACAAATACCGATTTTAATAATTTTGAAATTTCTTCCTGTTTTATTGGTTTAAAATAATTCCAAATATTCCAACCGAAATGATAAAGGTCTAGATTAGTCAATCCTTTGGTGTGGACAGAAATATCATTAGGAATCTCTTCTTTTTTCGAATACAAACTTACGGCATTACAAAGCGCATCAAGATCTTCATCTATTACATACAATGCAAATTTATTCCGAGTATAATCCAGAGCGATTTGTAGTTTTACACTATCATTCTTATGCTTTTGCTGGAGTTGAGTTTTTCTTATAGATTCTACATTTACGGATTCAGTAGTTTGATTAACGAGATTTTTCTCTGAATTTTCAACCAAATAAATTGGTGTATTTTCATCAATTATTTGTTTTTGCTTCTCCCCTATATTCTCAGGATTTTCAGATGGAATAAAATTTACGGAACTGCCTTTTTTAGGAAAAACCTTTCTGAATAAGACAATTATACCATCGAGAAATAAAATAATAAGTGCATAAAATAATATACTTAATGCCGTGATTGCCCAAAATACAATATTTGCGGTATATTCGTCACCACCTTTTCCAAGAAAAGAAATTCTTGCTAATGTTCCTCCTACTACACATACTAATAGAACGGAAAGGTAGATGACAATATATTCGAAATATTTCAAGTGCATTTTTATAAGTTTTTTAATTGAATAGCTGTAGAAGCTTTATTTTTCTTTTCATCAACAACCTTTGCATAAACCTGCGTAGTTTTCACATTCGTATGACCTAGCATTTTACTCACTGTGTAAATATCAGTTCCGCTTGAAAGTTGAAGTGTTGCAAAAGTGTGTCTAAAATTATGAAAAGTTATTTTTTTGGTAATTCCAGCACTTTCAATCCACTTCTTGAGTGGTCGGGAAATCCAAGCCGGATCAGTCAGATTTTTAAAAATCAAATCAGTTGGAAGACCTACTTCACCACAAAGTTGTAATGCTTGTTTAGACATAGGCATATATTCTACACCTTTTGTCTTTTTTTGTGTGAAATTTATTTTTGCCTGATCGTTTTCAATACTTATCTCTTTCCACGTTAGTTTCTGAATATCGGAATGTCGCAGACCTGTTAAGGCTGAAAAAAGTGCTGCACGTTTAAGAACTTCAAGTTCGCAAGGCGTTTCAACTAAAGTATTAAGTTCATCAAGTGTTAAATATTCTCGTCTTGATTCCTCGTGCGGAATCGCTTTAATTTTAGCAGAAATATCAGTCGTAAAATATCCATCAATAAAAGCCTGTTTTAATGCAGCTTTGAAAACAGAAAAATAAGTTGAAGCCGTATTTTGAGAAATAATCTCTTCCTTATTGCTACCACTTTTTGCAGTCAACAAATATGATTTAAAGTATTCACAGAATTTTGTGTTGATCTTCGAAAACATAATTTTTTCGCCTCCAAAACCTTTTAGAAATTCTATCGAACGATACCAATTTGTTTGAATAGATTCGGAATTGTTTTTATGTCGTTTACTAACCAGCAGATCAAAATATTTCACAAAATTCTCCTGCGATTTTTCTTTTTGTTCTACTTGAATTTTGTCAAGTTCGCTGTAAAGTTCTATATTATCATATTCTCTCTGACGTAATTTACGCATAGAATCTGCATAGAACATTGTTTCCCGATCATTTTCGCTTTTGCAAACGATAATACCATTTTCATCTCTTTTAGGTTTAAATGAAACGGATTCTTGGGTAGTTCTTGCAGGTCTTTTCTTATCAAAATCTACGGTTGTGACGCTTCGGTTCAAATATTCCCGGATTCTTTGAACTTTATCTTTACCAGGAATAATCACAGGATAACTTTCCAAATAAATAAACCATTCTTTTCGGAATTCGGATTTTCGCAATCTTACGGTAACTTTGGTTTTTAATAACTCTTTCATTTTCCATCAAAAATTTTATCAATTAAATTTTTAGGAACATACACGAAACTTCCAACTTTCTTAGTCGGAATTTTGTTTCTTTTAATTAGGTTTGTTATAGTTCCTGGATCAGCATGGAATTTCGAACTAATTTCGGAAATTGTGTAACAATTACCAACTTCAAAATTGGGTTTCTCAATTAGTACTTCCTTTTCTTCCGGTATTTCAACTGCTGAAAATAAATTTTCCAGATCTGATCGCTTCACACGAGTCAATCTTGAGCCTAGATTAATTCCAGTAATGATTCCTCGTTTTATACATCTGTGCACAGTATCTTTTGAAAGTCCAAACATAACAGTCGCTTCTGCAACTGAAATAAATTCCCTATTCTGAACTTCGGCAATCTTGTTTTTATATTTTTGTAAAAGAGTGTCTTTTTCTACTTTTTCTTTTTCAAGTTTTTTCTTCTCTTTTAATGCTTTATTATTACAAGATAAAGAGCAAAAACGAGTCATAACTGTTTTTGCTTCAAAGGGTTTGGAACACTGCTCACACACCCTAGGTATTTTCAATTTACTAAATCCCATTCTGAAATAACATCCTGAACATTTTCCGTTTTTTGAGTTTTTTTTATATTTAAGGCGCATAAGACGCACATACTACCCAAATAAAACGCGGTACAAGTACGATACAAAATTACAACAAAAATCGATTAAAATCAACAATTAGTAAAAAATGCACAAACAAAAAAAATCGCTGTAAACATTACATTTACAGCGATTTGCTAATTTATTTCGATCGATATTAATCGATGATAATTGCTACTTATTTGACTTCTTCGAAATCTGCATCCTGAACATCTTCTGCTCCGCCTGCATTTCCTTGACCTTGCTGAGCGCCTGCATCAGCACCTTGGCCTTGTGCATACATTTCTTCTGATGCTGCCATCCAAGCTGCGTCCAGAGCTTCAGTTTTAGCTTTTACATCGTCACCGTTTTTAGCTTCGAAAGCGGTTTTCAATTCTGCGTGAGCAGTTTCGATCGCTGCTTTTTTGTCAGCAGACAATTTATCACCAAATTCTTTCAATTGCTTTTCAGTTTGGAAGATCAATCCGTCAGCTTTGTTGAAGATTTCAACTTCTTCTTTTCTCTTGTTATCCGCTGCAGAATTTTCCTGAGCTTCTTTTTTCATTCTTTCGATTTCTTCGTCAGAAAGACCTGAAGATGCTTGGATTTTAATAGACTGCTCTTTACCAGTTCCTTTATCTTTAGCAGAAACGCTCAAGATTCCGTTTGCATCGATATCGAAAGTTACTTCGATCTGAGGAACACCTCTTTGTGCCGGTGGAATATCTGTCAAGTCGAATCTACCAATCTCTTTGTTATCGTTGAACATTGGTCTTTCACCTTGTCCTACTCTAATGCTTACAGCTGGCTGGTTGTCAGAAGCTGTAGAGAATACCTCAGATTTTTTAGTTGGGATCGTCGTGTTTGCTTCAATTAATTTAGTAAAAACAGAACCCATTGTTTCAATTCCTAAAGAAAGCGGCGTAACGTCTAATAAAAGAACGTCTGTCACGTCTCCAGTCAAAACTCCACCTTGGATCGCTGCACCAATGGCAACAACCTCATCCGGGTTAACACCTTTTGATGGTTTTTTACCGAAGAATTTCTCAACTTCTTCCTGAATGATCGGGATTCTTGTAGAACCACCTACCAAAATTACTTCGTCGATATCGCTGATAGAAAGACCTGCATCAGAAAGTGCTTTTTTACAAGGCTCCATAGATCTTCTTACCAAATCTGCAGATAATTGCTCGAATTTAGCTTTAGTTAAAGTCTTTACCAAGTGTTTAGGACCTGTAGCTGTAGCGGTGATATAAGGAAGGTTGATTTCAGTCTGAGGGGAAGAAGACAATTCGATTTTTGCTTTTTCAGCGGCTTCTTTCAATCTCTGTAATGCGATGGCATCACCTTTAAGATCTACACCTTCTTCAGCTTTGAATTCGTCTGCCATCCAGTTGATAATGACATCATCAAAGTCATCACCACCAAGGTGCGTGTCACCATTTGTAGACAATACTTCGAAAACGCCGTCTCCTAAATCAAGGATAGAAACGTCAAAAGTACCACCACCTAAATCGTAAACTGCGATCTTCTGATCTTTGTGCGCTTTATCCATACCATAAGCCAAAGCTGCTGCTGTAGGCTCATTGATGATTCTTTCTACTTTAAGACCAGCGATTTCTCCTGCCTCTTTTGTAGCTTGTCTTTGGGCATCGTTAAAATAAGCCGGAACAGTAATTACCGCTCTTGTCACTTCTTGTCCAAGATAATCTTCTGCCGTTTTCTTCATTTTCTGAAGAATCATTGCAGAAATTTCCTGTGGTGTATATTCTCTGTCGTCGATTTTTACTTTTACAGTATCGTTTGGCCCGCTTACTACTGCGTAAGGCACTCTTGAAACTTCAGAAGCGTCATCTTTGAAATGTGTTCCGATGAATCTTTTAATTGAATATACAGTTTTTGTAGGGTTTGTAACAGCCTGTCTTTTTGCAGGATCACCTACTTTTCTTTCACCGTCTTCTATGAACGCTACGATAGAAGGCGTCGTTCTTTTTCCTTCTGCATTAGGGATAACTACAGCATCTTTACCTTCCATTACTGCAACGCAAGAGTTGGTTGTACCTAAGTCAATTCCGATAATTTTACTCATTTTTATATGTTATTTTTTGTTATTATTAATTGTTATATCTCCCAATTCTCAATATTTGTACCACGTCAAAAAAAGTGACAAATTGTCACTGATAAGATTTAAACTATAATTTACACTGCGTAAACATTCATTACCTGTAGAAGATTGTAGTTTGCGGACCCAAACTAATCCAATGAATTTTATTACTTTTGAAACTATCAAAAACCCAGTAATGCCACAAGAATTTAATCCGCGCGATATCACCTGGCTTGGTTTCAATGCAAGAGTTCTGCAGGAAGCTATGGACAAGAGCGTTCCTATACACCTGAGAATTCGCTTCTTGGGCATTTTTTCCAACAATCTGGACGAATTTTTCCGTGTCCGGGTGGCTGGACTGAAACGTGCCATGGATTTTAAACAGAAAGTCCTCAGCGAATCTTTTTATGATGCACCTTCCAAAATTCTTCAGAAGATCAACAAACTGGTCATCCATCAGCAGGAAGATTTTGACAAAACCTGGAAAGATGTCCAACGTGAAATGGCAAAGGAAAAGGTTTTCATTAAGGATCATAAGCATCTGACGGAAGTTCAGAAAGAATTTGTGGTCAAATATTTTGATGAAGAGGTAGAAAGCAATGTGATTCCGGTGCTCCTCCACGACAGCAAACCGATGCCGTATCTTCGCGAAAAAAGCCTTTTCATAGGCATCGCGATGCGCCGCAAAGAATGGCAGTATGAGAGCCAATACGCCATTATAGAACTTCCTGTGACCGCCAACGGACGCTTTGTGCTGCTACCGACGGAAGATCCTGAACAGAAAGATGTGATGCTGCTGGAGGATGTTATTATTTATAACCTGCCGCATATTTTCTCTTATTTCGGCTACGATGAGTTTACGGCGCATTGCTTCAAAGTGACAAAAGATGCCGAGTTTGATTTGGACAATGATATCAAAACGACACTGGCAGACAAAATAGAAAAAGGTGTAAAAAGCAGAAGAAAAGGCAAACCTACACGCTTCGTATTCGATAAAGAAATGGACAAAGCGCTATTGGAGTTCCTGATCAAGAAATTAAACTTAACCAAAAAAGACAGCATTATTCCGGGGCAGAAGATCCATAATTTCAGACATTTTATGGATTTTCCGGATGTTTTCAAAGCGTATCACAAGCCAGTGGAAAGGACATCATTCATCCATCCCGAATTTGCCAACAAACAAAGGGTGACAGATGTAATTATCAAAAAAGATGTACTTCTCACGTTCCCGTACCACTCTTACGACTCAGTAATAGACCTTTTGAGAGAGGCGGCGATGGATCCCGATGTGAAATCTATCCAGATCACGGCGTACAGGCTGGCATCCAGTTCCAAGATTGTAAACGCATTGATCAACGCGGTCAGAAATGGCAAAGAAGTGACGGTAATGCTGGAACTCCGCGCCAGATTTGATGAAGAATCCAATCTGATGTGGAAAGACAAGCTGGAGATGGAAGGCGTAAAAGTACTTCTCGGAATCCCGAACAGGAAAGTGCACGCTAAACTGTGTGTGATCAAAAAGCGCGTCAACAATAAAACCATCCAATATGGATTCATCAGCACAGGCAACTTTAACGAAAAGACAGCTAAAATCTACGGTGACCATCTGGTGATGACCTCCAACAGGGCAATAATGGCAGACATTAATAAAATATTCTCTGCACTCAACAAACCGAAGATAGATCCGACGATCACCCTGAAAAGCTGCAAAAGCTTGCTTGTATGTCCGGACTTTATGCGGGAAAAGATCATCGCCCATATTGATAAGGAAATAGAGGAAGCTAAAGCCGGAAGACGCGCAGAAATGATCATCAAAGTCAATTCTCTGAGCGACAGGACGCTGATCAAAAAACTGTATGAAGCTGCAGAAGCCGGCGTGACTACAAAAATGATTGTCCGCGGGATCTATTGCGCTGTGAATCAAAAGGAGTTTAAGAAAAAAATCTACGCCATCAGTATTGTAGATGAATATCTGGAGCACGCCAGGGTGATGTACTTCTACAACAAAGGTGCAGAAAATATGTACATCTCTTCCGCAGACTGGATGACCAGAAACCTGGATTACCGAATAGAAGCTGCCACACCAATCCTCCAGAAAAACCTAAAAAGAGAGCTGAAACACCTGCTGGAGCTGCAGCTGGAAGACAATGTAAAGTCCAGAATCCTGGACAAAAACCTGCGAAATGAATACGTGGAAAGCAGCAGAACAGACCAGAAGAGATCACAGATCGAGATCTACAACTACCTCCGCAGCATGTGAATCCCAAGTATTTAGTTTAAATTTAATCTTTAATTAAGTTCCCCAAAAATGATAATCGCCGCCATAGATATAGGAAGTAATGCCGCCAGACTGCTCATCAATGAAGTGAAAGAGACTGACGGTAAACCAGATTTTACCAAACTTAATCTCCTCAGAATACCGCTGAGACTGGGTTTTGATGTGTTCAGCAAAGGTGAGATTGGCTCAGAAAGAAAGGAAATGGTCATCAAAACCATGACGATCTTCCGCGAGCTGATGGAAGTCTACAAAGTGGAACATTACCGTGCCTGTGCCACAAGTGCGATGCGTGATGCCAAAAACGGACAGGAGATCATTGATATTGTAAAAGAACAGGCCGATATCAACATAGAAATCATCACAGGCGACGAGGAAGCGACTCTGATTTATGAAAACCACGTTGCCGAAGGTCTTGATAAGGACTTCGCTTATTTATATGTGGATGTCGGAGGTGGATCAACAGAACTCACTTTCTACGAAAACGGCGAGATGAAGTACGAGCATTCCTTTAATATAGGAACCATACGCCTGCTCAACGGATTGGTAACCCAGGACATTTGGGATCATATGAAAGACGAGATCCGCGATAAGATCAAAAGTAAAATCCCGGTTGTAGCGATAGGCTCCGGCGGGAATATCAACAAGATCTTCTCTATGAGCAAAACGAAAGACGGCAAGCCAATGCCTGTTTCTATCATTAAAAAATACCTGAAAGAGATGGAGAAACTTTCCGTAGAAGAGAGAATGCACAACTATCAGATCCGCGAAGACCGCGCCGACGTTATCGTGCCGGCTCTTACCATCTTCAGCAATGTGATGACTTGGGCTGATATCAAACAGATCTATGTCCCGAAAATCTCTGTGGCAGACGGATTGATTCACAGTATTTACACGAAGATCTCAGAAGGAAAATAGGCTGTGCAAGATGCGGCGTTTTTAGCTAAAAATCTATTATAGCAATGATAACTGTTGGTTAACAATTACTCCAAAATACGCTACAAAAGGCCATTTTACCTGCTTTATTAAACAATAATTAAAGTTCATTTAAAGTTCTGAACCTGTTATATTTTTCATCTTTACGCCAATCTAAAAATAAAAGTAAGAATGAAAAACAAATACCTTTTCAGAGGTCTTTTGCCTATTGCTGCGCTCTTTCACGGCTTAGCTTCCGCACAAACTTTGGTTCACTACTGGAACTTCAACAACAATGCCTCTGTTGCTGCTATCACAACGCCTACTGTATCACTTCTGAACGGCTCTATCTCCGCCGCTTCTACAGGTACAGGAAACACAGATACCTTTATCGATTTCGCAGGCGGTACGGCACAAAACTTTAATATTCAGAATTTAAATGCAAGAAACGGCGATCCTTCCGGAACGCATTTGAGATACAATTTTCCAATCAACGGCAATGTGCAATTTAGTTTGCCGACAACGGGATACAACGGCGTGGTTGTCAAATTCACGACCAGACGGTCAGGCTCTGGCGCAGGCACTCAAAACTGGTCTTACTCTCTGGACGGAACCAATTTTACAACCTACCAGACTGTGACAACTCTGGATGCCAATCCACAACTGATTACTTTTGACTTTTCTTCAGTGACCGGTGTTTCCAATAATCCCAACTTTAAACTCAAAGTAGAATTTGCTACAGGTGCAGGCGGAAATGTCGGAAACAACAGATTCGACAACTTCACCGTAGATGCCAACCCCATCAGCGGCGCTGACACGACAGCACCAACCGTGACCTACTCACCGGCGAATAACACCAACAACGCCTCTACTACATTAAATCCTACCATCGCATTTAATGAAAATGTAAGACTCATTGACAATTCCGCAATTACAGACCTGAATGCTCAGAACCTGGTAGAATTAAGATCAAACAATGACGCTGGCAGTCCTGTTCCTTTCACAACGACTTTTGCTGATAATAAAATCACCGTCATTCCCACTGGCGGCCTTATTCCCAACCAGGCTTATTACTTGGCATTAAAACCGAATATGGTTGAAGATGCGAGCAACAACGCCGTGACTGCCGCAACCTCATCGTCTTTTGCAACGGCAGGAACAACTGTTTCTTTTGACAAGACTTTTATAAAGGTGAATGAAGATGCAGGAACGCTGGCCTTTAAGATTAATATCAACAATCCTTCAAATGCAACGGTTAATCTGGTGGTCAAGCCTGCGCCATTCAGTACGGCCGACAGCAGCGATTTCACCTTGTCAAATCAGAACATTACCCTTACGCCTGCCACCACAAGTGTTATTGTAAACATTCCAATCACCGATGATACTTTGGCCGAGCAGCAGGCAGAATATTTCGTCCTGGGTCTTGAGAATGCAGTTGGCACTTCTATTTCCGGCGACGCGTTATCTACAGTTTATATTATTGATAATGATAAACAGGCGCCTATAGCATCCAAACAGATTGAACTCAATTATCTGGGATTCTTTGACCCTTCCGGAAACAACAACAGTTCTACCGAAATCGTCGTTCACGATCCTACAACCCAAAGACTCTTCACCATCAGTTCTTTGACGGATGTCTTTGATATTATTGACTTCAGCAATCCAACGGCTCCAAACGTCATCAAAACAGTCAATATGCTTCCTTACGGTGGTATCACAAGTGTGGCTGTGAAAAACGGAATCATTGCAGTAGCGTCTCCAAACAGAAGCAATGTCCAGCAAAACGGCTCGGTTGTTTTCTTTGATATCGACGGCAATTTTATTAAACAAGTCAATGTCGGTGTATTGCCGGATATGATTACGTTTACCCCGGACGGCACGAAGGTGATGACAGCCAACGAAGGTGAACCGAATGATGCATATACGGTAGATCCGGAAGGTTCTATCAGCATTATCGATATCACCGGCGGGATCCCGAATCTTCTGCAATCCAATGTGACGACGCTGTCCCTGGCGGTTTTCAATGGTCAGGAAGCAACGCTGGCAGCATCCGGCGTGAGAAAAGTAAAATCTACAAGTACCCTGGCTCAGGATCTGGAGCCGGAATATATCGCCATCAGTGCAGACAGCCAGAAGGCCTGGGTGTCCTGTCAGGAAAACAATGCCGTGATTGAGATCAATCTAGCCGCCAAAACCCTTGGAAACATCTGGGGATTGGGACAGAAAGATATGAGTATTCCGGGCAACGGGTTCGATGCTTCTGATACCAATGGTGAGATACTGATCGCCAACTGGCCTGTAAAAGCTTACTATAATCCCGATGCAATGGCTTACCTGAAAGCGGGAGGCACCAATTATATTGTAACCGCTAATGAAGGTGATGAGAAAGACCTTGGAGGCTTCAGCGAGAGAACTACGGTTGGCGCAAACACATATACACTAGACCCAACAATATTCCCCAATGCATCTGTCCTGAAAGCGACTCACAACCTGGGAAGATTCCGCGTGACGAATGTCAACGGCAACAAAGACGGCGACAGTGAATTTGAGGAGATCCACGCATTAGGCGCCAGATCATTCTCGATCTTCAATGCCGATACAAAAGCCATCGTTTACGACAGTGGCGACCAGTTCGAAAGACACGTCGCAGCCAATCACCCGCTGATCTTTAATGCAGATAATGAAGCCAACGGTGCCAAAGCAAGAAGCCGCGCCAAAGGTCCGGAGCCGGAAGGTGTAACGCTTGGGACGATCAAAGGGCAGACTTTTGCCTTCATCACCCTGGAAAGAACCGGCGGCGTGATGGCTTATAACGTAACCGACCCTAATAATGTAACATTTACTGATTACAAGCATTCCAGAATGACGACCGCTTACGGCGGCGATAATGGTCCGGAAGGCATCACCTACATCGCGCCCGAGAACTCGGCAACAGGGAAAGCATACGTCATCGTTGCCAACGAGATCAGCGGTACCTTGTCTATGTATGAAGTTGTTCTGTCGCCTACGCTGGCCAATGGCGATGTAAAATCTGAAAAGGCAAGCTTCAACATCTTCCCAAATCCTGTGAAGAAAGGAAATACACTTTATTTCAACAAAACCAAGAGTTACGAACTGTACGATATGTCCGGCAAATTACTTGGTAAGGCGCAAAATGCTTTAACTGTTGATACTTCAAAATTGGCTGCAGGTGTCTATCTGATCAAAACGTCAGACGGCGATGTGAAGAGAGTCATCGTGCAATAACAAGTTTTCTTCTTTAAATTTTCTTTTTTTTAAGCCTCAGAGTCCTTCTGAGGCTTTTTGATTAAATCAACCTGTTCTCTCTAATTAACCTACATCAATGCAGATAAAATCCCAAAGCCGTACATTTGTTATATCAAAAAAATGAGACCGTTATGGAATTAGGAATAGGCATGTTCGGCGATGTTGCTTTGGACACCAAGACCGGAAAATACAGAGATGCAAGCGTAAAACTGAACGAAATCCTGGAGCAGGTAAAGCTGATGGATGAGGTAGGACTGGATGTCTTTGCAATGGGCGAGCACCACCGCGAAGACTACGCCGTGTCTTCTCCGGAGATCCTTCTGGCAGCTGCAGCCAGCATTACCAAAAACATAAAACTGGCAAGCGGCGTGACCGTACTGAGCTCATCGGAACCGGTGAAGGTTTATGAAGACTTTTCTATGATAGACCTTATCTCAAAAGGGCGGGCAGAAATATTCGTGGGCCGAGGCAGCTTCATAGAGTCGTTCCCTTTGTACGGCTATGATCTGTCTGACTACAGCCAGCTTTTTGAGGAAAAACTGGATCTTTTGCTAAAAATAAACAGGGAAGAAAATGTAAGCTGGAGCGGAAAGCTGCGGGCGCCACTGCAAAACCAGACCGTCTACCCAAGGGCTTACAATGAAAGCGGACTGCCCGTTTGGATTGCGAGCGGCGGCACACCGGAGTCTGTCCTGAGGGCTGCCACACTGGGATTGCCACTCATCGTGGCTATCATAGGCGGTATGCCGAGACAGTTCAAAAACCTCATCGATTTTTATAAGCAGGAATATCTGAGAGCGGGACACGACGAGAGCAAAATGCAGATCGCGATCCATTCCCACACTTTTGTGAGCGACGATCAGAACACAATAGATCAGTACTTTTTCAATTACAAATCCCAGATGGACAGGATTGGCAGGCAACGCGGATGGGCGCCCTACAGCAAAGACCAGTACGAAGGCGGCCGCAGCAAAGACGGCGCACTTTTCATCGGAAATGCAAATGAAGTGGCAGATAAGATCAATGAAATGAAAGAGCTGTTCGGCCTCACCAGATTTATCGGTCATATGGATGTGGGAGATCCTGCGCACGATGTGATGATGAAGTCAGTCGAACTTTTCGGAGAGAAAGTAGCTCCGATGGTGAAATAATTAATAGATGTCAGACTCTAAATGTTAGAAGTTAGAGTTCTGTACTGCTATTAAGATTGAGACCTGACGTTTTAAAATAGTCATTGAAAGAGAAATCCTGAATACATATTCAGGATTTTTTTGTGGCCGCGCAGTCCGATTTTCCGCCTTTGGTAAGTATGATGGATAAGACACTTGCAGAGGCACCAAAAAAGACACGTGTCTTCTGACGAAAACTCTCGTGTCTTTTGTTCAAAACAGACGTGTGTTTTATAAGAAAGACACGAGTGTTTCCTTTCCGATTCTTTAGTCTATTTTGAGAACTCTGCAAGTGTTATGGACAGGGCATCTGCAGAGGTGATTAAAAAGCACCGTAGCTTTTCATTAAAACCACCGTACGTTTTGCTCAAAAGCACCGTACGTTTTAAACAAAACCTCCGCACCTTTTTTTGAAAAGATGCGGAGGTTTTTTTGATATTATTAATATTAGTTCGGTAAAACGGTCTTGGGTTTCGGCTGAAACAGCGTCTTAATTTTCAGGGAAAATCAACGCCGTTTATTCAGGAAATGATATGTACAAGTAGTGGCCATTAGGAATGTCCGGCGCCCTCATCTGCTTTTGGCGGTGTTTCGGTTTTCACTTCTTTAACTTCTACCACGCGTTTTTCTTCCTCGCCTTTGAGATAACTTGGCAGATTAAGACCTGCCATGTTGAAAAGATCGTTGAGCGGCGGCACAGTTTTCATCATCCCGGACACAAAGTTTGCGGTGGAACTGTTGCCGTCTGCATTGTTGCCGCTGTCCCAAACGGTTACTTTATCGATCTTAATATTCTTCACAGCTTCCACCTGAGTCTTCACCAGTTCTGGCAATTTCTCAATTAATAATAACTGGAACGCACTGTTCGTATCGCCGCCAGCAGCCTGGATGATTCTGTCATACCCTTCTGCCTGCTTGGTCAAAATCTCATACAGACCTTTTGCTTCGGCTTCCATCTTAGCAAAAATGGCGTCTGCCTCTCCTTTTGCCTGCAATCTGATTTTCTCAGCTTCAGCCTGTGCATCGATGATGGCTTTCTGTTTGGCGATTTCTGCCGGCACCACTATGTTGGCCTGTTGCGTGGAACGCTCTCTTTCTGCTCTGGCAGTTTCCGCTTTTTGCTCGGCTACGTAAGATTCTTCCAAAGACCGTGCAGACTGTACTTTCTCAGCAGCAGTTGCTATTCTCAGGGCTTCAGCTTCTTTTTCCCGTCTTTCGGCATCGGAGTTGGCGATGGTAATTTTCGCTTCATTCTCTCCTTTTACGGCAATTGAGTTGGCTAATGATGTAGCAATCCGCGCCTCTTTTGCTGCTTCTGCCTTCCCGATAGACTCATCTTTGCCGGCATTGGCGATACTTACTTCCCTGTCTTTTTGCGTGATGGCAATTTTGACATCGCGGTCTCTCTGCGTTTCAGCAATCTGCGTGTCCTTTTCTCTGTCGGCAATTGCTTTCCCTGTTTCTCCAATTTTGGTCTGCTCGGCTACGGAAATGATGGCTTCATTGATGGCTTTTGCTGCAGCTTCTTTACCCAAAGCCTCGATGTAGCCGGATTCATCTCTGATATCGGTAACGTTGACGTTGATTAATTTTAAACCGATTTTCTTAAGTTCTGTATCTACGTTTTTGGAGATATTATCCAGAAACTTATCTCTGTCTGTGTTGATCTCCTCGATGGTCATCGTAGCGATTACGAGACGCAGCTGACCAAACAGGATATCTTTGGACAATTCCTGAATCTGCTCCTGAGAAAGACCCAGAAGACGTTCGGCAGCGTTGCCCATTGTGTCCGGCTCTGTAGAGATGGCAATTGTAAATCTACACGGCACATCTACCCGGATGTTTTGGCGAGAAAGCGCATTGGTCAAATTAGCTTCGATAGAAATCGGTTTCAGATCCAGATAAGCAAAATCCTGGATGACGGGCCAAACAAAGGCACCACCACCGTGAATACATTTGGCCGAACTGCCGCCGGTCTTGCCATAAATGACCAAAATCTTGTCAGAAGGACAACGTTTGTAGCGCGAGATCAGCGCCAAGAATGTTACAAATAATACGAATACCCCGACCAGAATCAGGATAAATGTTCCATTAAGCATTTCCATATAGTGTTATTAAATTTTTTCTACAATCAGTATTTTTTCATCCACCCGCACGATTCTCACTAGTGTCCCGGAGGAGATCTCTTCTGTTTCTGTGATGGCCTGCAGCTCGTGACTGGTACCGTTTAGTGATACCTGCACTTTGCCTTTGCCGGATCTGGCGGCAGGAATCCGGAGATAGACTTCGGCAGATTTCCCTATCAGCTTGTCAATATTAAAGGTATTGTCCTCAGTCAGTTTCAGAATCTGCCTGATGACCACAAAGAAGATGACGACGAAAAGAATGCCTACCGCGGCAGCAAGCCCAATCAGAAGCATCTGATTTGAGATACTGGGATAGAAGGCGACACCTGTCCAGCCGAAGCCCATCAGAAAATTGATCAGGTTGCGGAAAGAGAAAAGCTGAAAAGGACCGTGAACAGCATCCAGATCTCCGTGGAAATCTGCGCCAAGCCCGTCCGAAAGATCGGTACCGATGATGGTAAAGATCAGCTGCACAATGAAAATAAGACTGGCAATCATTGCTACCCACCAGAAGGACTGCTGCAAAGTGCTCATCCCGTCTAAGAAATCCATCATAGTTTAGTTTTTTTAAAAATACATATTTCTTATGGAAAGTACAAAGTTTAATTTATAATACCTATAATTATTTCAAGGCATAGGTCTTCCCATCCAGCATAAAAGCCTTTGTACCTTCGGGATAATATTTGATTTCGAAATCTTCAACTCTTCTGGAAACCAGATAGGGACTGATGACGAAATCTCGGATTTTGTCTTTATTCTTATCTTCTCTCAGCCAAAACACAACTTGATTGTGATCTTTGACGCTGATGATCTTCTCCTTATAAAACTGATGCACCAGTACTTCTTTCCGGTCATAATTGTAGGTGTTGATGCCAATCCTCAAGGCACAAAACAGTAGTAAACAGAAGCTGATACGTAGGCAATGCCTGATAGAGAGGCCGTCTTTAACCAAAAATCTGATGCAGAAAATAAAGAGAAACAAAACGCTCATCTCGACTGTATGGAGCGAAATATTCCGCGTCATCAAAGCATCCAATCCTGAAAACCAATGGATTGCACCCAGCAGACAATTAATAAAGACATCAAACAGTTGAAAGATGACAAGCATCTTCAACCCTACCGCAATGGCAATTACCATCAGCAGAGACGCTATAATAATGATTTCTGACAGTGGAATAATTAACAGATTGGCGAAGACAGAAACAAAAGAAAACTGGTGAAAATAAAAGATAGACAATGGTAAAGTGGCAATCTGAGCCGCAAACGTCATCGCCGAAATGCTGTAGACAAAATCTTCCAGCCAGTATCTTGGTTTCCTGAACAGTCTCTTGATAGGATCTGCCAGCCACCAGATTCCCAAAACAGCGACATAACTCAGCTGAAATCCCACGTCATAGAGCTGATTGGAATCGAAGATTAATATGATGAAAGCCGACAAAGCTAGTGAATGCAGAAGATCGGGCTTCCGTTGCAGCAGTACCATCACGTAGTAACACGAGATCATCAGGCAGCTGCGCATCACAGAACTGCCGTAATCTATAAAGACCGCGAAACTCCAGATCAACAGTAAACTCAAAATAACCGATGTACTTCTAAACTTTACCGGAATAATCTGATTAAAAACAAAAAGGGTGATCCAGAAAATAATCACCATATGCGAGCCGGAAATAGCCAACAGATGCACCAGTCCGGTTTGATTGAAATCGGTGACGGTTTCTTTATCCATCTCTGTGCGGTCGGACAGGATTATTCCTTTCAGAAACTCCTGAATCCTGGGCGAAAGTGGCGACTGATTGATTTTATTCAAGATTGTAAGTCTGGCCTGGCGGATCTTATCCTGCAGAGAAACGGCGGTTTTTTTTGTTTTCAGTATATCATTGGGCAGGTACGCCTGCAGGTAAACTTCCTGCCGGGCGAGGTATTTTTTATAATCGAACTGGAAATCATTATGGATCGTTTCAGGCTGATGAATGTAAACTTCGGCATCATAGAAATGATTAAAGTCTAGTAACTCGTGATCTTTCGGCAGACTAAGAACCGTTTTGACCGGCGTAAAATCTCCGGTCTTACTTGACGGCATTGCCAGAATCTCTACGATGTAGCGTCTGTTCTTCTCATTGGAATTCAGTTTTCTACTGAGTTGAAAAACTATATTTTCTTTTTCTCCAACAGAAGGTATATTTTGATGTTGCGTATTCTGATAGTGGATGAAAATACCGATTGCAAGAAAGAAAAGTCCTAAACAACAGTATTTTATTTTTTGGAAAAAGGCTTTCCTTATAATAATGGAGATTATGGCTAAGCCAGAGACAGCCAGCAGCAAGAAAACAGTTAGTTGACTGAATATCAAAAGTTCCTGACATACAATTCCCACTACAAGGCATACCAGCAATATTAATAAGGGCTGTTTTTTCATTGAAGGTCATTTGTGTTTTGTGTGTGTGTTTTGATTCTCGCAAATTTTGCAGATAAAGCAGATCTTATATGTTTATTCTCATATCATTACACTATTTTATTTGCTACCCTTTTTATTGAATCCAAAATGTTATCTGTGTTAAAATTAACTAAAATACCTAAACGTTTATCAGCCAATTTCAAATAAGTCAAAAGTTGTTTGTAATGAACATTTTCCAATTCTTTCACAGATTTTAATTCTATGATAACAGAATTTTCCACCAAAATATCAATTCTCAATTCGCAGTCAAAAATTATTTGATTATAAATAAGTGTGATTGGCACTTCAGAGTGTACTTCCAGCCCAAGTTCTTTGAGTTCGTAAATCAGTACTTTTTGATAAACTGATTCTAATAGTCCTGGCCCCAGTCCATTGTAAACATTAAAAATTGCTTTCCTTATAAGATAGGAATGTTCGTTTTCTCTCATTATTGTGTTTTAAGATTCAACGAATGTAGCAAATCTGAACAATCTGAACAATCTGCGAGAACTTGAATGCGAAATCTATCTTTATTTCAGTATATCATCCGTAATCTTCAGATGATGATTGCTGTGAAGCCATAAGAATCTTAAAGTGGTTTTCTTATCAAAATCGCCGAGAAAAGGATGTGTGATAAAAGACTTTTCAGGAAGCTCTGGGATTGCTTCCAATCTTTTTCTTGCTAAGTTAATTAATTTTGTAATGCTTTCCCTGGTAGGGATTTCTAAAGGAAAAAACTGTTTTGGCGCTTTGATTTTCCCTCTCGGTATCAATCCAAATTTCAGGAACACAAACTTTTTGAGGCTAGCTGCGGGTTTGTAGTCTGCCGGATCCGTCATCGTCAAACCCTTCAGACTGCTGTTCAGAATCAATAATAAATGCTCCAGATGCCAGCCGACCGACGCTTTGGAAACTCTGCCATTTGTAATGTCGATTTTTGATAAGAGTGATTCTATTTTCTGAAGCTGATTTTCTATATTTTTCATCATTTTGAGTTTACAATAATTTCTGCTGCGTTGTTGCTGGCGCCGCTGCCACCCAGTTTGGACCTTAGTATCTCGTAGTCATTCAGAACCTGATCCCGTTTTTCTGTATTAAGGATTTTATTGAGTTCTTTGACGAGATTTTCTTTAGTCAAATCGTTTTGAATCAGTTCTGTGACGACCTCTTTGTCCATAATCAGGTTTACCAGAGAGATGTATTTGATATTCTTGATGAGGCGTTTTCCTATTTCGTAGGAGATTCGGCTTCCTTTGTAGCATACCACTTCAGGAATATTGAGCAAAGCCGTTTCCAGAGTTGCAGTTCCGGATGTGACCAGGGCAGCTTTGGAAGATCTCAGCAAATCGTAGGTTTTGTTGGAGACGAAATGCACATCGGCATCTGTAAACTGCTCATAAAAATCTTTTTCCAGACTTGGAGCACCTGCAATTACGAACTGATATTGGGCAAACTGACTGCGGACAGACAGCATCAGCTCCAGCATTTTGGTGACTTCCTGCTTTCTGGAACCTGGCAAAAGTGCAATGATCTCCTTGTCACCAAGCTTATTTTCTGCCTTGAATTTCTGAATATCAACCGGCGCCAGCCCTTCGATTGCATCCAACAGCGGGTGGCCTACAAAATGGGCATCTACGTTGTGTTTCCTATAGAAATCCTTCTCAAATGGGAGAATGACGAGCATATCATCCACATATTTTTTGATGGTTTCTACGCGGCCTTCTTTCCAGGCCCAGAGTTGCGGCGAAATGTAATAAAAAACCTTGATTCCCAGTTCTTTGGCAAACTTTGCAATGCGCAAGTTGAACCCCGGATAATCTACCAAAATCAAAATATCGGGTTTATATTCCTGGATATCTTTTTTGCAAATTTTTATATTATTAAGAATGGTTTTCAGGTTCTGAACAACTTCCAGGAAACCCATAAAAGCGAGGTCGCGGTAATGTTTTACGATTGTTCCGCCTTGGTTTTGCATCAGATCTCCGCCCCAGAAGCGGAAGTCGGCGTCCGGATCTTTCAGTTTGATGGCCTTCATCAGGTTGGAAGCGTGCAAATCGCCGGACGCCTCGCCTGCTATGATATAATATTTCAAAGTATGGATTTTAGATAATGAGCGTTTGAATGATAGATTTTTAAAATTAAGTTTTTTCTGTGAAATTCTTAACTTTGAACAAAAATAAATCATTTTGATGTAGGGCGTGTGGGAAATTGTTTTGCGGAAGAAGTTTCTTTTGCCGGCAAAGCCCCTAGCCCCGATAGGAGCGGCATCCTTTTTTGTCTTTTGGCAACTTCTCTTTTTTGGGGAAGCGGGAAGACAAAAAAGATACAGCGGATAGCGGGAAACAGCTCCTAATAATGTTTAAATAAATTTGAAAATGGAAGAGATCATCAATAAAATTGCGGAAAGCGGACTTGTAAATTTTGACATTTCGGACCTTGTACCGAAGGGAAAAAGAATGGGAATCGACATCAAGGATTTCCTTTGGGAAGGGCAGATCCTGAAGGAAAAAGATTTCCGGGAGAAGATCAAAAATATTGATTCTGAGCTTTATAACGGTGCGTATGTGTACATCTACTGCTCGGAGGATGTGATTATCCCGCTTTGGGCATATTTCCTGATCACATCCAAGGTGACGGATGCGGCGAAAAAGGTGGTTTTTGGCAACCGTGAGGATTTGGAAGTTCTGCTGATGCACAATGCGATACAGACTTACGACTTTTCTGAACTGCGAGACAAACGTGTTCTGGTAAAGGGCTGCAGCGATGAACTGATCCCCAACAATGCGTACGTGGAACTGGTAGAACAGCTGAAACCACTGGTAAAATCTCTGATGTTTGGAGAGGCTTGCAGCAATGTTCCTATTTTTAAAAATTAGATCTGGATGAGGCCACTTTACCGCGCCGGTTTTTTTGTATTCCTGTTTATATTCTACTGGTTTTTTAGTTTTGATAAAGTGCCTTTCGGTGATGCTTTAGGCTTTGTCAACATGGCAGAAATGAATGAATTTACTGATAATACTACAGTCTTCGGTAAGTTTCTTTACACCAATTTCCTGATAGGTTTTAAGACTGTTATCGGACTTGAATCCATCCCTGCGACGCGCTTTTTTAATCTAATTTTTTCGGTTTTGACCTTGATTGTTCTGTTTTTCGGGTTGAGACTGAAATTCAAAAATGAACGGATGGCGTATCTGGGTACGCTGATTTTTGCTCTGAGTTTCACATTCTGGAAGCAGACAGAAATTATCGAAGTCTACACGTTCAACAGTTTCTGGATCGCAGTTTACATTTACTTCTGCATTCTCTTTCTGGAGACTAAAAAACAGAGATTTATTTTTATTGCGAGCCTGATTTTAGGTCTTTCTCTGTGGGCTCACGTTCAGAATATGATGCTGATTCCCGCTTGGCTGCTTTTATGCGTCAGCGCTTATAAGGATCATAAAATCAATATTTTACCTAGCGTTTTGATATTTTTCACATTGGCTTTTGGCTTATTTTTCCTTGCTTATATCAACAGTTATGATACGGTCTCCGTTTACGGCTCTCGCAATTCGAATTGGGTAGAAGGCAGCCTTCAAAAGCCACTTTCTGGCTTTGCCAAGGATATTTTGGTTGCAGCAGGCTATCTTATTTATAACTTTTGGATCTTTACAGTTCCCGGAATTATTGTTATTTTCACGAAAATAAAAGCATTTCAAGATTCTCAGAATCTGTTTTACCTCTTTAGTTTTCTGGTTCCGTTTGGATTTGCGACAATCTATAATGTCTCAGACAATTATGTGTTTTTCCTCAATGCATATCTGTTTTTTGTGTTTTTTATAATTGAAGCATTGATTAATCTTCAGATCTTGAAACCCAGATTTTATCAGGCAATTTCACTTTCGATACTACTAGTTCCCTTCTTTTATATATTAAGTTTCTTTGCAGTTTCGCACACCACGCCAGGTCATAAATTTGATAAGGAAAAATCTTACAAAGGCGGCTTATCATATTACCTTTTCCCCTGGATGCATTCCAATATTGGTGTTTTAGAATATTATCTGGACGAGAAAACGCCTTCTGACAATCAGGATTTTATGTACAACAACTGCCAGGAATTTCTTAAACTCAGAAAAGACAAAAATACTTTGGAAGAAATCAAAAAGATGTAAGCAAAATTTCTATCTTTGATTCTAAACAAAAACATAAATTATGAGTTTATTAGACCTTATTACAGGAAGTACAGGCAACCAGGTTGCAGAGCAGGCAGAGAACAAATTCGGAATCAGCAAAACACAGATTATCGGACTTTTAGTAGTTGCAGCACCATTGGTAATCAGCTATTTAAAGAAAAAATCAGAAAACGCTGACGAAGCAGAAAAACTAAATGCAACACTCGACAAACACCACGACGGAAGCATCTTAAACAACCCTGCTCAAGCATTAGAAAGAGGCCAAGAAGGCGATTCTATCCTCAGCCACATTTTCGGAGGCGAAAAAGCCAATGTAGAAAACCAACTGTCACAAAACACAGGAATTTCTATGGACAAGATAGGACCCATCTTAGCAATGCTGGCTCCCGTGATTATGGGCTACATCGGTCAGCAAAAACAAGCAAACGGTGTAACTTCCGGCAGCGGATTAGGAGATCTTTTGGGAGGCATTCTTGGCAATTCCGCGCAGGAATCTCAGGCATCCAACAATCCTTTGAGTGATATTTTGGGAAGTGTAATCGGCGGCGCAACGCAATCGCAAGGTGGCGGATTAGGCGACATCCTTGGAAGCGTTTTGGGCGGCGGAAATCAGCAGCAATCACAACAAGGCGGACTTGGCGGATTATTAGGCGGACTTTTCGGAAAATAAATAATCACCTACAAATACAAATCGGGCCCGTAAATTTTACGGGCCCGACTTTTTTATTTCTCTTCAGTTTCCTTTGGTTTTTCAGCCTTCGCTTTCGCTGCTTTCGGCTTCGCTTCTGCTTTTTCTTTCACCGGCTTTTCCGCCACTACTACAGGTTTTGCGGTTTTTCTAAGTCTGGATTTCCCATAACTTCCACGCGCGATTTTTCCTTTGGTAGATTTTTGATCCCCTTTTCCCATAACAATTAAGTATTTGATTTTGACTAAATTACAATAATTTTTCCAAATCACCAAGAATCGGGGCGTGTCCCTAGCCACCGCACATCCAGCCGCACGGGCCGGGCTATCCGTTACTATCTTTTTTATTTTTTCAGACCATTGGCCATCCAAAATCAAATCAGCCAAAAAAAAATAAAAAAGGATATCCACTTCTATCCCTCACGCGCTGCGCAAGTAACGAGATCAGCCATCAGAACAAATATATACCTAAAAGCGCACTTTTGTTCCACTGTTTAGTTCATATTGCTATCTTTGCACTCGGAAATCAGACAACTAAATGTCTAATATCTAAAGTCTAACATCTAACATCTAAAACAATGTTCCGTACACACAACAACGGCGAACTGACGCTGAAAAATCTGAATGAAAAAGTAACACTTTCCGGCTGGGTACAAACCATCCGAGACAAAGGTTTTATGATTTGGATAGATTTGCGGGATCGTTACGGCATCACACAATTGTTATTAGATGAAGACAGAACTTCCACAGAACTTTTGGAAACCGCAAAAAAACTCGGCCGTGAGTTTGTCATCAAAGTTGAAGGAACCGTTATCGAACGTACTTCCAAAAACCCAAAGATTGCAACAGGAGACGTAGAAATCTTAGTTGAAAACCTAACCATTTTAAACGAATCTCAACTTCCACCATTCACCATCGAAGACGAAACCGACGGTGGCGAAGAATTGAGAATGAAATACAGATATTTAGATATCAGAAGAAATCCTGTGAAAGACAAATTGATTTTCCGTCACAAAATGGCGCAGAAAGTAAGAAATTATCTTTCAGTAGAAGGCTTCATTGAGGTAGAAACGCCTGTTTTAATAAAATCTACTCCGGAAGGCGCAAGAGATTTTGTTGTACCTAGCAGAATGAATCCGGGACAGTTTTACGCATTGCCACAATCGCCTCAGACTTTCAAACAATTGTTGATGGTTGGCGGAATGGACAGATATTTCCAAATCGTAAAATGTTTCCGTGACGAAGATTTGCGTGCCGACAGACAGCCGGAATTCACTCAAATCGATTGCGAAATGGCATTCGTAGAGCAGGAAGATATAATGAATGTTTTCGAAGGAATGACAAAAGTTCTTTTGAAAGACATCACAGGAATCGAATTCCAGGATTTTCCAAGAATGACCTTCGCCGATGCGATGCAAAAATACGGAAACGATAAACCGGACATTCGTTTCGGAATGAAATTCCACGAGTTGAATGATTTAACAAAAGGAAAAGATTTCAAAATATTCGATGATGCAGAATTGGTGGTCGGAATCAATGTTGAAGGCATTGCAGATTACACCAGAAAACAAATCGACGAATTGGTAGATTGGGTAAAACGCCCTCAAATCGGCGCCACAGGATTGGTTTGGATCAAATTCCAAAACGACGGCGTTGTAACTTCGTCTGTGAATAAGTTCTATTCTGAAGAAGATTTAAAGAAAATCACAGAAGAATTTGGAGCAAAAGCGGGAGATTTAATTTTCGTAATGTCTGGAAACGCAGATAAAGTGAGAACGCAACTTTCCGCATTGAGAATGGAACTAGGAAACCGACTTGGACTGAGAAAAGGAAACGAATTTGCTCCGCTTTGGGTTGTAGATTTCCCGTTGTTGGAATTTGATGAAGAAAGCGGAAGATACCACGCAATGCACCACCCTTTCACCTCTCCGAAAACCGAAGATTTCCATTTATTAGAAACCGATCCTGGAAAAGCAAGAGCCAATGCTTATGATTTGGTTCTTAACGGAAACGAAATCGGTGGCGGTTCTATCAGAATTTTTGACAGAGATTTGCAGTCGAAAATGTTTGACCTTTTAGGATTCTCCAAAGAAGAAGCTGAAGCACAATTCGGATTCCTAATGAATGCCTTCAAATACGGCGCTCCGCCTCACGGTGGTTTGGCTTTCGGATTTGACCGATTGGTTGCAATTCTTGACGGAAATGAAGTGATCAGAGATTACATCGCTTTCCCGAAAAATAATTCCGGGCGAGATGTGATGATTGATGCGCCGGCGCCGATTCATCAGGAACAGCTTACGGAACTGGAACTTAAACTGGATTTAAAATCATAAATTAGAAGCGAGGAATTTTTTTCTCGCTTTTTTATTATGGGAACAGCAATTTCATTTTTATATTATTTGAGATATATTGCAATCATCTCTTTAATAATTTCAATTTTCCCAATTGCAAAAGCTATTGGTTTCAAACGCGTTAATGATATTTATCCAATCTACGAAAGTACACTTACCAAAAACAAAATCCTTTCAGTCGAAATAGAAAATCAATTTTATTACGAAAATGAAATTCTCAAACAATTTTATCCAAGTGAATTTGAAAAATTACAAATTTTAACAGAGAGATTAAAGACTAAAGAGGAACTTTATGGTTTTCTTCATTTAGAAAATAGTAAAACATTATCTATCAAACTAGTTGAAATTGAACATTTTCCAACAGATACAATCATATCCTATAAAGTTATTTCAAGACAATTTCCAATTATAGAAAAAGAAATAGGATTAATCCAATCAAATATTATTTATAGGTAAAAGAGAATTTTATTATTTTTACTCAAACACAAATTTTGAATGATGAAATCTCCACAAGAAATACTCCAGCAATATTTCGGCTACGACAATTTCCGACTAGAGCAAGCGAACGCTGTTGAAAATGTAATTTCCAAAAAAGACACATTTGTGTTGATGCCAACTGGTGGTGGTAAATCGCTTTGTTATCAGGTTCCGGCGTTGGTTTTGGAAGGAACAGCCATCGTGATTTCTCCATTGATTGCTTTAATGAAAGACCAGGTTGATGCGTTGCGCGTGAACGGAATTTCTGCTGCATACATCAATTCTTCAATGTCCTCTTTTGAGCAAAATGAAACTTTAAATCAATTAAAAAACGGAAAACTCAAACTTTTATACATTGCTCCAGAAAAATTGAGTGCTGATAATGGTACTTTTTTAAAATTGTTGAATGACATCAATATCTCACTGTTTGCAGTAGATGAAGCACATTGTGTTTCGCATTGGGGTCACGATTTTCGTCCGGATTATTTGTTTCTGAATGGAATCAAAAAACAATTTCCCAAAGTCCCAATAATTGCTTTAACGGCAAGTGCAGACGAAATTACGAGGAAAGACATCATCAAACAACTGAATCTTCAGGAGCCTTTGGTTTTGATTTCTTCCTTTGACAGAGCCAATATCAAATATTTCGTTCAGCCGAAACAATCTGTTTCTCCGAATATCATTCAATATCTCAATGAACATCCGGACGATTCGGGGATTATCTACTGCTTATCACGGAAGGGAACAGAAGAAATGACTAAGAAATTACAGGAAAATGGCATCAATTCGGCTTTTTACCACGCAGGAATTAATTCAATTGAACGTGCGAAAGTTCAGGAGGATTTCTTAAAGGACAAAATTCGGGTCATGGTTGCGACAATCGCTTTCGGAATGGGAATCGACAAGAGTAATGTCCGTTTTGTGATACACGCCGATTTGCCCAAAAATATCGAAAGTTATTATCAGGAAACGGGAAGAGCCGGGCGGGACGGATTGCCAAGTGAAGCAATTTTGTTTTACTCTTACGCAGATGTCGTCAAGCTGAGGAATTTTGCAATGGTAGAAGGCAATGAGGAACAATCTGACCTGATGCTGCAGAAGCTGAAACAAATGTCAGACTTTGCCGAAATGCAAAAATGCAGGAGACAATATCTCATGGAATATTTCGGAGAAAAACACGACGGCAACTGCAATTCCTGCGATTATTGTCTGAGTGATTTTGAGGCTTTTGACGCAACAGTTGATGCACAAAAACTTCTTAGCGCTATTTTCCGACTGAAAGAACGTTATGGGAAAACTTTAATTATTGATTTTCTTCGAGGTTCAAAAAGTGTGAAAATCACAGATTTTATGCGCAGTTTGCCAACTTACGGCGTCGGAAATAATCAAGATAAAAACTATTGGCAAAATCTTCTGAGACAATTGCTCATCAACGGTTTTCTGAGTGAATCCAATGAAGAATTTTCCGTTTTGAAATTAAATGAAGAAAGCAAATTAATATTATTTAAAAATAAAAAAGTAATCTTCAAAAAAATAAAAGAACAAGCCAAAGCTGTCACCGTCGCTGAAACAGAGCCCGATTATACAACGCCGGAATTTGACGCAAATGAGGATTTATTCTCAGAACTGCGAGCTTTGAGAAGAGAGATTGCCGAACGCGAAAATGTACCGCCTTATGTCATTTTTTCTGATGCAACATTGATAGAATTATCAACTTATCTTCCAAATAGCAAAGAAGAATTGAGTCAGATCAGTGGTTTCGGAGCTTTTAAGATAGAAAAATATGGAGAAACATTTCTTCCACCGATTGTTGAATTTTGCAGGAAGAATAATTTGAGCAGTAAAATTTCCGAGAAAAAACCTAAAAAGAAACCTGCAACGAAAAGTGCCAATAAATACGAAGCTGGGACTTTTACCACTACTTTTCAAATGTTCAAAGCGGGAAATAGCATTGAAGAAATTGCTAAAATTAGAAATCTCGCTATCAATACCATCCAAAATCATTTAGTAAATTTCGTAACCGTGGGAACAATAAAACCAAGCGAGTTGATGGACATTAACAAAATAGTACACATTATCGAAATTGCAAAAACCCAAACCATTCCATCTTTAAAAGCCATCAAAGAAGAACTGGGCGAAGGTTTTACTTATTTTGAAATTCATATTGCGATGGCTTATCATAAATCCCAGCAATAAAGAAAATTGAAATATTTTATTTTTTACGTATTTTGAATATGAAATTTCCCTAATTTTATAAAAAAGGATACTATGAAAAAAGCATTGATTTTTGTGATTCCACTTCTCCTGTCTGTAAGTTGCAAAAAGAGCAACGAACTTGCCCTCAACGAAAAAGTAGCAAAAGAATTTCTGGAGGAAATGAACGCGCTCGACGAATTTGAAGCGAAATATTTTTCAGATTCCAGTGCATTGTCCAAAGCACCTTCAGCAGAAAACTCCGTGGAAGTAAAAGATGCTGTCAAACTCTCCGAAGATGCCCTTGCAGGGATAAAGAATATAGCAGGAACTTCCGTCAGTCCGGAAGCAATGCCTTTTTATATGGGGGCTTTAGAATATATAGATGCGGTGAATGCTCAAGGTAAAAATGCGAAAGACTTTTTCACTGAACAGGATCCGCGCCTGAGAGAAGGTTATTACGAAGGATTAAAGAAAAATTTTAAAAAACTCAAGAATAAACCAGACAGTATTCTTGCCATCCAGAAAGTATATCTGAATAAAGTTGGTATAAAATAATTTTGCTAACAGATATTGAAAGTGTGGAAGATTTTAATTTTTACATTTATTAAGGCAATTTTGAAACGAGAAATTCCGGCGATAGTTTCAGAATCCAATAGATGATTTTCCATTTCCAGTTGGGGACGATTGAGAAAGACTTGCCAGCATTCACAATCTGTTTTGCAATATAATCAGGCTCCATCAATAATGATTTGTTGAGATCCAAACCTGCATTGATTTTAGTATTAATATAACCGCTTACTACAACATTCACAGTAATTTTCCTTGAATTTAACTCCTGTCGAAGTCCAGCTAAGTATTGTGTAAACGCAGCTTTGGTACTTCCGTAAACGAAATTGCTTTTCCGTCCGCGAACACCTGAAAGTGAGGAAATCCCAATTATTCTTTCCAGATTTCTATTATTAATATCAGTTGCGATTATATTTAAAATAGAAACGGCGCCTGCGTAATTGGTTTTCACCATTTCAAAAGTTCCGTTGAAATCTTTCAATGCTTTTTGATTTTCCACTAAGAATCCTGCTGCATAAACCACGATATTTGGTTTAATGGCTAATTCGTCGTAAAACGTTTGATGAGAATTAAAATCTGTAGCATCAAAATATTTGATGTCAATTTTTGATTGATCTAATTGATATTCGTTAATAAAACCGTCCAGAGAATTCAGATTTCTTGAGCATGCAACAATCGAAAATCCTTTTTTCAAATACTGCAAAATGCATTGTTTCGCCACATCAGAATTGGCACCGAGAATCAGAACAGTTTTATTGGAATTCATATTGTAAAAATAGAGATTAGAAGTTAGATTTTAGATATCAGTACATTTTAAAATCCGTAAATTTGTTGTTATTAAAGAAATTATGGACGTTAGTTTTAAATCTAACCTCTAATTTCTCACATCTAACTTCTACTTATGTTTAATGTTTTAGGAAACTTTTTGACGCTTTCTTCTTTCGGCGAAAGTCACGGGGAGGCTTACGGCGGAATTATCACCAATTTCCCCGCCGGCGTCAGTGTTGATATTGAAAAAGTTCAGCTCGAGCTGGACCGCAGAAAACCGGGACAGTCTGCCATTGTTACGCAAAGAAAAGAAGGCGATAAAGTTCGGTTTTTATCCGGGATTTTTGAAGGGAAATCTACAGGAACACCCATCGGATTCATTGTAGAAAACGAAAACCAACGTTCCAAAGATTATGATCATATTGCCCAAGCCTATCGCCCAAGTCATGCGGATTATACTTATGACCAGAAATTTGGTATCCGCGATTATCGTGGCGGCGGAAAATCTTCGGCGAGAGAAACCCTGAATTGGGTGGTTGCAGGTGCATTAGCAAAACAACTTCTTCCCGATATCGAATTCAATGCTTACGTTTCCTCCGTTGGCGAAATCTTCTGCGAAAAACCTTATCAGGCTTTGGACTTTTCTAAAACCGAAAGCAACATCGTACGTTGTCCGGATGAGGAAACCGCGGAGAGAATGATCGAAAGAATCAAAGAAATCAAAAAAGAAGGCAATACAATTGGCGGAACAGTAACCTGTGTTATCAGGAATGTTCCGGTTGGATTGGGCGAGCCTATTTTCAACAAACTTCATGCTGAATTAGGAAAAGCAATGCTGAACATCAACGCCTGCAAAGGTTTTGAATATGGCAGCGGCTTTTGTGGCGCCAAAATGACGGGAAGTGAACATAATGATCTTTTCAATGAAGACGGAACCACGCAATCCAATCTTTCCGGCGGCATCCAAGGTGGAATTTCCAACGGAATGGATATCTATTTTCGAGCAGCTTTCAAGCCTGTTGCTACCATTCTTAGACCTCAGGAAAGCATCAACAAAGATGGCGAAGCGGTGACTGTGGAAGGTAAAGGAAGACACGATCCTTGTGTAGTTCCCAGAGCTGTTCCTATCGTAGAAAGTCTTGCCGCGTTTGTGCTGGCAGATATGTATTTAATCAATAAAACCAGAAAAATATAATGGATATCAAATCATTTTGGGACAATGCTGTTTCTTACACAGAATATCTGAGAGATGCAGGCGTAAAACTTGCAGATCCGAAAGATTCGCACGAAGCAGATTATGCTGAATACTACAAGTTGGGGATCCAGAGGATGAACAGGATGTGGGAGAAATACATTCCTAATTCTGAGCAGGTAGAAACGCTGGCGCAGAAGAAATTCAGTGGGAAAATACTGATTATTTCTGAGGCGTGGTGCGGTGATGCAAGCCAGGTAATTCCAGTGGTTGTGAAATTTTTTGAACAATTTGAAATCAGGATTTCTTACCGTGACCAGGAGCCAAGTTTGATTGATAATTATTTGGTAAATGGCGGAAAGTCTATTCCGATTGTCATTTTTCTTGATGACAATCTGAACGAGATTGCGCACTGGGGACCGAGACCAAAACACGGCACGGAACTTCTGAATAAGCACAAGGAGAATCCTGAGGAATTTACGAGAGACCAATTCTATGTTGAATTGCAGACTTATTATGCCAAAAACAGAGGTTTTGATACTATAGCGGAACTTCTTGAATTGCTGTAACCTTGTTTTGGATGACAAAGCTGCGTAAGGGATAGTAGCGGATATCCTTCTGCTTGCCTTGCCAGGCTAGCAGAAGATAGTAGTGGATAGCCCGACCCGAGCCTCTGGTAGCTGATTTTTCAGGACAAATGTGAAGGCGAGGGAGACTCCCAAATTTTAAAAATTGTAATATGAATTTTCTTAGAAAAAATATTATTTATATCGTTCTGACGGTTGTTTTTCTGGCTTTTATGCTGATAAAACCTCTGAGAAACTTTGTGACGGAGCAGATAGCAATGAGTCCGACGGTTGCCAAGGTCAATAATGAGACGATGCTTCCTGCGGAGGTTTTGGACATAGACCTGAAGGGCATCAACACGAGTAGTACCAACCTGAAGAATCTGCGTGGCAAAGTGCTGTTTCTGAATTTTTGGGGAACGTGGTGTCCACCGTGCAGGACGGAGTGGCCGACTGTGCAGAAGCTGTACGACCTAAGAAAAGATAAGCTGGAGTTTGCACTGATTGCGATGCAGGATCAGGAGGAAGATGTAAAAAAATTCCTAAAGGATAATAATTACAGTGTTCCTGTTTATATTGCTGAAAGCCCGTTGGATCCGAAGATTTTACCACAGGCATTCCCAACGACTTACCTTATTGGAAAGGATGGCAGAATTTTGAAAAAGGAAGATAGTTCGATGGATTGGAGCAAGGATTCTATCTTGGAGTTCATTGATAACGTGACGAAATAATTTGCTAAATTTAATAAGCATAAAAAAAGCGCAGGATATAAATCTTGCGCTTTTTTTATATTAAGAAAAATTTCTTATTTCTTCACTTCTCCGAAGGTTTCCGGAAATCTAGCTGCTGTAAAATCCTTAGAAATAGCTGCTTTCTCGAATTTCAGTTTGCCACTTAGTGTTTCGATAATTACGCCATCTTCTGCAATGCTGAAGATCTTGCCGTGCATCCCTGAAGTGGTCACGACTCTTGCGCCGGGTTTCAAAGCTTCCTGGAAATTCTTTTCCTGTTTTTGCTTTTTCATCTGCGGACGGATCATCAGGAAGTAGAATCCAACGACCATCAGACCGATCATAATCATCGTCGGCATCATCGATTGTGCTGGTGCAGCTGCCTGTAAAAATATTGTAAGCATAGTTATATTATTGAGTAATGTTTGCTGAGAATGTCAATTTTACAGGAGCTTTTTCTACGTTTACGAAAACGTCTGCTGCTTTGTTAACCGCGCCGTCGAAGTTTGTAGAATCGAAATGCAGAGTGATGTTTCCTTTTTTACCTGGCAAGATAGGCTCTTTTGTAAAATCTGGAACTGTGCATCCGCAGCCTGGTTTTACATTGGAAATGATCAGTGGGTTGGTCCCGGTATTGGTCACTTCATAGATGTGCTCTACTTTTTCACCTTTTTTGATATCGCCAAAGTTATGGTCTGTTTCGCTGAAGGCTATAGTTGTCAACGGTTTGCTTTGCGCTTCTTTTAGCATCTCGGCCTCTTCCGGAGCTTGCTGCTGAGCCATTGCATCAACCACTGTGGTTGCCTGTGCAGAGTCTGCAACTGCCATCTGGTCTACGGTTTTCTCTTCTTTTTTACAAGAAAATGCTAGTGTGCAAAGTGCTGCAACTGCTATAATTTTGATTGATTTCATATCTATTATTTTGAAATTAAACTCGGTTTGTATCTTTGGTGTATTTGTCCAGAATACCGTTGATAAAGACGTTTGACTTTTCGGTTCCGTATACTTTTGAAATATCGATATATTCATTGATGATAATCCTTGAAGCGGTCAGCGGAAAACGGTCCAGTTCTGTAATGGCTGCGATAAGGACGATTCTGTCCAGAAGAGAAATCCTCTCCAGTTCCCAGTTTACAAGGCGCTCTTCCAATTTTTTTTCTGCTTCTTCCCAATTGTTAAGAGAAGCCCGCAGAAGTTTTCTTGCAAATTCCTCGTCTTCGTCATCCTTCAGCATTTTGATAAGTGTGTGCGATGGCTCGTCCTGTTTCATAAAACCAATGGTTTTCTGAATCATAGAGTTGGAAATATGAAGGTCATCTGCCCAGGACATTTCTTTTTCTTCGAATCTGTCGTGCAGATCACTATTTTCGGCTACGTATCTGAGAAAAAGTTTTCCTATGAATTTCTGATCATCCTCGAAAGAGATCTCGCTGTCTGCCATATAATCCTGATACCTTTTGCCCGCTTTGATACGTTGGAAAGTCTTTACCAGAATGGGATCGTTGGAATCCCAGATGAGATCTTTATGTTTACTGGAGAAACTGCGTCTTTCCTCATTGTTTTCCAGCTGAATCAGGATCTGGTTTCTTACTAATTTTTGATTTGGATTTTCGTTCTCCGTCGTTTTGATGTATTTGTTTTTCCCGATTTCTATCTGGTCCTCTGTCAGACTTTTCAGTCCCACCATAAAGTTGAGCGTGTAGATGTACAGATTGTAGATTTTGTTGATCTCCGAGAACATATTTTTCTCAACAGATTCAAACCTGATCGGGTTTTGATAATAAGCATAGAGCGATTCTACAACTTTTTCACGGATTTGTCTTCTTCCCAGCATTTCAAAGATCTTTTATGGGTGCAAAGATAGGGAAAATGTTGTAAATCACAGGCTAATGATAATCAATAAACTATGACATTTATTATAACCTTTCAGAATCAATCTGTTCCAGCTGAGAAAGGTTTCGCGAGAGTCTTTTTAATAAAATCCCGTAGGCTAGTTTATAATAAAGCAAAATCAGAATAATGCAGATCAGCAGACTGAAAACCACGCCGGTGATGAGTCCCCAAAATGTAGGATTGTCTACGTGGATGTTTTGCTGGTTTATGATAAACACCAAAAAACTGGTAAAACTTCCGATAAAAAGAATCAGAAGAAATATATTGCTGAAGATAAAAAAATTGACGGTTTTTTTGAAATGGATGATATGCGTAATAAACTTTTTGAGATTAGATTCTACATTGATCTTTTTATAATTAATGTAAAATATGACCACAAACACGCCTGTAATCAGCAGACTGAAAATCTTCATACTGTAATAAATCTTGTCGAGCGAAAACTCTACTTCATTTTGATTTCTGATCTGAAGGCGATTTAGAATACTGGTAAAATCGGTGTGAAAGTTATCAGAAAAGAGCGCTAAAAAATTAATTAGTCCGAAAACTACGAATTCTGCCACACTGATCCAAAGGATGTACTTCACATAGTTCCTGGATTTTTTATTGAGCATAGATTCGATTTCATTCTGATCATAACCATCAGCAATCTCTTGGTCCTGCCAGGTTTTTTTTAGAGAATCGATATCAAAATCGTCTGTATTAGGCATGCTTTATCATTAATTCTTTTAGTACTTTTTTCAATCTGTTCATTTTTACACGGGCATTTACCTCTGTGATACCAAGCGTTTCTGCAATTTCCTTGTAAGGCTCATCATCCAGATACATCATTACAATCGCCCGCTCTACATCCGGCAGGAGCTTTATCACTTTGTATAATAATGAAATCTGCTGCTGTTTGTCATCATTATCCTCCAGATAATCTTTACTGTGGAAATCCTGCAGTTCATCGGTCTGTGGCTGCCTGGTTTTCTTTCGGAATAAAGTGATTGCTGTATTGAGAGCTACACGGTACATCCAGGTTGAAATTTTGGAATTACCCTGGAATGAGTCGTAGGATTTCCACAGTTGTAACACGATCTCCTGAAAAAGATCTTCCTGGTCCTCCAGAGAATAGGTGTAAAGGCGCGAGACTTTGATGATAAGCCCCTGATTATCCTTTATCAATTTAGAAAAAGCTTTCTGTTTGTTCTCCATTCCGCAAACGAAGATAAGAATTTTAGGAAAAATAATAGAAGATAATATTGATATGATAAAGATTTGGGCATCTTTACCGGCTCTCACTACTCGCTATCATGAAAAGCCAAAGCAAATCCGAAGCTATTCTCAGGATGAGCTCAGACAGGCCGTTCGATCCGGGATGCGCTTCGCAAGTAAGAACGTCCACATTTAATGACAAACTCGAACAATATTTTGTACTTTTGTATCTGAGAGAAGCGTGACTTGTTGATCCAGATTTATTCTGGGTAGGAAAGTCCGGACACCATAGGGCAGCATAGCGGATAACATCCGTCATTTGTGAAAATAGGACAAGTGCAACAGAAAGCAGGTACAGTTCGGCTGTAGTGAAACCAGGTAAACTCTATGCGGTGCAATGCTAAGTATATCATCAGTTAAGTTCGGCCCGGGCATTGATGAGGGGTAAGCAGCAAAAGTTTTGCAGTAATGTAAAACGCAGATAAATAACAGGTCTCGACAAAATCCGGCTTATAGCGCTTCTCTTTTTTATTTTTCTAAATTCTAATACTAAGTCATTAGTTTTATTAAAATCCTCAGTTGAAGAACTCAATACGAAGTCTTTAGTTGATTTCTCTGATAAAATGACTTCTCCTATTAATATTTTTTCAGTATAACAATGACAGTTAACTATTATCATTTCGTTTTAATTGCATCTTAATTGTTATGTTACAATTAAAATGATGTCTTGTCGACATCTCATCAAGTATCTTACATTTATCAAGTATCTAGCAAAAAAAACGCTCATCAATTGAATGATGAGCGTTTAAAAAAGACTGGCGGCGACCTACTCTCCCGCTTTCGCAGTACCATCGGCGCTAGAGGGCTTAACTTCTGTGTTCGGAAT
>Ga0308164_10000300_pt1 | contig 101813 bp, 77 predicted proteins | sample PhyTR2_FD_201031 | JGI IMG/M metagenome (GOLD analysis project Ga0308164, IMG submission 201031) | Phyllosphere microbial communities from UC Gill Tract Community Farm, Albany, California, United States - DLSLT.R2 | ecosystem: Host-associated > Plants > Phyllosphere > Unclassified | place... | reverse complement strand
AACCTTGAACAACAGTTTTTCGACACTATAACTAGCTTATCCGCTCGCCAACGCGAGCGCAGTCTGGAACATCTGATCAGCAAGGCTCGGCAGACCGAGCTGAGCGCAGAAGAGAAAATTCAGCTTAGGGAACTGCTAAATCGCAATGTTCCCGCACAAACCCCGACCTCAACTGGCGCGTGAGGTCATAGCTCGGGTATAATCCTCGGCTTGTTTTTTGCCCGCCAAGACCTTCAGTGGATAGGGTGTTATGTCCGGAAAAGCGCAACAGCAATCTCGTATCAAAGAGTTGATCACCCTGGGTCGTGAGCAGAAGTATCTGACTTACGCAGAGGTCAACGACCACTTGCCCGAGGATATTTCAGATCCCGAGCAGGTGGAAGACATCATCCGCATGATCAACGACATGGGGATCCCGGTACACGAGAGTGCTCCGGATGCGGACGCCTTGATGCTGGCCGACGCCGATACCGACGAGGCAGCCGCAGAAGAAGCGGCTGCAGCGTTGGCAGCGGTCGAAACCGACATCGGTCGTACCACCGATCCTGTTCGTATGTACATGCGGGAAATGGGCACCGTTGAACTTCTGACCCGTGAAGGCGAAATCGAAATCGCCAAACGTATCGAAGAAGGCATCCGTGAAGTGATGGGCGCAATCGCGCACTTCCCAGGCACGGTTGACCACATTCTCTCCGAATACACACGCGTCACCAGTGAAGGCGGTCGCCTTTCCGATGTTCTGAGTGGCTATATCGACCCGGACGACGGCATCGCGCCGCCTGCCGAAGTCCCGCCGCCTGTCGACCCCAAGGCCGTCAAGGCCGAAGGTGCCGATGACGACGAGGAAGAGTCGGCAGACGCCAGCGACGAAGAAGACGAAGTCGAGAGCGGTCCTGATCCGGTCATCGCCCAGCAGCGCTTCGGTGCGGTTTCCGATCAAATGGAAATCACCCGCAAGGCCCTGAAGAAATTTGGTCGCGACGACAAGCACGCCATTGCCGAAATGGTTGCACTGGCCGAACTGTTCATGCCGATCAAGCTGGTTCCAAAACAGTTTGAAGGTCTGGTGGAGCGTGTACGCGGTGCCCTTGAGCGTCTTCGTGCCCAGGAACGCGCCATCATGCAGCTGTGTGTACGTGATGCACGTATGCCGCGCGCCGACTTCCTGCGCCAGTTCCCGGGCAACGAAGTTGACGAAAGCTGGACTGACGCACTGGCCAAGGGCAAGAGCAAATACGCCGAAGCCATCGGTCGCCTGCAGCCTGACATCCAGCGTTGCCAGCAGAAGCTGTCCGCACTGGAAGAAGAGACCGGCCTGAAAATCGCCGAGATCAAGGACATCAACCGTCGCATGTCGATCGGTGAGGCCAAGGCCCGCCGCGCGAAGAAAGAGATGGTTGAAGCGAACCTGCGTCTGGTGATCTCCATCGCCAAGAAGTACACCAACCGTGGCCTGCAATTCCTCGATCTGATCCAGGAAGGCAACATCGGCTTGATGAAGGCTGTGGACAAGTTCGAATACCGTCGTGGCTACAAGTTCTCGACCTATGCCACCTGGTGGATCCGTCAGGCGATCACTCGCTCGATTGCCGACCAGGCACGCACCATTCGTATTCCGGTGCACATGATCGAGACGATCAACAAGCTCAACCGCATTTCCCGGCAGATGTTGCAGGAAATGGGTCGCGAACCGACCCCGGAAGAGCTGGGTGAACGCATGGAAATGCCTGAGGATAAAATCCGCAAGGTATTGAAGATCGCAAAAGAGCCGATCTCCATGGAAACCCCGATCGGTGACGACGAAGATTCGCACCTGGGTGACTTCATCGAAGACTCGACCATGCAGTCGCCAATCGATGTCGCCACTGTCGAAAGCCTGAAAGAAGCGACACGCGAAGTGCTGTCGGGCCTTACTGCCCGTGAAGCCAAGGTTCTGCGCATGCGTTTCGGCATCGATATGAATACCGACCACACCCTTGAAGAGGTTGGTAAGCAGTTCGACGTAACCCGCGAGCGGATTCGTCAGATCGAAGCCAAGGCACTGCGCAAGCTGCGTCACCCGACAAGAAGCGAGCACCTGCGCTCGTTCCTCGACGAGTAATCGCACCAGCGAGTCAACAAGACCCCCGGCATGCCGGGGGTTTTGCGTTTCCGGGCAGAAGAAAATTCAAACTTTGCAGGCCCAGTCGTCAATTGACCAAAACAAGAAGAGGTCAGACGTCAGTCTAATTGCAGCGCCTGACAAATTGACCTACAACTATGTATCACACCAGACAACAGCGCTCTTCAAATCAAGCCTTGGATCATTGAAGTTACAGGGTTACGCCACACCATCATCAGCGATAGTCAGACACGGACGTAAGCCGCATATGCGTGGAGTAATCAACAAAAGTGACCGGGAAGCGTCATGCCTGTCCGAAGGAAAATTCGCCTCGATCTTCGCTCAATGCCCGGATGCCATGCTTATCGTCAGCCTTGCTGACGGGCACATCATGGATGCCAACGAGGCGTTCGTAGAGCGAACCGGCACCCCCCTTGATGAAGTAATTGGTAAGACACCGACAGAACTGAATCTGTGGGCAGTGCCAGGCATCGGCCCAAAAGTCTTGCTGCAATTGCAGACCGGCGATATCCATAATCTGGAGATACCCTTTCGGCGCAAAAACGGCGAAACCTTTTCAGGGCTCATGTCCGCCCAACCGTTCGAGCATAGCCCGATACCTGCCGTGCTGGTGATAGTGCGTGACATCACCCAGCTCAAACAGGCCCGGCAACAATTGCAGCTTTCCGAAGAGAAGTTCGCCAAAGCCTTTCATGCGTCGCCTGACGGGATGGCGATTACCCGACAGCAGGACGGTATGCTGCTGGAGGTCAACGAAGGGTTCTGCCGCTTGACCGGGTATAGCGAAAAGTACTGCCTTGACCACTCGACATTCGACCTGGGCATCTGGGTTGACCTCAGCGAACGCTCAAGACTCATCGAGCAAATGAAACAACATGGTTTTGTCAGGGATCTGCGGGTCCGGATTCGTAACAGCAATGGCGATGTTCGACTGTGCGAGCTGTCATCTCAACCCGTCATCATTGCTGGTGAAGACTGTCTGCTGACGACTACCCGGGATATCACCGAAAGCAGGCAAATGCAGGAGAAACTCCATCTGGCGGCCACCGTTTTCGAGAGCACTGCCGAAGGAGTGCTCATCACCAATACCGACCAGACCATCAGCGCCGTCAACCGTGCATTCACTGAAATCACTGGCTACAGCGAAAGTGAAGCCATTGGCAAAACCCCTCGCCTGCTTGCCTCTGGCCAACACGACAGCGCGTTCTACGCCGCGATGTGGCACCAATTGGCGGCCGAGGGCCACTGGCAGGGTGAAATCAGCAACCGCCGCAAGAACGGCGAGCTTTACCCGAGCTGGCTGACCATCAGTGCCGTGCGCAACAAGGACAACCTCCTGACCCACTTCGTCGCCGTGTTCGCCGACATCTCCAGCCTCAAACACGCACAGGCGCGCCTCGACTATCAGGCCCATCATGATCCGCTCACTGGCCTGCCCAACCGGACACTGTTCGAGAACCGGCTTCAGGCCGCCCTGCTGCACAGCGAAGAATCCGGCAGCCTAGGCGCAGTCCTGTTCCTCGATCTGGATCGCTTCAAGCACATCAATGACAGCCTGGGCCACCCGGTCGGCGACTTGCTGCTGAAAGGCATCGCACACCGGCTCAAGGAAACCCTGCGCGACATCGACACCGTCGCACGCCTGGGCGGCGACGAGTTCATCGTTCTGCTGCCCGGCCTGCTGCAAGCCAGCGACGCACAAGCCATCGCCAATAAATTACTGGCCTGCTTCAACACGCCCTTCGAGGCTGGCGAACATGAGCTCTACATCAGCCCCAGCATCGGCAGCTGCGTGTTCCCCACCGACGGCACAGACGTAGCCACGCTGGTCAAAAATGCCGACGCGGCGATGTACCGCTCCAAGGCAAAAGGCCGCAACCGGGTCGAAAGCTATACCTGCGACCTCAGTGACCAGGCCAGCGAGCGCATCGCCCTCGAGCAGGAGCTGAGAAGAGCCCTGGAGCGCAATCAACTGACGTTGGCCTACCAGCCCAAAATCAACCTGACGACCCACACACTGGCAGGCGCAGAAGCCCTGATCCGCTGGAACCACCCGACCTTTGGCGATGTGCCGCCCGAGCACTTCATTCCCCTGGCAGAAGAAAACGGCATGATCCTGCAGATCGGCGACTGGGTGCTGGAGCAGGCCTGCCGCCAGATGGGTGTATGGCGCAAGGCCTGCCAGCCGTTCGGCCCGTTGTCGGTGAACCTGGCAGGCGCGCAACTGCGCCAGACCAACCTGCTCGAACGCATCGAACAACTGCTCACGGACAACTGCCTCGAACCCGGCTGCCTGCAACTGGAAATCACCGAAAACTTCATCATGAGCCAGACCCAGGAAGCGCTGGCCGTGCTGCACCAATTGAAAACACTCGGCGTGCAACTGGCAATCGACGACTTCGGCACCGGCTACTCCTCACTGAGCTACCTCAAACGCCTGCCACTGGACATCCTCAAGATCGACCAGTCCTTCGTCCGCGGCCTGCCGGAAGACACCCACGACGCCGCCATCGTCCGCGCCATCATTGCCCTGGGGCGCAGCCTGCAACTGACCGTGATCGCCGAGGGCGTGGAGAACAGCGAACAGCAGCAATTTCTGACCAGCGAAGGCTGCGAACAGATCCAGGGCTACATTGTCAGCCTGCCCCTCGACGCCGAAGAATTCCGCGAGCGATTTCTTCTTATGAATCTTTCGGACTTTTCGGATAGCACAGCCGCGAAACCGCCGTTATAATCCGCGACCTACTGAGGGCCCATAGCTCAGTTGGTTAGAGCAGAGGACTCATAATCCTTTGGTCCACGGTTCGAGTCCGTGTGGGCCCACCATACTCAAAGCCGCGCAATGCGCGGCTTTCGCGTTTCTGGCGGAATCATCTCGGATGCAGTCCTATGGTCCAAGGGTACAATTTAGGTACAGTGCTGGTTCGCCAGCCGCCTAGGAGCACCCTCTCATGGCTACTCTCGTCAAAACCCCTTCCGGCACCTGGAAGGCGCTCATTCGTAAAAATGGCTGGCCCACTGTCGCCAAAACCTTCCGCACAAAGCGTGATGCGGAGGACTGGTCGAGGCGTACCGAAGAAGAAATGGTGCAAAGCCATGTCCGACGGCTGGGCGATAGGTGCCGATATCCTGGCGAGGATGGGCACCCGCGCCTGGCACGAAGTGGGAATGATATTTTTTGATTTGTTGACCGCCATAATCGTCTACGCGGCAACACTCATTATCGCGATACCTGCTGGAGCAATGATCATCGTTGCAAAAGGAATGCTGTCGATCATGCTGGGCATCGGGCCAATCTTTATCATGATGCTGTTATTCGGTCAGTTCACATCCAAATGGTTCGACAGCTGGTTCGCCCAGGTCATCACCTACATCCTGCAAATAGCGTTGGTGGTCAATGTGCTCAGCTTCGGAATCAAGTTCTTCTCATCGCTAACCAGCGACATACTCGCGACACCTGCCAACTACCCCATTGCCACATTTCTGGAGCTTCTGGTGGTAACGGTTGTTGTGCTGTACATGCTGCAGCAAGCTAATGCCGTCGCTGGCAGCCTTGCCGGTGGACTATCAAGTGCAGGGCTTACCCTGCGCGGAATCGCAAACGGTGCCGCCTCACCGATTACCAAAGGGCTTACCCGACAGTCCACGCGGCGCGACATGCAGTCGGGCCAAATGGTCACCGCTGGACGCTTGAACCACCTTGCGGCCGGTAACACAGCCTGGAACCCAGCCTACCGACAGCACGTCATGCAGAACATGGGCAAAAACTGGGGAAACGCTACCGGCGGCAAAGTAAATCAGTAGCCCTGACTTATGACTCATCAGACCTCGCTTCGGCGAGGTCTTTTTCTGAGCACGTTCAAAAAGCGTATGACGGGTCAAGGGGTTGGTGCGGCCCGCAGGAGCGAAGCGACGAGGACTCGGCCCCTTGACGCGGCAGAAGCGACCAACGCTCAAGTCATGGGCGCAGGGGATCAAGGCCGTAGGCCTCCCCTGCACCCTTGACGACAGAGGGCGACTCGCTCCCTTCCCGCTCGCGGGAAGGGCGGGGGGATGGGCAATTTTCAAACACGGTAACCGATTGTAAATAAACGATTAATAACAAAAACAAGACAGTTTCAGCGCGCCTCTGATTCGTGTTCAGTCATAAGACGCATTGAACCCGCCCCGGACACAAAACCCACTGAAACGAATGCAAAACGACTACGAAAACTCCGCGCGTTGCTTGGGCAACCCCTTCGGTTGCATCCCGTGTCCGAACTTGCCGGACTGGCTGCGGGGGCAGGTACGGCGGGCAGAGCCCTTGACCTCCCCCTTGCCATAGGCTCAGTGCTTACTGTGGCATCAAGGGTCCGGCTACGCCCGGCATCCTCACCCGTTCGGTGCTCGCCTTCGGCTCCGCTCCGCATGCGGCTTCCGGTGCCGCCCTTGACACCACATCCAGCAAAAACCTTGCTACTTTGGTACACACCTCAGACATAGCGCTAACGCGTTCCCGCGTTCAGCCAAACAGCGAGAAATCCGCATGACCTCAAACAACCAAGAGCCAACGCAGCACCAAGGAAGCAACGAAATTGAAGCCGTTTATACGAAGGGACCGGAGCATCAGATTTCGGAGGCTGAGCAGAGCGAGCGTAAGAAAGCTGTCGAATTTGCCACCGCATCCATCGGTCTTTCTGGATTCGAAACCTCAGAAGAAATGAAACACCTTGGTCAGCGTTACATAACCGGGGAAATCGACTTGGACGAATTTGTGATTCTGTCGCAGAAGATGCTTCCTGACAGCGACGATTCTCAACCCTCAGGAACGCAGTGAGCTTTGAAAAAGCTTGTTCATGAACAAGGAATGGAATGCATGGAGATCTAATGCAGGATAGGCGAAGCGCCGGATAACTACCCCGGTAGTGTGTTGATCAAGAACAGCGCGATTCCAATTCAGAGGGTAGAACTCGCTTCTGCCACATCTGTCACTCACGCAGTGAATCATCCAGTCTGACGTCGCAGCAAAAACACAAACAGGAAGCACAGCGATTTTTCAATCCATCGTCGCCCCCCTATCCACAAAAGCTTGTTCATGAACAAAAACTATGGCGAGTGGAGATCTAGTGCAGGATAGGCGTTCGCCGGTAAAATGTGGTTCACTACGAAAATATCGAACTGTCTATACCAAGCGAGAAATGCACATGCCGCGCAAAGAGACCATCGGCGCCACAAGAGATAGCGCCGTTTACCGGGTACGCATACCGGCCGAGTTGAAATCAGAGTGGGAAGCGCACTGCGAGAAAAAAGGTAGCTCTCAACACGGCGTGATCCGAGCGCTAATGCGCTACGTCATCCAAGATGAAATGCCTCCTGACGTGAAGAACTGGATATCAGGACAAATCGCAGGCGAGCCAGACGAAGGTCCGAAACAAAGGCTTGAGGTTCGATTCACACCGAGTGAGCACCATGAGATCGTGGCGCGCTCAGAAGCCGAGGGATGCTCGCCTCAGCGGTGGGTCATCAATTGCGTTCGGGCCAGTTTGACCAACCAGCCCCAATTCACGATGGAGGCTACGAAGGCCCTTTGGGACTCGTCGGGACAGCTTCGAGCCATTGGGAGGAACCTGAATCAGATAGCAAAAAAACTGAATGAGGGCGGCGACCAGGCGCTCACTACTGAGGAAATAAAGCAGCTATCCGACTACATCTACAGCCATACCGAACTCGTTTCTGACCTCCAAGACGCCAGCTTAAGTCGATGGAAAATCACCTAAAAACCTAGGCAAAATCTTTGCACCCGCAGCCTAAGAGATGTTTTAGTACCATAGACCGAGTCGAACTCGAACATTTTCTTGGAGAGGACCGCTACAAAGCCCTGCACCCGACAATCATGGTATCAACCGGTAGACGAACACGGATGTCTCCCGTAGGCACACCGAACCAACTGTAGTAGCTTAAAGCCAGCCATCGTCAAAATGGATTAAAAATGTCCGAGCAGATGTCTAACCCAAAACACATAGGAAGTGAATATGCCTAAAGTCATCAGTATGATTAATTGGAAAGGTGGAGTTGGAAAGTCTACCTTGTCGTTACACTTAGGCGTCGGAGCTATGAAGTTCTCGAATCCAGAGTCGCGGGCTAGAGTACTTCTGGTAGACTTGGATCCGCAGTGCAACTTATCCTATCTCGCCTTAGGCGTATCAAAATATATCGATCACGTTTACGACAAGAAAAAACCCACTTTGAAGAATTTATTTGATTCCTATTTTAAAGGGGAGACTTTCGACACAACAAAAGCAATCATAAAAAAGCCGATTACTGCGAGCCCTGGAAAAATATGGGTAGACGTTGACCTTTTGCCTTCCCATCACGACTTAGTATTGGTAGATATGCGACTAGCTCGCGAAAAGAAAAGTGGAACTACTCACCAAGAAGAAACACGGTACGAGATAGACAAACTATCCATTATCCAAAACGCTTTAGATCAAGTCGCGGATCAATATGACTATATCATCCTAGACTGCCCACCAAATATAAATCTCGTAACACAGAATTCCTTCTTTGCCAGTGACTCATATGTAATCCCAGCCATACCAGACTTCCTCTCAACAGTCGGTATCTCGTTGATTCGAACTGAAATGGATCGCTTGAACAAAAACTTCAGCCAAATGATAGGATATTCAGGAATCGACGCAACTTATGCAGATGCCGAATTGAAAGGAATTATTTTCAATATGGTAGATGAGTACGGCGGCGGCCCCAAACAAACGCATGACACCACGATCAACTTGATGAAGACACAACATCCAAATTTAGTGTTCGAAAATTATGTAACTGATGGTGATGGCATATCTACCGCTGCCGATAATAATATGACCGTCTACAGCTATGACCACTTTCCCAAGGCTAAGGCAAACGGACAAAAACAAGCCGAAGCCCTGGAAAGGGTAACTGCCGAATTTATTTCGCGTGTCTAAGGAGGAAGCATGAAGGCTAACGAACTATCTAAAATGTTGCGCCAAACCGCTACCCTGCTTGACATGTACGATGACAAGGACATCCATCATATACTAAGTGACCTTACCAAACTTAAATCTCAAAATCTCGAAAAACGCACTGAAACGCCTAGGCGAAAAGCTCAAGTAGAGCAGTTAGATAAAGCAAAGCTGAATGAACTTTCTAATTGGTTAAGGCATGCGTCCCTAGAAGAAGTTCAAAACTCGATGGAGGTCGACAGTTTTTTTAAAAGCGGGGAGAACGTCCGTGCCTTAGCCAAGTTAATTGGTTTAAGCGTCAGTACGCGTCAGAGTAGAGATGCATTGATCCAAACATTACTTAGCCATTTAGATCGAACTCGCATGCATAGAACAATAAGCGAACGCGATCGAAGCATAGAGGAGCCTTCCCGCAGCGTAAACACTTCTGCCGAAGAAACTGAGCAATCTTCCGAGGTTGCCACAAGCAAATCTGGCTAATTCGAAAACAGCCTATCAGTACTGCCAAGGCATTCTTCACCAATGCCTTGGCAGGCCACCGCACCTACTTCTCTAACGGCCCTCCACTCTAAACTCAACTCGAGTTATATTTTAGAGAGCTTTCATGAATTACTTAGATCCAGGGCGTAGACGAGAGTTGACCGCCGTTCTTATATCAGAAAGTTCAACACCATCAGCCTGAAGCTGCTGCCGCATTTCGTTGAACACCTTCCCACTATTTCCAGGGTCACTAATAGTGATTATTGTTGAAAACGGAATTCCCTCAATAGGGAAGTCATAACCACTTCGACACAGCGACTCCAACACTAACCTCCACCGAGAGGACGTGCCAACGCCTCGAAATTTCTGCTCAAATCGTTTGACCGGCCACCATTTAGCACCTTGCGCAATTCGCTCTTTTTCAATACTTTTATCTGCGTCATTCTTAAGCTTGTTTTTAAAAACCATTTCACCGGTTTTTTTATCTAAGGTCTCTTGACGCAACCAAGTATCAACGTTGACAAGAACAAATTCAGCCCCAAAATCACGATCAATTGGCGGCCTATAGACTGTGGTTATTTTAACTTTCCCTGAGCAATTTCCATTTTTTACCAAACAGGCGGGCCACGAAAAATCAAAAGTTAACTCTTGCCGCTGATTCAAAACCCCGTTAAATACAAGCGTAATCTCACTGTCATCAATAACCAAGCTTGGCAATGCTGAAGCAGGAATTCCCGCCCCGACAAAGTCCTTTGCAATCTTACTAAGCTTTTTGTGGGTAAGCCATTTCGGAACAATTGAGTTATGAAGTAGAAGAGCTGCTAGTGTCTCTCTAGGGGTATACCCCTCTATTGAGTGGTCGAGCACTGCTAGCGTTTTCGCAACTAGAGGCGACGCAAAACTAGTACCACAGTTGCCTGCAATTCCGCCCCTTGGAGTTAAAGAAAAAAGGCCGTGCCCGTTATCATAGCTGCCACCTATGTGTGCAACATCAGGCTTAGCGCCCAAAGATGGGCCTGGACCGCGACGCGAGTATCTGGACGGTTTTAACTCGCCTTTAATGCAAGCTGGGTCTAACGCACCAACCGTAATAGAGCGCACGCTATCTGCGGGTTGAAAAATCTTATCTCGGCCCTGAGAGCTATACTCAGCCAAGAACTTCAAGCAATTGTCCGGCCCATCAGGCCAATGGCCTCTAAGCGTTTCTCCATCCAGGTTTCCAGATGGTAAAACGAAAATAATATCATGCTGATCAGCTATCTGATCTAATATATTTGCAAACAAACTATACCGCCTATCTTCCACTGGAAGAGTGACAGAAAGGCTCATATTAAAAATTCGGACGCCTGCGGCTATAGCCGTGGAGAGCTCAGAGTCCAGCTGCTCCAAAAAGTCTAGAAACCCACGAGGGTAATAAAAATCGTAATTCGATGTAGGATGGAGCCCGAGGTCATAATATTTACAATCAATCTCGTCGAATTCCTGCCCATCATTTAAATGTTTACTACCAGAAACGAGCCCGGCAATAAATGTTCCATGCGAGTTATCCTGAAGGGATTCATCTATAAAGTCCACCTCACCTAGTCGCCAAGGCTCCAAACAATCTAGGCGACTGACACCTGTATCAATAATGCCCACCACTGGGTAGTTTGTTAACTCACCCACTTGTGGAAAACTACTCATTTCAACCTCATCCGTCCCCATTTTTGCCGACTGCAAGATAGGAGGCAGGAGTATAGCTCGAACAGCAGAATGTGAATCCATGTAACTTACAAGCTTTTGGTGTGCAGCCAAACTAGTATCCGACTTATCCTTCAGACGAATTACAAATAGTGCATTTGGTGTCCACTCAGCTCTCACCTGAGTAATTTCTATCGATAAACGTAAGGACAATAACCCGCTTTTAAAGTCATCAACGTTCCGGTTAGCTAAGGTGACAGCGCGAGCTAAAGAGGGCTTCTCTTTGGAGGCATCAGAAGCAAAACTTTCCACATAATAAGCACTCCCGGTTCGAGGATCAGATAACCACTTAGCCGCCTGCTCTATTGAGAATTTACGCCTATCCGCGTCATCATATATTCTAATTCTCTTGACAGCCCCGACTTCACTACGAAGCCTAGTAGGCTTCGCGATCATTTTATTTTTATCTTCGTCAAAAACCCAGTTGGTTTCGTCTTCTGCACTCAGAACCTTTTTCCGCAAAGCATCTAACTCGGATGAGTTAAGCTCAACTATCACAGTTCCGAGTTCATTACCACTCAGAGAACGTATTTTACTAGAGGGGAACATCACCCTGTTAGGTCTGTGAGATTTTGCCCATGCACTCTCTTGAAGCTCAACATGGGCATAGACCAAAGTTTCCTGATTTGAAAACGGCCTCAATGCCAAAATGGCACTAGCGAGTTCCGCCTTATGAGCAATGAAGGCTGCGTCCTTACCAGCGTAAAAATCGGTGTTACTCCCCCCTGGATTGACTTCAACATGCTGTACATAGTGCTGAGAGTTCAACACAATTTGAACCGGATTATTTGCCATTACGAACACCTCCCTGCGTTTTTTCTTTCCGAACCCAGCGGCTTATTGTTGACTGGGTTCGACTGAACAACTCAGCCAGTTTGTCCTGCGGCATAGTTATCTCAGCATCATGGGCTAACGCATACGCTAAGTCTTCCGACCGCCCTATTACTAAGTCTCTATTTTCGCTTTCCAACACCTGAGCACTTAATTGAACATACTTCCTGACAGATTCAATAAACTCATATTTGTCCGCCAGTATGGCAAATCTTCGCTTAACAAAATCCGATAGCTTTTCAATATCAGACCCACTATATCCTTTTGAAACCCAGGCCAAGAACAATAGCTGGACAGCTGATATTTTCATGCCGCCAGAAAACTGAGCCTTTAAAATCTGAACGCGTGCATCCCAATTAGGCTTAGGAACTTCTATCCTAATATCAAATCTACGCCATACGGCAGGATCAAGTAGCGACTCATGATTTGTAATAGCTACCGTAAACCCTATCGAGCTTCTTTCATCGAGGCACTGAAGCAATGTATTGACAACTCGCTTTAATTCTCCAAGCTCGTTTGGATCATCTCTAAGTTTCGCTACAGCATCAAACTCATCAAGAAGAAGTATGCATTTATAGCGATTAGCAAATGTAAAAAGGTTAGAAATATTTCTAGCCGTAGTTCCTAAAAATGAAGAGACCAAGCCATCAAGTCGTGCGACCACTAATGGATAGCCTAGTTCTTTAGCCATATGGTGAGCCAATAGAGTCTTGCCCGTCCCCGGGGCACCAAACATCATCAATGATAGCGCTGGCTTGACCCCTGCGACCTTCAGCCGGTCTATGTTCCGCCACTCATCTAAAAGACCATCGACGCTGCCTGAAAGCCCAGTATCAAATATCGGTACGACTGGTCGCACAAAATCCGGAAATATTATCTCGGCTAAGGGGGCACTTGTTTCCCTATCTACAGGAGCCTTGACGCTAGGAGTGAGTAACTCTCCCCCCATAGAGGCAAGCGATAACACAACTCGACTTGGTTGAATTTCGACACTTTTGCCTGGGGCCTGAAGCAGCTTCGCCAATCCTTGCGCCTGGGCTCCTTGGCCATCCTTCTCCAGCGCCTTCGCCAGCCTGCGCAAATGGTTCTCAATAGCAGGATTGGGAGTTTGCATAGCAGCACGGCAGACCGCCAAAACGATTGAAAAGTGTTCCATTACGCCTCCTACCCACAATATCGCCATAATATGCATGAATTTCGATTTTTATGCATCATTTTGGGCATTTTATATTAATACTGTATGAATGAACAGTCATATGGATAGGATAAGCGAATATACCCGCTCGACGGCCTGCGAGTAGACGACGAGGCACCACCAGCAAGGCCAGGCTCGCTAACGGAGAGTTTTCGTAACGTAAACGGAGTGGAAAGAAGGAAGGATTACTACCACGCGGGATCACGGGCTGGGCGAAGGCGGGAAAACAGGGGCGAAGTAAGCCATGGGAGCCATCCTTGTGCCAGACAACGCTAGCCCTTTAGCGCGCAAAAGTAGTTACTACTGACCCTATTGATCTGTTGCGGGCAGCTTAGGGCAGCAGTAGCATGCCTGAATCCACCCGCCGCCCGTCCCCTGGGGACGACACGCGCCTTGATCACTTGATCCCGGCATTCGGCGCCTTACTAGGAATGTATTGGTGTTCAACGCACGAAGCGCAGATAAATCAATCATACGTCTCCCCATCGAGCAGAAGGAGCAGGCCGCTCAAAAGGATGCAAGCACACTGCTGGCACGCGAAATCTACCATGATCTCGCCACCCTGCTGGCAGAGAGCCTGAATAATCAGCCAGACAATGATGACGATGTCGACCTGTATCGTTCTCATAGCGCAATCCTGATTGATGGCAAGCGCGGTGCTGGCAAAAGCTCGGTGCTGGTCAATCTGAAGTTGTATCTCGAGCGTGAGCACCCAGAACTGGAAAATCAAGTCCATATCCTCAAACCGGTTGACCCAACCCTGCTCGAAGATACTGATGACCTGTTCTTGAACGTTATTGTTGCAGCGGTAATTCGCGACAAAGCTATTGCTCGTGCGCTCAGCTGTGCTGACCACAAAGCAGAAGCGTTCCATCATCAGCTACAGGTATTGGGCAACACGCTGGAAAACCTGCAGTCGCAGAGGGATAAGTACGGCCTAGACAAATTGCGGGCGTTCATGGGCAGCCATGACCTGATGCAGCAAGTTCATATCCTGTTCAAGAAAGCGTTGGATCTAGTCGATAAGAAGTTGCTGGTATTGCCAATCGATGATGTCGACACTTCGATGAACCGGGCTTTCGAAAATCTGGAAGTGGTTCGGCGTTACCTTACCTCTCCTTTTGCGCAACCTATAATCAGTGGCGATCTGTCGCTTTACCACGAAGTAACTTGGCGTGATTTTCATTCGAAGATTACTAAAGATAGTAGCGCCAACTCGGAGGTTGCGGTTATTAAGGCCAAGGAGCTGGCAACAGAGTACCAGCGTAAGGTAATGCCACTGCAACTACGGCGAAAAATGCCTTCTACCAGCAGCTACATAAAGCGCAAAGACATTGTGCTTTGCAACGGCGAGGCAGACTACTTTTCACTCCACACATTCTGGCGTTGGATTGACGCATTGCTGAATGACCGGACCAATTGCGTAGAAGGGCATCGGTTGTGGATTTCAGTCGATACGGTTCGCGAGCTGACCCAACTCATATTTTCTTTAAAACATCAGATTCCCAAGCTCCACGAGTTCCTCGTCAGCCTCAAGTCGGGCGCATTGAGTGAGCATACCCTACAGCGTCTGATATTCATGCCCGCCGGTGCAGCATTCCGTATAGAGCAATTCTCCGATGACTACCAAAAGGCGCAAAATTTGCTTGGGAAAAGTCAACGAGAGACCGCACGCAATCGAGCCTATACGGATTTCCTAAACCCACGACAAGACGTGGAGGCACAGCACCTGGCCTATTGGCATGCGATGATTCTTGACTGCAAGGGCGTATTATTAAGCCATCTACGCCATGAATACAGAAGAACCGCCGAATACTTGGTCTTGGCCGCTGACCTGCATTTTGCGCGACTGATAAAAAATCCCAGCTTAAAACTAGCTGATTTGTTCGACACCACGTTGTTTAAGCCCCGACTTGTGTCCAAAGAAACTGCCGAATCCTTTCCTGTGAGCAAACAACAGATTGATGGTAGAGAGCTATATGAAAGAGCACCCTACAATTTGGTAAAGGATCTACCATTTAACGAAGACTTTCCTTATACGCTGCCAGAAGTCGGCTTCGCTACCAAGACTAGAAACTCTCTTGCCTTTACAGAAGACACTCAACTGCTCATTGATCTCATGCTCCATCGAAGCTTTTACAACGAAAATAAAAAAGCCAGTTTGATATATTGCGGAAGATTGTTTGAACTGGTCATAGCTAGCTTGGTCAGGGATCTAGATCCGCGGGACATATCTCATATAGTGGCTCGACCTCCGTTCTATTCCCTGCCAGCTATCGCTGGCACGGAGGACAGTGAGCTGGAAACAGCACCGACAGAAACCGATGTTGAAACCGATTATGACTCTGCAATTGCCGACCTGACCATACGAATAAATGAATGGCGACGCAGCGAGCATATTGACCAGCAGTTACTATCTAGCTGGCTGGTATTTAACGTAATGAATCGCTATTTCAAACAAGCTTGGTACTTCAATAAACCGTTAAAGGTTAACCAGAGCTCGGCCAAAGAAGATCACTCATACCTTATCGATGTTTCCAGACGTGCCTATCGCAGTCTTTGGAGTGCGTTCGCAATGCTGGAAAAAGGCGAGATTTTTGGCATGCCATATGTTATCGCTAATGTAAACGTCGGTGAGGGCGAAAGTTTTGAGAACAGTGACCTTTACCGGCAGAATATATCGCCCTTTATGCATCGCTCCGGCAATCGCTCATTCGGACGAGAAACTCACTCCTACACTCACGCTTTAGCATCGCACCCGCTGAGGGTCCTTATTGAAACCGTTCATCAGCAAGTCAGTGAGATGCCCAGCAAAAAATTGCACACTTCCAACGCGCCTTTCTATGCGAGTGAAGGACGCAAAGTGACCGCAATTATCAAGAAGCACTTCAACGTCAAAGGGCGAATTGATGATGAGATCGAAAGCATAATCGTTACTAAAAAAGATCTATCTGAAATAATTGAGGAAGGCCTGAAGAACGACCTCACGAAGGAAACATTACTCAAGAGCAAACACTTCTCCTTCCTCATGAAGCGCGTGACTGAGGATAATTGAGATGCTTGAGCAATCCCTGCTTGAGCTAACTGTTGCGAGCCTGCTTTCAAGCCAGGCCTTGGTCGACCAACTGCGTGAAGATCTGCTATCACCTCAAGCCCCCGAGCGGCTCGGCGAATTCGACAAGCGCCACAAAGTTTATCTGCAACATTTGGCGAACGAAATCGACCAACGCCACCATGGCCGCTTTCGCTTGAACGACTTGGCCAACGCGGCGGCGCATGCGTTGCCACCAACGCTGTTGCGAACCCCGGACATTAAGCCTCTGGATGCCCTATTCGAAGATCTGTTCCTGTGCAATGGGGACTACATCCACTATCGTCCGGAGCGTCTGCGGGACTATGCCAGTCTGTGCGCGAAACTGGACCCCAGCGCAGTAGTAGCGTGGCATCTGGCAAAGCAGTTCAAAAAATCTGCTGGGCTTAATGCTGGCGATATCTGTCGCATTGTGCAGGCCCAGCAACCTTTGTTCAGCCCCCCTCCAATTAGCAACAAACCATTTGCTGAAGGTCATGTCCATCTGGGCGGTATTCATTTCGACGGCATCATCCTGATGAACCAGCTAGCCAATGAACCAGGTATGGAGGACTTTGCCCCACTACATCGGCTCACGCACGCCTTACTCAGTGAATGGCCTTCCCGAGGACCCGTTGGCAAATCCCAGCAGGTACACATCCTGAGCCTCTGCCGTCGTGCCCTTGGCAACCAACACATGACAAACCCCGTGACAATACTCGACTGGTCCAGCCTGGCCCATCTGCAGGTTTGTGAAGACGATATACGCAAACCAAACTGGCTCAAGCGCCAGACTGCCCTCGCGGTTACCCTCGGAGACCTGGACAAGGCATGGCTCTGGCTATTGATATGGCTCTGGACTCAGTACCAGTCTGACGTCGCCCCGCCCACGTTGCGGATGAGCATCTTCTTTCTGTTATCGGCATTGATGACCAAGCGTCGTCAACTGATCATGGACGGCCAAGGCCTCTCGCGGTTCTCCGGTATATACGGGAAATTTGCCTCGGCGTCGGGCTCGAAATCTCACACGCCGAAACAACGTAGCTCCTTTGCACAAGGCAGCGTGCGAAAACTATTTCAAGGTGCCGACGACGTCGCCGAAATCAAGATCAGCGAGCAAGTGTTTAACCCCGAGAGTATTCGTGGCTGGGCCCTGGCAATCAATCGCCATCACGGCCTGAATAGTGTGCCGTTTCTGAAACAGGTAAGTCCGAAACAAGCCGTCCGCGTCAAGGCCCAGATGGAGCGCTGGCATTTCTGCGTGCATTTCCTGCGCCGCACCGAACACCTGAAAAATCGCAGTCAACTTTGGCTCGAGGGTGAAAACCTTTTTCAGAAACTCAGTCAACAGACTGGCTGGTCTGATCCCACGTTCCTAGCTGGGTATCTAAGCCCGGATTTTTACTTCGAACCGGATGCCTGGGTTCGTGGCCTCGATGTTGCGGGTGACGAAAACAAGACCCGCAATGAGATCTATGCCCCCATGCTGCGCTGGCTTCGTTCGGGCTTGCAGCCCAACGTGCGCAAAGCTGGCGCGCACAGCGGCTTTCATTTAAGCATCCATACCGGCGAAGACTATGCCCACCCGTTATCGGGTATGCGCCATATCGATGAAACTGTACGCTTCTGCGAAATGCGCCACGGTGATCGCATCGGCCACGCCTTGGCATTGGGTGTATCCCCGCGTACTTGGTGCGAAAACCAGGGCGACATGCTGTTGCCGGTCGATGAGCACCTGGACAACCTGGTATGGCTCTGGCACAACGCGACACTACTGGCGCCGCGCCTACCACTGGCCAACAAGGTCTTGCCACGCCTGGAGCGTCGCATTGCGCAGTTCGCAGCCCAGGTTCCGTGGGTCGGGACAAACTACCTGAATGCGTTCTACCCCAACACACACAAGAAAACTCCAACCACCACCTCAGCGGCCCGCTTTATAAGCCCGCACACCTTGCACGACGGCTGGAGGTTAAGGCGCAACTGCTTCCATATGTTGGAAGGATACCGCAGCAACCGCATGAAAGATGCAAAGGTACTTGCCGCAGTTCCGGATCTGACGCTGCTTTCGGCTATTGATTTCGACAAGCTCAATGGTAGCCATGCCGACCCCACCCCTGAGCTGCTCTACTGGCGTCGCTCGACACACATCAAGCATGGCAGCGGCAAGCCAATGACAGTACGGGTCAGTGTGCGCCCTCATGCGACAATCGACTATCTGTTACCTCGTCATGACGCCCATCTGCAACTGCTGCATGACTACGAAACCGAAGACGACCTTGAACTGATGGAGGCCCTTCAGGACTGGCTGATCGACGAGTATGACCAGCGCGGTGTGATATTCGAGACCAACCCCAGCTCCAACGTGTATATCGCGCGAATACGCCGCTACGAGGACCACCCTATTTTTCGCTGGAACCCGCCTGACGAAAGCGTGCTGGAACAGGGCGCACGGTACAATCGGTTCGGGCTGCGTCGGGGACCGATACGGGTAACTGTGAACACCGACGATCCTGGCGTAATTCCGACCACCTTACGAACCGAGTACGCCCTGTTGCTGGAAGCCGCCCGTGCGCAGGGGGTTTCGCGCACGTGCGCCGAGGAATGGCTGGAGCGGCTTAGGGTGTATGCCAACGATCAGTTCCACCGCACACACCAGCCGGTATTCCAGGACCGCTAGCGGGCAAACACGGCGATGTCTAGCGCTGTAATACCCATCGGTGCAGGTTTGAGTACACCTAGACTAACCCGACTATCGGCCGGAAACACCCTAGCCCTGCGCCACCTCACAACCAAGTCCCACCAGCAATTCCCTGTGCTAGACAGTCTCCACCCCATAGGGATCACCTGCCGTCCAAAAGTCCGCACTAGGGTGATCACCGTACGGGGCAGAACCTCGGTGCAGATTCAGTACAATCACAGTACAGTCCTCAGCTTGAGAAAATTTCTCAAAATTACGTTCAACACTTGTAAAGACGGGGCCTCCAGCTATGCCGACCTACGTTCATCTACGCACGATTTCTCTAGGCATACCCGGTCGCCCAGCAACTCATAATCCTTTGGTCCACGGTTCGAGTCCGTGTGGGCCCACCATACTCAAAGCCGCGCAATGCGCGGCTTTTGTGTTTCTGGTGAGGTCCTCTCAGATGCAGCCTTGTAGCGGTCTAGTAACTCCAGACACTCATTCAGGCGAGAATATCGCCAGATAGAAGTGTCTGATTTACCACTACAGTTGCCTGCATGACAGGGGCAGGTCAGCTTTTGCGCTCTCCCCCTATCGCGGCCTTTCCCGGTGCGATTCAGGTTCAAGCCCGCTTGGGCAACTTCCAGTTTGGCCGGATGAAGTGACAGGTATAACCGTTCGGTATCCGTTCCAGATAATCCTGATGCTCCGGCTCCGCTTCCCAGAACTCGCTGGCGGGCTCGATTTGCGTGACCACACGCCCCGGCCACAGCTTGGAGGCGTCCACGTCAGCCGCGGTATCTTCGGCAATATCCCTTTGCTGTTCGCTCAGGTAGTAAATCGCCGAACGATAGCTCGGCCCAAGATCATTACCCTGCCGGTTAGGCGTGCTCGGGTCATGGATCTGGAAAAAGAACTCAAGAATCTGCCGGTAGCTGATCACCGCCGGGTCAAACACGATCTCAATCGCTTCGGCATGATTGCCGTGGTTGCGGTAGGTGGCGTTCGGTACGTCACCACCGGTGTAGCCGACTCGCGTATGCAGCACGCCGGGGTAGCGTCGCAATAAATCTTGCATGCCCCAGAAGCAGCCGCCGGCAAGGATGGCGGTTTCGGTTGGGTTGGTCATGGTCTGTCCTTGGGGTTTATGGAGACAGGGATAGTTATGGGGTGATGCCGGCCAATACCAAGCCGGATGAAGTAAAAAACAGGATCGTGTTGCGGAACGACTAAACGTCTTACAGAAGCCTTGGCGCCTTGCTCCGTTGCCTACCGTTGCGTCAGAATCGGCTGGCTTGAGCGCTTGAGTCAGCGTTTCCAAGATGGCTCGGTCGCTGACAACTCAGTGATCGGGTTTAGTTGAGCCCCTACAAACCTGCCAACCAAACCACTATAAGCCCACTCCCCCCACAGTATCCTCCCCAGTCATCGACCCTCTCAATCACCCGATCAAAACATCCGATTAGCCATCTCCCGAAACATTCCGTAACGTTGTTTCCCGGTGCGACAGATGCGCGCACCGCTTGAGCTTTTAATCCCCCCGCTCAGCCCACGACCACGCACGAGCCCACCATGTCTCTGAACACCCCGCAGCAAATCGCTGAAATTGCCGTCGAAAGCGGCGTCAAGAAGGCCCACCTGAGCCTGCCGTCGTTGATGATCCTGGGCTTTCTGGCAGGGGCTTTCATTGCCCTCGGGTTTCTTCTCGACATTCATGTCAGCACCATGATCCCTCACGAGTGGGCGTCGCTGGGCAATCTGCTGGGCGCTGTGGTGTTTCCGGTCGGGCTGATTCTGGTGGTGCTGGCCGGTGGTGAGTTGCTGACCGGCAACATGATGAGCCTGCCCATGGCGCTGTTCGCCGGGCGTATCGGTCTGGGTCAGTTGGTGCGCAACTGGGTACTGGTGACGCTGGCCAACCTGATCGGCGCGCTGTTCGTCGCCTATTGTTTCGGCCATGTGGTGGGGCTGACTGAAGGCGCCTTCATGGCCAAGACCGTGGCCATCGCCAATGCCAAGGTGGGGGCCAGCTTTGAACAGGCGTTCATCTCCGGCATTGGCTGCAATTGGCTGGTGTGCCTGGCGGTGTGGCTCAGCTACGCGAGCAAGGACGTGATCGGTAAAGTAGTCGGCATGTGGTTTCCGGTGATGGCATTCGTCGCGATCGGCTTTCAGCACATCGTCGCCAACATGTTCGTCATTCCTGCAGCGATCTTTGCCGGCGCCTTGAGCTGGGCGCAGTTCGGCGACAATTTCGTCCCGGTATTTTTGGGCAACGCGGTGGGCGGCGCGGTGTTCGTCGGCCTGGCCTATCACTTGGCCTTCTTCAATGCGGCAACACGACCTGCTGAGCTGTCCAGGACCAGCGGCGCGCAAGCTCCGAAATAATCTGACGCCATATAAGCTCTGCGGTGAAAAGAGATGACGACCGCAGAGCAAACCAGCAAGTTGAAGAGCAAAACTCACGTCACAAGCAAATAGTCGAGTTGCTCGACAAGAGCAGCCTTTGATTTGAAATGAAGCAGACTCCTCGCGTACCTGCTGCCAACCCATGCCGCACACGTTCAGACACTGTCCATAAAACCGATCCACGCCGCCAGCAGCAACAAAACCGCCAGCAATCGATTCATCCACTGCACTCGCCAAGGCGATGTGAGCCAGCGGGTCGAGCCTGCGCCCATCAGCGCCCAGCTGCCGAGGCAGGGCAAGGAAATCAGAAAGAACACCAGCGCCAGGTAAGACACCGGGTTGCGCTGGCTGAATACACTGACCACCGCCAGCGCCATGACCCAGGTCTTGGGATTTACTACTTGCAGTGCTGCGCCACCGATAAAGCCCATCGGCAGGCTGTTTTGCCGCTCGATTGAGTCGGTCGGGCTGGCACCTATCTTCCAGGCCAGCCAGGTCAGCCAGAGCACGCCGACCCATGCCATGACGCGCTGAGCATTGGGGATCGCGAGCAGTGAGTGGCCGACACCCATGCCGACGAGCAACACCAACAGTGCAGCGCCGGTACAGGCTCCCAGAATCAACGGTACAACGGCGCGCCAGCCGAAGCGGGCACTGTTGCTTAATACCAGAATGTTGGTGGGGCCGGGGGTGATCGAGGCGACGAAGGCGAACAGTATGAAAGGCAGCATGATCGGCAATCCAGGGCTGAAAAAGCCCATGCTGCGACATACCACAGCATCAGTCTGGAAGGTTTGAGCAGCGCAAGCGATAGGCCGCCGGGCTCAGTCCGTAGGCGCGCATGAACCAGCGGCCCAGATGGCTTTGGTCAGCGAAGCCCAGATCGCTGGCCACCTGAGCGGGCCAGATTCCGGCTGCCAGCATTCGACGAGCCTTGGCCAGGCGCAGCTGTACCAGATATGCATGAGGCGGCAGGCCGAAGGCGGCCTTGAACGCCCGCGTCAGGCGAAAGCGGTCGACGCCACAAACAGCTGCCAACTCGTTCATGCCCACGTCCTGATGCAGATGCGCGTGCAGATAATCCCTCGCCCGCAAGGCCACTTGCGGCAAGCGCGGATCGGGATCGGTCATGCGTCGCCATTGCACCCGATCAATGAGCTGCGCCAGTAATTCATCCAACGCGCTTTGACGAACGATGCGTAGCTCATTTTGGTGCAGCGCCGTGAAAGCGAACGTGACCGCGTGAGCCAGCCGTGATTCGGTTTGCAGGGTGTTGGCGAAAGAAGGCAGATGCTGGTCGGGAGCCTGTTCGAACAACCCACTGAGCTCCCGGCTCAGCCAATGCGGGTCCAGGTACAGCATCTGATAAGTGAACCCTTCGGCGCACGGGGCATTGCCATCATGGATTTCTCCCGGCTCCAGTGTGAACACCTGCCCGGGCGTGCTGGCATGGCGCTGACGGCGGCAATTGAACTGCTGCACACCTTGCCGGGTAACGCCCACCAGATAGCTGTCATGCCAATGGGGATCATAGGCATGCCCCTGAAAGTGCGCGTGCAGCGTCTCGATGCCTGTATCAAGGTCGCGAGCGAGGTCTATCCAGTGTGTGGAAGGCATAAAACACCTGAATCGATGAAAGCGATTGGTTATCGCTGACGTCAGAAGGTGAGTCTAGAACATTCGTGCATTCATCTTCCTGGTCCGACTTTCCTTGAAGGTGCATGGGATGCTGGTGATACGGTCGGGGCGGACACAATGAGTTCGCCAAACACTCGCAACGCTCGGTAGAGCCTTAAGACTCAAGGCCGCGGCGAACCGTCAATAAAAGCGCAAATCGACCTCTCCATAGTCGGGACGAGTGAACTCACACGAGCCGTGATACCTTCGCCGCCCAACTCATGACAAGGAGGTCGCCATGCGCACCCTTTACACCCCCCTGATTCTGGCATCAGCAGTATTTGCGTCTGGTTGCACCATCAAGCAAACAGTGACTCCCGTCGAGCTGTCTTCGGACCTGGCGCCGGAAATCTGCATGATTCCCGCCGATGGCCTGCGCGAGGGGTTCAATACAACCTACGTAAGATTGCTGACCGAGAAAGGCTTCCATACACGACAAATCCCGCCGGGCAGCAGCCCATCCAGTTGCCCTTTGACAACGACTTATATCGGGACCTGGAGCTGGGATATGGCGATCTACATGAGTTACGCCGATATTCGCGTTTATCAATTTGGTCAGCAGGTCGGTCAGGCTGAGTATGATTCACGCTGGGGTGGCGGTCGCGTAATCGATAAATTTATCGATGCCGAGAAAAAGATAACCGAAATGACTAATCAGTTATTTCCAAAGGGCGCGGCCGGACTGAAGGGAGCCAAAGGTTCGAACTCTGTTGCCGGCAGATCGCCGCTGACAAAAGAGGCTTACCAGCAGCAACAGCTTGATCTGCTCAAAGAGCAGGCACTCCCCTATGCTGACTATCAAAAGCGCTATAACCAGATCATGGCTGAGTAAGACCTTATGTCAGCCCACTCGACAAACTGTAGCCAATAGGCCACACTCAAAGCTATGACGAATACCACCGAGTACACCATAAGCACCACGTCTCAGTTCGATGACTGGCTTGACGGTGTGAAAGATGCAAAAGGCAAGGCTGCTGTATTGGTCCGTTTGGATCGAGCCAAAGCTGGCAACTTTGGTGACTCTGAACCAGTGGGCGAAGGCGTAAGCGAAATGCGGGTTTTTGTAGGCCCAGGGTATCGTGTTTACTACGTACGCTCGGGTCAAGCCGAATACCTTATGCTTTCGGGTAGTGACAAAACCGACCAAAGACGCGGTATCAAGGAGGCGAAAGCGATTCTTGATGCCATGAGGGTAAGATCAAATGACTGAAATCAAATCAACTCCAGAGGAGATGCCTATCCTCAACCTCAACACATCCGGTACCAGCCGCTATGAAGCCTCCCGCTTTCTCGACAATCCGGAAACGATCAGTGCTTACCTTGCTGAAAGCATGAAGGCAAAAGATCCTGAATTACTCATGAAGGCTTTGTCCGAGGTAGCGAAAGCGCAAGGAGTGAACAAGGTTGCCCGAGATGCCGGGGTTAATCGGGAAAGCCTTTATAAATCGCTTAAGGGCGGCGCGAAGACTCGCTATGACACCATTAGAAAGCTGATGGAGGCCGTTGGAGTAGAGCTAACCGTGCAGCCAATTGCGACGAATTCTGTTGATAGCGGGTCAAGTAAGCAACCGCGGCAAGCAGCAAAAGTAGCCTCGGCCAAGGCTGCTGCAAAGCCTAAGCTCGTCAGAGAGGGCACCACAGGCAAGGCCAATAAAGGCCAGCGCGCAGCGAAAAGCACTGTAGCCAGCGCGTGAGCTGTCCAGGCATGGCTTCCGGATGCGGAAGCCAGCAGTCAAATCAATGGTGTTACTAATACGTGTGGCGTGTATTGACGACCTGCTGGAAATCTTACTGATGTTTTTGCTTGAAGAGCGGCACGCACGCATCAGCACATAGCGCTCCCAACGCCACCACACCCACCATCCCCTCCCCCAATTCAACCTCAACCCCCACCCCCTGCAACCCGCCCACTGCCGTCCATTCCTCAAGCGCCAAGCCGTGCAACTTCAAAAACGCTTCGCGCCTGCACCATGCCTTGGCAAAGGCAACCGCACGCATCGACTCGGGCATGCCTGACAGACGGGTAGCAACCTCAGCCCCCAAATAATCCTGCGCGACAGCATGCCAGTCCGGCACCGCCTGAACCTGCATCAAGTCCACGCCCACTGCGCCGTGGAGATTGACGGCAGCAAGAGAGAACCCGGCTTCGTGGCTGATGGAAAACCCGGGCTCCGACAGCCCGTCGATAAGCAATCGCGGCGCGACACCTGAGGCGCTGATGAACGTGATCGCCCCGGATGGCAATTCGAGCCACTGCTCCACGGCGATACGCACGCAAGCCCGAATGCGGTTTCTGGCCTCATCTCTTGCACAGCCTGGCCTAGTGACGCAGCTGACCAGCAATACATTCTGCCGAGGGAAGGACTCTGGAGGGGCGAGCCGGCCATCTTCATCGAATACCCAGCTCGCCCCGCACTTCATGCCCTGTCCGGTGACGCGGGGCAACCGGCCCATCGGCTGGCGGCAGGGATATGCTCGCCCTTCATCACCAGGGTCAGTGCGCCAAGGTGCGCATCGTTGCCGACGACAGCGCTATACAGCACGGCGCTGCGTGGCCCCATGTACACACGCTCGCCGATGCTGACGTGATCAATCTTCATGATTCGGTCTTCGAACAGGTGGGTCTGCGGGCAGGCGCCGGCATTCAGTTCGCTGTCTGCGCCGATGCTGACGCAGTCGAATTCGGTGATGTCGGTGGTGTCCATGTAAACCCCGCGACCAATCCTGCAGCCGAGCACATTGAACGCCAGTGGCAACCACGGTGTGCCGCGCAGGTAGCGCATGAAGTTCGGTGCGGCCATGCCTTCGTACAGACTGGTGATGCCCTCCGACAGCCATACGAAGGGCGTCCACATCGGGTCAGCGCGTTTGCGATAGCGGCCCATCACCAGCCATTTCAGGGCCGCGATCAGCAGAAAGTTACCCACGCTGTACGCCACGCCGATCACTGCAAGGTAGGCCAGCACCGCGCCCCAGCGCTCGTCGTCGGCGAGTGGCATCAGGTCAAGCATCACCGTGTAGCCGACGGCGATCACTACCGCGTGCGGGGTGACAATGCGCACGCCTTCGACCAGTCCTCGTGCCAGGCGGCGCAGCGGTGAAGGCTTGAAGGTCAGTGATTCGGGAGCGCCACTCACCTGCTCGCGGGCAGGCAGGTGGATCGGTGGTGAGCCCAGCCAGGTGTCGCCGTCGACCATTTTGCTATTGTGCGGCGCGCAGGAATGGACGCCGATCAGGACGTTTTCCGGCAGTACCGTGCCGTCCGCGATGTACCCGCCGTTGCCGACAAAGCTGCGATGCGACACGACCGTGGGTTGCATGGTCATCCAGCCGCCGTCGATACGCTCATCACCGAGCATCACCGCATCCGCGATAAAGGTTTCATCGCCCAGGGTCAGCATGTCCGGGATGACGCCCTGTGCGCTGGAAATCTCGGCGTCGCGCCCTACTTTCGCGCCCAGCAGTCGATACCAGAAGGGCGAATACACCGTGGCGTAGATGCCGGACAGCACGTTGAGGCTCGCTTCCTGAATCTGGCTGATCAGCCACTTGGCGCAGTAGGTATTGCTGTGCACCTCATAACGGCCCGGCTTGAGGCGTGGGAAGACGACCCAGCGCAATGCCGCAGACGCCAGAACAGTCGCGACAATCAGCACCGCACTGGCCGGGAACGCGAGCAGGAAATAGCGCGCCAGTTGTCCCAATGGTCCACTGCCCTCGAACCATGGCAAGACGTTCTGCGTGTCGAACCAGTCGATCAGGAAAAAGGTCGGGAAGACCGGGATGAAGAACAGCGTCGCGACCAGCAGAACGCCGAACACGAAGAACAGCTTTTCTGCCCGTAAACGCGCCGGGCTGGTCACAGGCCGCGCAGGTTGGCCGAGCGTATCGAACGCGCCGACATCACGCGCTGGCGAGCCTTGCCAGATGCGCCCAGCCGGAACCTCCCGACCATCGGCCATGGCCGATTGGGCTTCCAGATGCCCCCACGGGCCTACAGCCGTATTGCCTTCCATGATCACGTAAGAGCCGACACAGGCATTGTCCTGCAAGGCGATACGGCCCAGATGCAACTGACCCCGCTCGACGCGCGCATTTTCGAAGCTGACACCGTTGCCGACGCTGACCCCGTCGCCGATTTCCAGCAGGTCATGAGCCCGTACTGTAGCGCCGCCAATAATCACGTCCTGCCCGATCTTCGCGCCCAGTGCGCGCAGCCACAGGGGATAAAGTGAGGAGCCGCTCAGTAGATAAGTCGGCGCCGACTCGACCATGCGGTCTGCGGCCCACCAGCGAAAATAGGTAACGCCCCACAGCGGATAGATCCCAGGCTTCAGGCGGCCGACGATCAGCCACTTGGCTGCCAGCGCGATGAAAAACTGCAGAACGGTAGCAATCAGGAATACCGAGATCGACGCCAGCGTCGCCAATGCGACAGAGTCGTCGGGCGAGCCGGTGAGCAGGTGATAGGTAAAGAACGGTGCGAGCCACTGGGTCATGCGCAGGCTGACCATGACCGGCAATGCCAGCGCCTGGGCCACGCCGCAGCGCCAGCGACGCCAGGCTGACGGAGGCGTCCAGTCCACCGGCGCATCCACCTCTTGTGGCGCCTGATCCAGCACTTCGGCAATCGCGCCGATACGCCGATGCTGGTAAATGTCGCGCACCGTGACTTGAGCGAAGCGCGGGTTGGCCCGCAGCGCCGAGGCCAAACGCGCGGCAAAGAAGGAATGCCCGCCCAGATCGGTGAAAAAGTCCGCATCGCGGCGGATCGGCATGCCGGGGAACAGTGTGCTCAGCGCGGCAAACAGTGCGATCTCACCTTCGGTTTGCGCCACATCGGACTCTGCGCTGGCGGCCTTGGCATCCACCGTCAACGGACGAGCCTTGAGCGTTTTGCGATCGATTTTGCCGGACGTGAGGCGCGGCATGCTGTCGAGCAGTTCGAAGTGTCCCGGCACCATGTACGGCGGCAACTGCGCCTGCAGAGTTTTGCGCAACTGACTCGTGAATGCGGAAGGCGTCGACGTGTCGCTCACCAGATAAGCAATCAGTTGATCAACGCCCGCCTCGTTGCGCAACAGGACGGCAACGGTGCCCACGCCAGGCTGTTGCGCCAACAGCGATTCAATCTCGCCCAGTTCGACGCGAAAGCCGCGAATTTTTACCTGATCGTCGGCACGCCCGAGGCACTGCACCTGCCCTTCGTCGTCGATCCGGGCAAGGTCGCCGGTTCGATACAGGCGCGCATCGTGATAGCCGGTGGACCATGGGTTCGGCAGGAATTTTTCCTGGGTCAGGTCCGGCCGGCCAAGATACCCCTCGGCCAGGCCGGGGCCGATGATGCACAGCTCGCCGACTTCGCCACGCGGCAGCAGGCTGGGCGCCAGGGTGCTCCCGACCGCAGGGTCATTGGCGATGACCAACAGCCCGTAATTGGGTAACGGTGTGCCAATCGACACCGGGCGACCGCGCGACAGACGCGCCAGGCTGGCCGACACGGTGGCTTCGGTAGGGCCATAGGTGTTGAACATCTGCCGGTTCGGCGTGGCCCAGCGATCGACCAGCGACTCAGGACACATCTCGCCGCCCAGATTGATCAGGCGCAGGCCGGGAACGTCTTCGCTGAACAGCGCCAGCAAAGTGGGCACCGCATGCAAGACGCTGATGCGCTGCTCATTCAGCAAGCGCGGCAGGGTTTCGGGGTCACCGCTGGTTTCCTTCGGGCCTATCCACAGCGTCGCGCCCACCAGATAAGCGATCCAGATTTCTTCGAAGGACATGTCGAAGGCCACGGAAAAGCCCTGGTAAACCCGGTCGCTGGCACGAATGCCAAGTATCGCGTTCTCGCTGCGCAGAAAATGGCAGATGCTGCGCTGGGAAATCAGAATGCCCTTGGGCTTGCCCGTGGAGCCGGAGGTGTAAATCACATAGGCAGGATGGTCGGGAAGCACCCCACTGCGACGCACCAACGCTGCGTCGGTCGGCGCCAGCAGGTGTTCGGCAGTCCACACCTTCAAACCGGTATCGGCCAGCACCGGCATCAACGCCTCGCAGGACACCAGCCCGACTGCGCTGGCGTCGTCCAGGCAAACCTGCAGACGCTCTACCGGCGTGTCCTGATCCAGAGGCAGCCACGCGGCGCCCGCCTTGGCAATACCGGCCTGCATGACCAGCAGCTCGATGCCGCGCGGCAACCACAGACCGACAATGTGCCCCGGCCGAACACCCGCACCGATCAGCGCAGACGCCACCTGATCGGCCTGCCGGTCCAGATCGCCATAACTGATCTGGTGCTCGCCGAAGATCAGTGCCACTTGCTGCGGGTTGCGCCGGGCACTGGCTTCCAGCAAATCGGCCAGCACCTCCTCACGTAGCAGCTCAGGTTGGATTGGACCGTAAATCACGTCCAGCGATTGTTCGTTCTGGCCTAGCGTCGACAGGTTCAGGTTATTCATGGCAGCAGGTATTAGCTCGTCTGAAGGAGGTGCCTGAGATTTTCTGGTTATGAGCCGGTCCGTCAGCGATTGGCGCGAATTCTGTGGTCGTTGCGTGTCCGGAATATGTCCGTTTTGATACATTTTGGCTGGAGCGCTGCAGCTCTCACCGGGGCAAGAGAACAGGCTGGCAAGGCGAATATGGCAAAGGCTGGCTGTACGAATCTTGAACAACAAAACGAAGGTGGCGGATTGCCCACATTGCTGTGCGGGTTACAGCAGACGCCACAAGGTCTCGCGTGTCGCGGGGTTGAAAGACTGCGCCTGACGGTCCATGACGCCTCTCAGTCCATCGCCAATACGCTCTGCCGGCATCGGGTGGAAGCCATGTTGCCGAAACCATGGACCGTTCCAGCGTGGCTCGCGAAATGTCGTCAGGCTTATCGCGTGCAGTTGGCAAACCTGCGCGTACGCCTCGACAGACGCCAGCAGGCTTTTTCCGACACCCTTGCCGGATGCACCAGGCTCGACCGAGATGTTGTCCAGGTACAGGAAATCATCCAGCAAGCGCATGGCTGTAAAACCGATGATGTCACCGCTGCGCCTGTTGGCAGCCACCACCACCCGGCAGGCTTCGAACCTGTCTGCGCCCAGCGGAGGGTTTTCGGCGACATGCGCCAGGGAAGGAATGCTTTTGTACCGGTGACGCGCCCGCGCCGACAGGCGTTGTAACGATTCCAGGTCGCTGTGTTGCGACACACGCAGATCAAATTCCATCCGCTTTTCCTCCCTGACTGCCTGACATCGAAACCAGACGCCGATGAGCACGTCTGGACGGTGAGCCGAATAATCACCACAATCGGCTCATCTCATGAGCCGATTAACTTTTTATTCGGCTCACTGCATAGGCGGATACGATGTCCGAACATCTCTGGATCTGGCAACAGCCGAACTGGCCCCGCTTTCATTGGCGCGAAGAACGCCTTGCACCGTTGATACGAGCGTGCGCCAAGGCTCAAGGTCGCTTGCTGGGTATGAGCGGTGCAGTGGGTGGCGATGCGCAAATGTGCGAGGGCTTGAATGCCCTGCTGCAGAATATCGTCACTTCGTCCGCCATCGAAGGCGAGCGACTGAATGCAGATTCTGTCAGGTCGTCGCTGGCACGCCGCCTGGGGATCGCCGATAACGGCAAGCATAGCCCTCGCAGCGAGGGGTTGGCCGAGCTGATGCTGGACGCTACACGTGGTCATGATCAGCCACTTGACTTGCAACGTCTGTGTACCTGGCATCGCTGGCTGTTCCCGGAAGAGGACAGCTTTGTGTCTGCTCGCATCCTGGTTGGTCAATTGCGTAGCGACGAACCTATGCAAGTGGTCTCAGGGAGGCTTGATCGACCCATCGTGCATTTTGAAGCGCCACCGCGGGCTGGACTTGAGCAACAGCTGGAAGATTTTCTCGACTGGTTTGCCGGCAGTCAAAGTGATCCGACGCTCGATCCATTCGTGCGGGCAGGTATCGCGCATTTCTGGTTTGTAACCCTGCATCCGTTTGACGACGGCAATGGTCGCCTGACTCGGGCCATTACAGACCTGGCGCTGACTCAGGGCGATCAGCAAGCCATACGACTGTTTGCCATGTCCGCCAGCATCCTTGCTGACCGCGCCGGCTATTACCACGTTCTGGAGACCAGTCAGAAAAGCACGACCGATATCACCGAGTGGCTGGAATGGTTCCTGCGCACATTGTTGAAAAGCATTGAAAACGCCTTGGTTCATATAGAACGAGTACTGGGAAAAACGCGATTTTGGCAATTACATCGCGACAACGACCTGAACGCCGAACAGGTCAAGGTGCTGAATCGACTGCTGGATGGCGGCGAGCGTGGCTTTGAAAACGGTCTGAGCGCAGCGCAGTATCAGGCAGTGGCGAAGGTCTCGAAGGCCACCGCTACCCGCCACTTAAGTGATCTGCTTGCCAAAAACTGCCTGGTTCGCCTGCCCGGTGGAGGCCGCAGCACTCGTTACCAGATCAATCGGCCCTTGCCGTAGAACCCTACACAGCAGAAGGAGTTGCCAGCGCTTCAGACGTGCGCCACTGGTCGCATCGACTGCAGCATCCAGTTCCGCACCGGACAGGAACTGGCTGTAGTCATCATGCAGTTCGGCTTCCCAACCGGCCACCTCGTCCAGCGCCGCCTCAGCTTGTTCCTTGCTCAAGGCAAAGTGAGCGTGCTGACTGAGCGGATTGCCTCGGTTGAGCCGCGACCCTTCGATGCCGACTGACATTGGAAGTGTGGACCTGAAAATAACAGCCCACGAAAGAACACATTAATCCTCATAAAGCCTCACTAAGTGACACCTTAACTACTCATAAAATCGTGACTACTGCCCTCAGCGCGTCATTCCTACACCTAGAATGCGCAATGCCACGTCACTGATCATCGACATACCCCACCCATCCCCCATCAAAATGTGGCTTACTGAAGCCTGCCATCATCCAATCAGGGAATCTCTTCCCTACCCTCGCGGTCTCTTAACGCATGACGAATTCGCGCTCTGCTTTCATACCCTCCTGGCTTCGCCCTGTTCTGCGTCCTTTGCTGGACCCGTATCGCCGTTATCGGCATGCGCGGCTGATCCACGCGGCGCGGATTGCGGTGGGCTTGCTGGTGACTATCCTGCTGACCACCGGCCTCAACCTGCCTCACGGTGAGTGGGCATCGGTGACCATGCTGATCGTGATCGGCGGTTTGCAGCATCACGGCAATATCGGCAAAAAGTCGGTCGAACGGGCCTACGGAACCTTGATCGGTGCCGGTCTCGGTCTGATCGTGGTGGTCCAGCAGGGCTATCTGGAAATGCCGTTGCTGACCTACGCAATGATGTCGGTGATGTGCGGTTTCTTCGCCTATCACGCCATCGGCAAAGGGGGTTACACCGCGCTGCTGTCGGCGATCACGCTGTTCATCGTCGCCGGTCATGGTTACAACCCGATCAGTGACGGGCTGTGGCGTACCGTCGATATTCTGATTGGTATCGCGCTGGCCCTGGCGTTCTCCTTCGCCCTGCCGCTGTATGCGGTGTTTTCCTGGCGCTACAACCTGGCCAGTGGTTTGCGTGACTGCGCCAAGGTTTACGGACGCATTGTGCAAGGCCAGCCAGTGACGGCGGATGAGCATTTGAAACTGACCGCCAGGCTCAACGGCACGATGCTGCAATTGCGCTCGCTGCTGCCGTCGGTGTCCAAGGAAGTGAAGATGTCCATGGTCGAACTGGACGCCATTCAGGGCCACTTCCGCATGTGCCTGAGCACCCTGGAGATTCTCGCCAATATTCGCCCGGCGAACCTGAATCAGCTTGCCGACGAGACGCTCAAGGCATCGCTGGACGCTGACTACCGCCAGATTCGCCGGCAATTGATCGGCATGGCGCGCGCCCTGCAAACCGGTGCCACCGAGCGTCTGGAACGCACGACCGAAACACCGGAGACGCCGGAAACACCACCAGTGAAAGCCGTCATTCCTACCGAGCTGAAGGGCTACCACTTGATGACCCAGCAGTTAGCGCTCAACCTCGACGGCCTGCAGGCACGTCTGGCCAAGACCGCCAAACGCTGGAAGTTTTAAGGAACCGCCCGTGCCCGATACCCGCCCGCCTGTGCTGGATGAAATCGATCGCCAGCTGATTGCCGCGCTGCAAATCAATGCGCGCGAAAGCGTCGCCATGCTCGCCCGGCAACTGGGCATCGCGCGTACCACCGTGACCTCGCGGCTGGCGCGCCTGGAAAGCAGCAAAGTGATTACCGGTTACGGCGTGCGCCTTGGCCAGCGCGTGGTCAGTGGCGGGTTGCAGGCGTATGTCGGCATTACCGTGCAACCTCGCTCGGGCAAGGAAGTGTTGCGGCGGCTGAGTGCCATGGCGCAGGTTCAGCAACTCTGTGCGGTGAGTGGCGAGTTCGATTATGTCGCCTGGCTGCGCACGGACTCTCCCGAGCAACTGGACCAGCTACTGGACCTGATCGGCAGCGTAGATGGTGTCGAGAAGACCACGACATCGATCATCCTCAGCAGCAAGATCGACCGCGGCCAGCCGGTGTAACTGCACGCTTCTATCAAGCAGTGATACAAACTGACCAGCAAATTCGTCACTTAGCCCAAACAAACAGCATATCGACGACACTTTGCGTCTTATTAACGTGTCCGCCCTTCTCTAGACTGTTGTTTTTCGCCGTTGCCCATCAAGGTCCGTCATGAAGAACAACCGTCACCCCGCCAACGGCAAAAAGCCGATCACCATGTTCGGCCCCGACTTCCCCTTCGCCTTCGATGACTGGATTGAGCACCCGAAAGGTCTGGGCAGCATTCCGGTGGAGAACCACGGTGCTGAAGTGGCAATTATCGGTGCCGGGATAGCCGGTCTGGTGGCGGCCTACGAATTGATGAAGATGGGCCTCAAACCGGTGGTGTACGAAGCCTCGAAAATGGGTGGCCGCCTGCGCTCGCAGGAGTTCGAAGGCGCCAAAGGCATCGTGGCCGAACTGGGCGGCATGCGCTTTCCGGTGTCCTCGACAGCGTTCTTCCATTACGTCGACAAGCTGGGCCTTGAGTCCAGGCCGTTCCCCAACCCGCTGACCGCGGCGTCCGGCAGCACCGTTATCGACCTGGAAGGCACCACCTACTACGCACAAATGCTCTCGGACCTGCCGGCACTGTTTCAGGAAGTCGCCGACGCCTGGGCCGACGCACTGGAAAGCGGCTCGCAATTCGGTGACATCCAGCAGGCGATCCGTGACCGCGATGTGCCGCGTCTCAAAGAGCTGTGGAACAAGCTGGTGCCGTTATGGGACGACCGCACGTTCTATGACTTTGTCGCGACCTCCAAGGCCTTCGCCAAGCTGTCTTTCTTTCACCGCGAAGTGTTTGGCCAGGTGGGCTTCGGCACTGGCGGCTGGGATTCGGACTTCCCCAACTCGATGCTGGAAATCTTCCGTGTGGTGATGACCAACTGCGATGAGCACCAGCATCTGATCGTCGGCGGCGTGCAGCAAGTGCCGGTCGGCTTGTGGAGCCACGTACCCGAGCATTGCGCGCACTGGCCCAAGGGCACCAGCCTGTCGTCGTTGCACCGCGGCGCACCACGTCCCGGCGTGAAGCGCATCGCACGCGCCGAGGATGGCAGTTTTGCGGTGACCGATAATTGGGGCGACACCCGGCAATACGCTGCCGTGTTGACGACCTGCCAGAGCTGGCTGCTGACCACGCAGATCGAGTGCGAAGAGTCGCTGTTCTCGCAGAAAATGTGGATGGCCCTGGACCGCACCCGCTACATGCAGTCGTCAAAGACCTTCGTGATGGTCGACCGCCCGTTCTGGAAGGACAAGGACCCGGAAACCGGCCGCGACCTGATGAGCATGACCCTCACCGACCGGCTGACCCGTGGCACTTACCTGTTCGATAATGGCGACGACAAGCCCGGCGTGATCTGCCTGTCCTACTCATGGATGAGCGATGCACTGAAGATGCTCCCGCAGCCCATCGAGAAGCGGGTGAAGCTGGCGCTGGATGCCTTGAAGAAGATCTACCCGAAAGTGGACATCGCAGCGCGGATCATCGGTGATCCGATTACCGTGTCATGGGAAGCCGATCCGCACTTCCTGGGTGCCTTCAAGGGTGCGCTGCCGGGCCATTACCGCTATAACCAGCGCATGTACGCGCACTTCATGCAGCAGGACATGCCCAGCGAACAGCGCGGCATGTTCATCGCCGGCGACGATGTGTCCTGGACACCGGCATGGGTCGAAGGCGCTGTGCAGACTTCGCTGAATGCTGTGTGGGGCATCATGAACCACTTTGGCGGCAAAACTCACGCCGAGAACCCCGGCCCCGGTGATGTGTTCCACGAAATCGGCCCGATTGCACTGGGCGACTGAAAGAAGGAAACCCCCATGCGCGTTGCGCTGTATCAATGCCCGCCATTGCCGCTGGATGTCAGCGGCAATCTGACTCGCCTGGAACAGCAGGCTCAGGCCGCCGCCGAACAAGGGGCACAGGTGCTGATCTGTCCGGAAATGTTCCTCAGCGGCTACAACATCGGCGCCCAGGCTGTCGGTGAACTGGCACAGGCGCAGGACGGTCCGGCAGCGACGCGCATTGCCGCCATCGCACAGGCTAGTGGCATTGCGATCCTCTACGGCTATCCGGAGCGCGCCGCCGATCGGCAGATCTACAACGCTGTGCAGTTGATCGACAGCCAGGGCAAACGCCTGTGCAACTATCGCAAGACGCACCTGTTCAGCGAGCTCGACAGGTCGATGTTCGCTGCAGGCGACGATCATTACCCGGTGGTCGAGTTGAATGGCTGGCGCCTGGGCCTGTTGATTTGCTACGACGTGGAATTCCCCGAAAACACTCGTCGGCTGGCCTTGGCGGGGGCCGAGTTGATTCTGGTCCCGACCGCAAACATGCTGCCTTACGATTTCGTCTGCGACGTGACCGTTCGGGCGCGGGCTTTCGAGAATCACTGCTACGTGGTGTACGCCAACTACTGCGGCAGCGAGGGCGCGATTCGTTACTGCGGGCTCAGCAGCATCTGCGCGCCGGACGGCAGCCGCCCGTTGCTGGCGGGTCAGGACGAAGCATTGCTGGTCGGCACGCTGGACAAGTCACTGCTGGCCCAGGCCAGAACCGCGAACGACTACTTCGTGGATCGCCGCCCGGCGCTTTATACGTCGCTGACTTGATCCTGAAGAGGCCGGTCCAGCCTCTGGAAATAGCCCGTTTGCTTATCGTCATTCTCGTTGCCTATCGTGCCAATGCTCTGCGTTGACACGCGGTTCTGGACGCTCTGCGTCCTCTATTTCGCAGCTTTGAGCAGCAGGCTCGCGAACGGGTCTGTTAATCCGCTAGCATGACGCCTCGCCTCGCACAGCTTTCCGGACGCCCCTCATGCCTGCCGCACACACCGCCGACACTCAACGCCTCACGCTGGCCAACGGCTTGAATGTGGTGCTGTGTCACGAGCCGCGGCTCAAGCGCTGTGCGGCCTCATTGCGCGTGGCAGCCGGCAGTCACGATGCGCCACAAGCGTGGCCGGGGCTGGCGCATTTTCTGGAGCATCTGTTGTTCCTCGGCACCGAGCGTTTCCCTGCCAGCGAAAACCTGATGACGTTCGTGCAGCTCCATGGCGGTCAGATCAATGCCAGCACACGCGAACGCACCACTGACTTCTTCTTTGAGCTGCCGCAGGCGGTCTTTGCCCAAGGGCTGGAGCGGCTATGCGACATGCTTGCCCGACCGCGCATGGACATCGCAGATCAATTACGCGAACGCGAAGTGCTGCATGCCGAATTCATCGCCTGGCGCGGCGATAGCGCATCCGGCGATCAGGCGCGCCTGCTGACAGCGATCAACCCACAGCATCCGCTGCGCGGCTTTCACGCCGGCAATCGCTACAGCCTGTCAGTGCCCAACCCGGCTTTTCAGCAAGCGTTGAAAGACTTTTATCGAGGCTTCTATCAGGCCGGGCAGATGACCCTGTGCCTGAGTGGCCCGCTGCCGGTGGCTGAACTGCAGGCGCTGGCGATAAACCACGGCGCGGTTTTCGCCACCGGAATGAAGGTCACACAGCGCCCGCCTCCAGCATTGATAGCCAGCCCTCGACAGGCTGGCGAGCAAAACCATCTGCTGTTTGCCTTCGAGGACTTGCCAGACAAGGCTGACGAAGCGGTGGCCTTCTTCTGTCACTGGCTCAATGCAGCGCAGCCTGGCGGACTGGTCGCCGAGCTGGTGCGCAGGGGCCTTTGCACCTCATTGAACGCCGCGCCGCTGTACCAGTTCGGCGGGCAGCTTTTGCTGGATATCGAGTTTAAAGGCGACCCGGCGAACGCGAACGCTATCAGTAGCCTGCTTTTCAGCTGGCTCGGTTTTTTCAAAGCTCACTGGCCAACGCAAATCGAGGAATACCACCGTCTCGAACGACGCCGTCTGCAGATGTGCGGAGCATTGGCTCTGGCAAACCATCACTGTCGCGAAACGCCTGCGCAGTTGAGCGAGCAAGGCCAAAAAGCGTTAAGCGCATTACTGGCGAAGCTCACCGCTGATGTGGATAACCTCGTTCCAGAGCCGGTCGCTTGGCGCCTGCCAGCGCCGAATCCGTTTCTTCATACGGCAGCGGACGACCCCGCTGAGGCCGCGCTGTACCTGCGCTGGCAACTGCCATCCCCGCAGCCCGCTCTTTGGCGGATGCTCGATGCGGCGCTCAAGCCACTGGTCGAAGATGCACGTCAGGCCGGAGTAACCCTGACCTTCACCGCGTACGGTCCGTACTGGCAGCTTCAATTGAACGGTTTGCGCGAACCGATGCCAGCGGTCCTGAAACAAAGCCTGCAGCGCTTGCAACACCCCGATACCCACGCACAGGAAAACGACGAGCCGGTGTTGATCCCGATTCGTCAGTTGCTCAAGCAGCTTGCCGATCACTTCCTGAGCAATGAGTCGGAGGCGAGCATAAGCGACCTGCCAGGCGTATGGGCGGCTTCGCGCTGGAGCAGTTTCACCAGCGGTATTGAACAGGCCAGCCAGTCAATGCTGGACGCGGTGTTGACTGCAGCACCCGGCGTTCAGCGAACTTCCCCACACGATCTGCCAGCCATTCGCGCTGGCAAGCACTGGGCGACGGAAGCATCGTCCTCCCCGGAAGACGCCGTGCTGGTGTTCTGCCCCGCGCCCACGACTTCCATCGAAGATGAAGCGGCCTGGCGTCTGCTCGCGCACCTGGCTCAAGCGCCGTTCTATCAGCGGCTGCGGGTCGAACTGCAATTGGGTTACGCGGTGTTCAGTGGCCTCCGGCAGATCGACGGACGGACCGGTTTGCTGTTCGGCGTGCAATCACCCACCTGCAATGCCCAGCAACTGTTTGCGCACATCGAGGCCTTTATCGGCGGATTGCCGCAGTGGGTCCGCGATGCAGATTTGCCTGAGCAGACCAAAGTCCTTGCAGCGCAGTTCGAGCCGTCGAGCCTGCCGGAGCAACAGCGTGCCGACCTGCAGTGGCAGGCACACCTCGCCGGGCACCGGGGTGACCATGCGCAGACCTTGCAGCGCGCTCTGTCAAATCTGGATACACACTCGTTGCTGGCCTCTGCGGATCAATTGATCAACGCCACAGGAGGCTGGCTGATCGTGGCCAATCGCCCTGCCAGCGCGGCCGTTCCGCAATCCTTACCTGAACGGTAACGGTCTTTCATGCAGATTCTAGCCCTGCTGAATTGTGAAAATGAGTAACATAGCTCCCTAAGCATCTGAACGTATGCCTCCAGCGATGCACTAAGATGTAGTCACCCACCGCTGCACTTATTCGAGGAGATTTTTATGTCGTGGACTAAACCTGCTTACACTGATCTGCGTATCGGTTTTGAAGTCACCATGTACTTCGCAAGCCGTTGATTTCAGTGCGCTGTGAAGCCTCGGTTCGCCGGGGCTTTTTTTATGGTTGTGGCTGTTTTTTATTTCAGAGCGTGTCCCAGGAGCTGTCATGTACATCCAGATTCTAGGTTCTGCTGCTGGCGGTGGATTCCCCCAGTGGAACTGCAACTGCATCAATTGCGCGGGTTTTCGCGACGGCAGCCTGCGTGCCCATGCGCGGACCCAGTCGTCCATTGCGCTGTCCGACGACGGTATCAACTGGGTGCTGTGCAACGCCTCACCGGACATTCGCGCGCAATTGCAGGGCTTTGCGCCGATGCAGCCCGGGCGCGCATTGCGCGACACCGGCATCAGCGCGATCGTGTTGATGGACAGCCAGATCGACCACACCACCGGCCTGCTCAGCCTGCGTGAAGGCTGCCCGCATCAGGTGTGGTGTACCGACATGGTCCATGAGGACCTGAGCACCGGCTTCCCGCTGTTCGAAATGCTCAAGCACTGGAACGGCGGCCTGACCTGGAACCGCATCGAATTACAGGGCAGCTTTGTGATTCCGGCCTGCCCGAACCTGCGCTTCACGCCCTTTCCGCTGCGCAGCGCCGCCCCGCCCTACTCGCCACACCGTTTCGACCCGCATCCGGGCGACAACATCGGCCTGCTGGTCGAAGACACCCGCACTGGCGGAAAGCTGTTTTATGCCCCGGGCCTGGGCAAGGTCGATGACGCACTGGCCGAGAAAATGCGTGACGCCGACTGCCTGCTGGTCGACGGCACAATGTGGGACGACGACGAAATGCAGCGCCGTGGCGTGGGCACGCGTACTGGCCGGGAAATGGGCCATCTGGCACAGAACGGCCCCGGCGGCATGCTGGAAGTCCTCGAAGGCTTTCCCGAGCAGCGCAAAGTGCTTATCCACATCAACAACACCAACCCGATTCTCGACGAAGACTCCCCGGAACGTGCGGAGCTGGTTCGTCGCAACGTCGAAGTGGCCTTCGATGGCATGAGCATCGAGCTTTAGGAGCTGACATGAGCGAATCGACTGCGCTGTCCCCCGCCGAATTCGAACAGGCCTTGCGCGCCAAGGGTGCCTATTACCACATCTATCACCCGTACCATGTGGCGATGTACGAGGGTCGTGCAACCCGCGAGCAGATTCAGGGCTGGGTCGCCAACCGTTTCTACTATCAGGTGAACATTCCGCTCAAGGACGCGGCGATTCTGGCCAACTGCCCGGATCGCGAGATCCGTCGCGAGTGGATTCAGCGCCTGCTCGATCATGACGGTGCGCCCGGCGAAGACGGCGGCATCGAAGCCTGGCTGCGTCTCGGCCAGGCCGTCGGGCTCGACCCGGACCAACTGCGCTCGCAGGAACTGGTGCTGCCAGGCGTGCGTTTTGCCGTCGACGCCTACGTGAACTTCGCCCGCCGCGCCAACTGGCAGGAAGCTGCCAGCAGCTCGCTGACCGAACTGTTCGCACCGCAGATCCATCAGTCGCGCCTGGACAGCTGGCCGCAGCACTACCCGTGGATCGACCCGGCCGGCTACGAGTATTTCCGTACTCGCCTGGGTCAGGCCCGACGCGATGTAGAGCACGGCCTCGCCATCACGTTACAGCACTACACTACGTACGAAGGTCAGCAGCGTATGCTGGAAATCCTGCAGTTCAAACTCGATATCCTGTGGAGCATGCTCGATGCGATGTCCATGGCCTACGAGTTGAACCGCCCGCCGTATCACAGCGTCACAGACCAAAGGGTCTGGCATAAGGGGATTACGCTATGAAGCACGATCCGCAGTTCCGAGCGTTGACACCCAAATGGCATCAAGGCTATCGCTTTCAGTACGAGCCTGCGCAAAAGGCGCATGTGGTGCTTTACCCTGAAGGCATGATCAAACTCAATGACAGCGCGGCCCTGATTGGCGGGCTGATCGATGGCAAGCGCACCATCACCGCCATCATTCATGAGCTTCAGCAGCAGTTCCCCAATGTTCCCGAACTGGGCATGGACGTCGATGAGTTCATGGAAGGCGCCAAAAAGAAAAACTGGATCGATCTTGTCTGACCTGGCCCCCGTCACCAACACCCCGTACATACCGCCCACTCCCGAGGTCGGGCTGCCCCTGTGGCTGCTCGCCGAGCTGACCTATCGCTGCCCGTTGCAGTGCCCGTATTGCTCCAACCCGCTGGATTTTGCCAAACAGGGCCAGGAGCTGAGCACTGAGCAGTGGTTCAAGGTCATGCAGGAAGCGCGGGAAATGGGGGCGGCGCAGATCGGTTTTTCCGGCGGCGAGCCGCTGGTGCGCCAGGACCTCGCCGAGCTGATCGCCGAGGCCCGGCGTCTGGGCTTCTACACCAACCTGATCACCTCGGGCATCGGCCTTACCGAAGAAAAGATCATCGCCTTCAAGGAAGCAGGCCTGGACCACATCCAGATCAGCTTTCAGGCCAGCGACGAGCAGGTCAACAACATGCTCGCCGGCTCGAAAAAAGCCTTCGCGCAGAAGCTGGAGATGGCCAAGGCGGTCAAAAAGCACGGCTACCCGATGGTGCTGAATTTTGTCACCCATCGACACAACATCGACCGCATCGACAAGATCATCGAGCTATGTCTCGCGCTGGAGGCGGATTTCGTCGAACTGGCGACCTGTCAGTTCTATGGCTGGGCGTACCTGAATCGCCTCGGCCTGCTGCCGACCAAAGATCAACTGGTCCGCGCCGAAGCCGTCACCAATGAATACCGCGTCCGGCTGGAGGCAGAGAATCATCCGTGCAAGCTGATTTTCGTCACGCCTGATTATTACGAAGAGCGTCCCAAGGCATGCATGAACGGCTGGGGCAATATCTTCCTGACCGTGACACCGGATGGCACAGCGCTGCCCTGCCACGGCGCACGGCAGATGCCGATCCAGTTCCCCAACGTGCGCGATCACAGCATGCAGCACATCTGGTACGACTCGTTCGGCTTCAATCGCTTCCGCGGTTACGACTGGATGCCCGAGCCTTGCCGTTCGTGTGACGAGAAGGAAAAGGACTTTGGCGGTTGTCGCTGCCAGGCCTTCATGCTGACCGGCGACGCCGCCAATGCCGACCCGGTGTGCAGCAAATCCTATCACCACGGGATCATCACTCAGGCTCGTGACGAGTCCGAAACCGCTACTCAAACCATTGAAGAGCTGGCCTTTCGCAATGACCGAAACTCACGACTCATCGCAAAATCCTCCTGAACGCCTGAGCGCCGCCCAAGCGGTCGCTGCAGGCGTCGACTTCGCCGAACTGGATGTCAGCTCGGCGGGCCTGTTCTGGAACGAATACCGCCCCGAAGACGGCGCCAGCCGTATCTGGCACTGGTACGCCAACAGCAAGCGCTGCCTGACGCCACAAGGCTTCAGCGTGCGCAGTCGGGTGTATGAATACGGTGGTGGCTCGTTCTGCCTCGCCGACGACGCCGTAGTCTTCGTCAACGAGCGCGACCAGCAACTGTATCGACAGGCACTGTATGCCAGCGAGCCGGTGGCGCTGACCGAGGGCGACAAGCGCTACGGCGGCGTGTTCTTCAGCGGCGGCCAGATTCTGGCCGTTGAAGAGGACCACAACACGCATCGACTGGTGGCTATCGAGCTGGCTGACGGCAAGCGCCAGTTGCTGGCCGAAGGCGCTGATTTCTACTCATCACCGATTGTCAGCGCCGATGGCAGACGCCTGGCCTGGATCGAATGGCAGCGCCCGCATCAGCCGTGGACCAGCACCCGCTTGATGTCTGCGACGAAACAGGACGATGGCAGTTGGGCCACTGCGCAGTGCATCGCAGGCGACGGCGCGCAAGAGTCACTGCAACAACCGCGCTTCGATGCCCACGGGCGGCTGTATTGCCTGACAGATCGTGCAGGTTTCTGGCAGCCGTGGGGCGAATCACCTTCCGGGTTTGCGCCGCTTTCCGCCCGCCCGGCGGATCATGCCTCCGCGCCCTGGCAAATGGGCAGCTGCACCTGGCTGCCGATCAACGATGGTTACCTGGCGAGCTGGTTCGAAGACGGTTCAAGTGTTCTGGGGCTTTGTCAGGCCGACGGCAGCGTCGAGGATTTCAGCGCGGGTTACAGCCGCTTTCGCAGCCTCGCCATTGACGAAGAGTTCGTCTATTGCATCGCGGCCTCAGCCGTAAGCACCTCGGCGGTACTGGCTATTTCTCGCCACGACGGCAGTGCTCAGGTGCTTGCCGGAGGCGGGTCGCCGCTGCCAGCCAACCAGATCAGCCGTCCTCAGACATTGCGTTACCCCAGTGGCGGGGCCGAGGCTCATGGTTACTTCTATCCGGCCATGACCGGCGCGGAGAAACCGCCGCTGGTGGTGTTCATCCATGGCGGCCCGACCTCTGCCTGCTACCCAGTGCTGGACCCACGCATTCAGTATTGGACACACCGCGGCTTCGCCGTGGCAGACCTCAATTATCGCGGCAGCAGCGGCTACGGTCGGGTGTACCGGCAAGGCCTGCACCTCACCTGGGGCGTGGCGGACGTCGAAGATGCCTGTGCAGTCGTGAAACATCTGGCCGAGCGCGGCCTGATTGACGAACGACAGGCGTTTATTCGCGGCGGCAGTGCGGGTGGGTACACCACGCTCTGCGCCTTGGCCTTCCACAATGTATTCCGCGCGGGTGCCAGCCTGTACGGCGTCAGCGATCCGGTGGCACTGGCCAGGGCGACGCATAAATTCGAAGGTGATTATCTGGACTGGCTGATCGGCGATCTCGACAAGGACATCGAGCGCTATCAGGCTCGTACGCCCCTGTTGCACGCAGACAGCATCAGCGTGCCGGTCATCTTCTTTCAGGGCGAGCTGGATGCCGTGGTGGTTCCGGAACAGACCCGGTCCATGCTCAAGGCGTTGCAAGACAACGGAATCAAGACCGAAGCGCACTTCTACGCGGACGAGCACCATGGGTTCCGCAAGGCGAATAACCTGGCAGATGCGCTGGAGAAGGAATGGCGTTTCTATCGGGATGTGCTGGATGCCTGATCAGGCCGTGTGATCGTTCCCGCATCAGGGAACGATCAGCGAGTGCGACGAGGTGTTACTTACGCGAGACGATGATGTAGATCGCGTGGATGATGCCCGGGATGTAACCCAGCAGGGTCAGCAGGATATTCAGCCAAAAAGCGCCAGCAAAGCCTACTTGCATGAACACGCCTACCGGGGGCAGCAGGATGGCGAAAATGATACGAATGATGTCCATGGAAAGCTCCTGATTGATTGGCTCTGATTGGCCATACAGCTAATCGACCCTGGCCGGCGGTGAGGGTTCAACCGGCTCTGGCACCGCGCCATTATTCTTTCTCGGGAGAGGATCAGGACAAGCGTTGCACTGCGGGCACAGCAGCGTGTGCTGCGAGCGGAAAGAAAACAGAATCTTCAAAACGCAAACAAAGAAAACCCCGCCGAAGCGGGGCTTTCCAGACTGTTTCCCTGATTTCCCTTTCACCCCGCCATCCTGGCAGGCTTCCCTACGTGTCCCTGTTATGTCTTGTTGCGCGTCCTGCGCTACGTCCATGAACAAAGATTAACTTTGGATCCCTTTCTTGGGAAGAGGTCAATTGGCACCACGCAGTGTAAGCAAATGCTTACAAGACTTTTCCAAGTCAGAATTGTGACGCCTTCAACAGGTACAGCGAATCGCTACCCGCGCGCACCGAGGCATCCAGCGAATGAATACGCGGCAGCAGACGTGCGAAGTAGAAGCGTGCAGTACCCAGCTTGCTTGCGTAGAACTCCTCCTGCTGCTCTTTACCGAGTGCTGCCTTGGCCATCATGGCCCACATGTAGGCATACGCCGTGTAACCGAACAGATGCAGATATTCCACAGAGGCTGCGCCGATTTCATTGGGGTTGTTACGCGAGCGATCCAGCACCCAGCCGGTCAGCTCATCCAGCATGTTCAAGGCTTTGCTCAGCGGCTGAGTAAACTCGCCGAGCGCGTTGTCCGAGCCGCTGATGAACTGGCGGACTTCATCGGAAAACAGCTGATAGAAAGCGCCATTCGAACCGACGATCTTGCGCCCGACCAGGTCCAGCGCCTGAATGCCGTTGGTGCCTTCGTAGATCTGCGTGATACGCACGTCACGCACCAGTTGCTCCTGGCCCCACTCGCGGATGTAACCGTGGCCGCCGAATACCTGCTGACCATGAACGGTGGTTTCCAGACCGATATCACTCAGGAACGCCTTGGAGACGGGCGTCAGCAGCGCTACCAGATCATCGGCACGCTTGCGCGCGGCATCGTCTTCGCTGAACTTGGCAATATCCAGTTGTAGGGCCACGTAGCTGGAAAACGCCCGACCGCCTTCGTTGAAGGCTTTCATGGTCAACAGCATGCGACGCACGTCAGGATGGACGATGATCGGGTCAGCGGCCTTGTCCTTGTTCTGCGCACCGGTCGGGGCACGGCTCTGCAGACGGTCCTGCGCATACTCGACGGCGGCCTGATAAGAGCGCACGCCAGAGGCCAGGCCCTGGATACCGACGCCGAGGCGCTCGTAGTTCATCATCGTGAACATCGCCGCCAGCCCTTTGTTCGGCTCACCGATCAGGTAACCGGTGGCGGCGTCGAAGTTCATCACACACGTTGCAGACGCCTGGATGCCCATCTTGTGCTCGATCGAGCCACAACTGACCATGTTGCGCTCGCCGATGCTGCCGTCGTCAGCGACCATGAACTTGGGCACCAGAAACAGCGAGATGCCTTTCGGGCCAGGCGGTGCATCCGGCAGCTTGGCCAGCACCAGATGGATGATGTTTTCGGTCAGGTCGTGTTCGCCACCGGTAATGAAAATCTTGCTGCCGGTGATCTGGTAAGCGCCGTCCGTCTGGGGTTCGGCGCGGGTGCGAATCATGCCCAGATCCGTACCGGCGTGGGCCTCGGTCAGGCACATCGACCCGGCCCAGACGCCTGAATACATATTGGGCAGAAATTTGGTCTTGAGCGCTTCACTGGCGTGGGTGTCTATCGATACGCAGGCGCCGGACGTAAGCATCGCGTACAGACCGAATGCCAGGCTGGCAGAGTTGAGCATCTCTTCGACCTGAGCCGACACCACCTTGGGCATGCCCATGCCGCCAAACTCGGGGTTACCGCCTACACCGACCCAGCCGCCCTCAGCGTAGGTCTTATAGGCCTCGGGGAAACCTGCAGGTGTGGTGACGACGGTGTCCTTCCAGTGGCAGCCCTCCTCGTCACCGTTGCGGCTCAGCGGCGCAATGGTCTTGCTGGTCACTTTACCGGCTTCTTCGAGAATGGCTTCGACCGTTTCAGCGTCGACGGTTTCGGCCAGCTCGGGCAGTTGAGCCCAGAGCTTTGAAACCTCGAAGACTTCATTGAGGACGAAGCGCATATCGCGCAGTGGCGCTTTATAGTCAGCCATGGCAAACCTCGTGAACACGGATCGAAATGCTTTGGGAAGCCGATCGATGCATCCAGCGACGCAGATCAGCAGTCGAGTTCCACGAGTCTAACCGAACAACATTTCAGAGACATAGGGTCGTGTCATGACTGAATAGTCATAACAGGTCACGGGAAGTGTAAGGGCTTGCTCAGGTTGCCGCTTCAGTTGTGCGGACAGCGCCACGTCGGTTCAACTGCCCGTAAGCCACCACACAATTGCGCCCGGCGCCCTTGGCCGCATACAGCGCCTGGTCGGCGCACTTGAGCACCTCTTCGGGCGTGCGATGCTCAGGCTGGCGTTCGGCAACGCCGATACTCACCGTCACCGACACACTGCCTGACTGCGCCCCGCTGCGGCGCTGCCGGCCTTGCTGATCGTCCTGAGGGCGACTGTCCTTGTTGCGCAGCTGAATCTCGTAATTGGCGATGGTCTCGCGGATGGCTTCCAGGTGCGGCATGCACTCATCGATAGTCTTGGCGGCGAACACAATGGCGAACTCTTCGCCACCATAACGATAGGCCTTGCCACCGCCGTTGGTGATTTTCGACAGTTTGCTGGCCACCAGACGCAGCACCTGATCCCCCACATCATGGCCGTGGGTATCGTTGAATTTCTTGAAGTGATCCACGTCGCTCATCGCCAGCACATAGTTGCGACCCAGACGCTGCATGCGCTCATTGAGCGCCCGTCGCCCAGGCAACCCGGTGAGCTCGTCGCGGAAGGCCATCTGATAGGCCTCATGAGCGACAGCAGCGGCAATCATCAGCATCACTTGGCTGCACAGGATGTTCAGGGTGAACGGCAGGATGAAGGTCTTGGGCAATGCCCAGAACAAACCCAGCAGGCCGACAATCTGCGCCGCATGCAGCGGTCGCGGCTTTTCCAGGTATTGCCAGATCAGCACTCCGAATGACACGAGGAACATCGCGTAAGACAACTGAATCAGGCTCATCCATGCGCCATGCAGGACAGGCCAGCGGATGTCGGCCAGCCAGACTTGCAGCTCGACCGGATAACTTTGTTCAAGCCCAACCGCCACGCCGCCCAGCGCTACCAGCACCGCGAGCCGCGCGACCATGTCCTGGAACAGATGCGTTCGCTCCTCCCATGCTGCATACAGCCCGAACAGCAGCGGCAGCAGCAGGCAGACCAGGTGAAAGATCACCGCCGCATCTTCGCGGACCTTGCCGTGGTCACGGTAGTAATCGGTCTGGGTATCGAGCAGGTAGTAGGCGATATACACCGTGAGCATCAGAAACAGCTCGCGCTGACGTCGGTAAACACAGCAGTACGCGCCGCCCAACAACAGAACCAGCGTCGGAAGCACGTTGAACAGCGAGGTGAAGAAGACGTTCAGGTCCTTTACGTACGCAGCCGCAAGCCCCGCCACCAGCAAGCCCAGTGAAGGCAGAAAATGACTCAAGCGTGCAGCTGATGGACGCAACAAAAGGGGTTATCTCCTACCCGGCATCTGGATGACTGGCTGACCTGATGGCATTGTGCCCCTCCCCAGCAAACAATGCATCGGCAGGATCAACAAACAACTTAATTTCTGTAACGGCAGGAAGCGGGAAATGTTTATTGCGGGCTTCTTGCGTCCATGCGCCGCGTCGGCATGCGTTGGGTGACACAGAGCGTCACGAACTGCATTCCCACGCGGAGCGTGAGGAACGAGAGGTGTCCTGGAGAACATCATGACTATGCACGGGGCCTGAACGCCTTCCCAGGTCTCGCTGGGGATTCGAATACAGCGATGCGCTAAAACGCACCCATAAAAAAACCGCCTGATCAGCGATCAGGCGGTTTTCATGACGCCAGCGAAGCTTAGTAAGCCAGGCCGAAATCTTCTTCCTTCATGTCCATCAGGTTGGCAGCGCCCGACAGAATGGCCGCCACGTGGGTACGGGTGCGCGGCAGGATGCGCTGGAAGTAGAAGCGCGCGGTCTGGATCTTGGCGCGGTAGAACGCTTCGTCAGACGTACCGGCCGCCAGTTTCTCGGCCGCAACACGCGCCATGTCGGCCCAGAAGTACGCCAGGCAGGCATAGCCGGAGAACATGACGTAGTCCACCGATGCAGCACCCACTTCTTCGCGATCCTTCATCGCCGCCATACCGACTTTGAGGGTCAGATCGCCCCACTCCTTGTTCAGCGCAGCCAGTGGCGTCACAAACTCCTGAACGACTTCGTTGCCTTCATTGCTCTGGCAGAACTTGTGAACGATCTTGGTGAAGCCCTTGAGTGCTTCGCCCTGGGTCATCAGCACCTTGCGGCCCAGCAGATCGAGCGCCTGAATACCGGTGGTGCCTTCGTACAGCATCGAAATCCGGCTGTCGCGAACGTTCTGCTCCATGCCCCACTCGGCAATGAAGCCGTGGCCGCCGTAGATCTGCACGCCGTGGTTGGCGGCTTCAAAGCCCACTTCCGTCATGAACGCCTTGGCAATCGGGGTCATGAACGCCAGCAGCGCGTCAGCGGCTTTCTTTTGCTCTGGGTCTTCGCTGTACTTGACGATGTCGACCTGTTTGGCCGTGAAGTACACCATGGCACGCGTGCCTTCGGCGAACGCCTTCATGGTCAGCAGCATGCGACGCACATCAGGGTGAACGATGATAGGGTCGGCGGCTTTTTCCGGTGCCTTGGGGCCGGTCAGCGAACGCATTTGCAGGCGGTCACGGGCATATTGCAGGCCGCCCTGGAAGGCGACTTCGGCGTGCGCCAGACCTTGCAGTGCAGTCCCCAGACGTGCGGTGTTCATGAACGTGAACATGCAGTTCAGGCCCTTGTTCGCCGGCCCGATCAGGTAACCGGTAGCGCCATCGAAGTTCATCACGCAGGTGGCGTTGCCGTGGATGCCCATCTTGTGCTCGATGGAGCCGCAGTTTACGGCGTTGCGCTCACCGATGCCGCCATCGGCAGCCGAGAGAAACTTGGGCACGATGAACAGCGAAATACCTTTGGTGCCAGCCGGTGCGTCCGGCAGACGGGCCAGCACGATGTGGACGATGTTATCGGCCATGTCGTGTTCGCCAGCGGAAATGAAGATCTTGGTGCCGGTAACCTTGTAGGTCCCGTCAGCCTGAGGCTCTGCTCTGGTGCGCAGCATGCCCAGGTCGGTACCGCAATGCGACTCGGTCAGGCACATGGTGCCGGTCCATTCGCCGGACACCAGCTTGGTCAGATACGCTTCCTGCTGCTCGGGCGTGCCGTGCTCGGAGATCGTGTTCATCGCACCGTGCGACAGGCCAGGGTACATGCCCCACGACCAGTTCGCCTCACCGACCATCTCGCTGACCGCCAGGCCCAGCGACTCGGGCAGACCCTGACCGCCGTGCGCAACGTCATGCGCCAGACTTGGCCAGCCGCCTTCGACGAACTGTTTGTAAGCCTGTTTGAAGCCGGTCGGCGTCGTCACGCCCGACTCGCTCCAGGTGCAACCCTCGGTATCGCCCACACGGTTCAGCGGTGCCAGCACCTGCTCACAGAACTTGGCACCCTCTTCCAGAATGGCGTCAACCATGTCCGGAGTGGCGTCATGACAGGCTGGCAGACTCTGATAGTGCGCTTCATAGCCGAGCAGTTCATCACGAACAAAACGAATATCACGCAAGGGGGCCTTGTAGTCAGGCATAGCGATAACCTCTGCTGATGAATCCTGGAACGAATGACCGGGCGGTCGCTGGAGAGATACCCTCAAGCGCCAGACAATCTCGTATGCCTCGCGGTCAAACAGGTGTTTGAAACATACGTTTACGCCCAAACCTTGTCAATAGCGAAGCACGCACCATTCGTCCACGGCCCATGCATAAGCCACGCAGGTGTACGTCGTGCGGGGGCGAGCGAAACGTAAGCAAAAGTCTAGTGGAGGGAGAAACCGGGTGCAGGCGTGATACAGGACAATGATGCGGAGAAATTCAGCGGGCAACGCCGTGCGCTGATGGCACGGCGGGAATTGACGCGAGAATCAGGCGTAGGTGTCGATCAGCGTACCGAGCATTTCATTGCTGGCTTTCTGCGCAGCCAGTCCGGCTGCAAACTGATCCTTTCCAGCCTCGAGTTCGACGATGTTGGACGGCAAGTCGGAACGCTGGCTGCGATCAACCGAGCGCAGGTTCTCGAGCTGAAAGTCAGAAGACTGGCTTCTGCCCGACACTTCGATATTGGAGCTGGCAATCTGGGTGGCCGCCTGATCCACACGACTTTGCCCGACCTGCATTGCGCTAAGGCCTGGGTAGAGGGTGTTGTTCATGGTGATTTGCATAAGCCGATCCTCAGTTCAAAAAACGAACACGCCCATTGAAGCAGCATTTGCCCGGAAATACTCGACAAACAGACTAATGGCACTAGGCCGCACGATAGCCTGAGTCTTGAAAATCCAAAACTGTCTTGCCGGTCAGCGACATAGCGGCGCTGTCAGCTCAACACCTTCAAGTCGAGATACTGCGCCACATTTTCGGCGCTCGCCTCGTTCAAGCGCGGCACCCGCCCCAGGCAAGGTGCAGGCAGACGCTCGACCAGCGTGGCGAGGTTTTCTTCAAGCCGCGAGGTGTCGGCATCCACGATGTTGGCCACCCAGCCGGCCAGACGCAACCCGTCACGGGCAATCGCTTCGGCAGTCAACACCGCATGATTGATGCAGCCCAGACGCACGCCCACCACCAGAATCACCGGCAGGTCCAAGGCAATGGCCAGGTCGGACAATGTGCTCTGCCCGGACAGCGGCACGCGCCAACCGCCCGCTCCTTCGATCAGGGTGAAATCGGCCTGTCTAGCGAGCATCTGCCGCATGGGTTGCAGCACCGAATCGACGGTCAACGCAACGCCAGCTTCGCGTGCTGCCAAGTGCGGAGCGATGGCCGGTTCGAAAGCCAGCGGGTTGACTTCAGCGTAATCCAGCTCGACAGAACACTCGGCCAGCAACGCCAGAGCATCCGGGTTGCGCAGCCCCTGTGGCGTGACAAAACAACCGGAGGCAACGGGCTTGCCGGCTGCCGTGCTCAGACCGGACATTCGGGCAGCATGCAGCAAACCGGCAGCCACCGTGGTCTTGCCAGCATCGGTATCGGTCCCGGTGATGAAGTAGGCAGCAGTCATCTCAGCAGTCTTTCCTGTCAGTCCGTCAGTTTTTTTCAAGCACCGCGTACAGCACTTGATAGGTAGCGGGCAGTCCGGCGTCCTGGCGGAAGCCTTCATAGGCCTGAACCATGCCCATGATTCGCTCGCGCCCGGTCAGGCCATTGGGTCGTCCGGGGTTGAGATTGTGCGCACCGAGCGCCTTCAACTCGTGCGTCAGGCTGCGCACGTCCGGGTAATGCAGAACCTGCGGGCGAACATCGAGGCTGTGCACTTGCAGGCCGCTCGCCGCGCACAGCTGACGATAGTCATCCTCATGACGAAAACGGTTCACATGCACCCGGCCGTCCACTGCCTGCCAACTGTCGCGCAGCTCGTACAGCGTGCCGACACACAGGCTGGCAAAGGCAAATACGCCGCCTGGTTGCAAAACGCGGTGAGCTTCACTGAGCACCGCCGTGAAATCGGCGCACCACTGCACCGCGAGGCTGGAAAAAATCAGCCCGCAGCTCTGGTCACACAGCGGCAGGTGCTCGGCATCACCCGCAACAAAGTGCTGTGCGCCACCCAAGGGTCGGGCGTGACGCAACATGCCTTCGGCGATATCCAGTGCAATGCCTTCGCTGCCATTGAAAGCCTGCGCCAGCGCCCGGCTGAAATAGCCGGTGCCGCTGCCTAGATCCAGCCAGCGAGACGGATTGCATTGCGCAGGCAAACACGTGAGCAGTTCATTACCGACGTTGCGCTGCAGTTCGGCAACGCTGTCATAGCTGCCTGCCGCGCGGGAAAACGACGCGGCGACCTGACGTTTGTCAGGCAAGACAGAAGGTGGTTTGGGGATTGAAAGATCAGTCATCGTCCAGCTCGTGCAGAAAGGCGTGGATCGCAGCCGCCACCCCGTGAGGGTTTTCCAGCAGGAAGGCATGACTGGCCTGCTCGATGAGCCCCACTTCGACATCCGGCAACAAGGCCAGCAGATCACTTGCCGCCTCAGCGGGCACGAAGGCATCCAGCCCGGCAAACAGGTGCAGTTGCGGGCCACGATAGGTTTGCAAAGCGCTGCGGGTGTCGAGTTGCCGAAGTATTTTCAGGCCGTCGATCAACGCCGTTTTCGACAGGTGCGGTGCGCCGGCCTTGAGCAGCCGCGCCAGACCGCGCGGGTCTTCTGCGCCTTGCGTGCATAACAGGCTGAAACGCTTGAGGGTCAGGTCCGGATCATCGGCACAGCCAGCCAGAAATGCCTCGAAATCCTGCGCGGGCATTGCGTTCGGCCACGCACCTTGGGTGACGAAACAGGCGTTGCTGGCCAGTGTCAGTAATCCGCAACAACCTTCGCCGCGCCGCGCCGCCAGTTCAGCCGCGAGCATGCCACCCAATGACCAGCCGCCCAGCCAGGCGTCGTCTGGCAGGTTGCTGTCCAGTTCGTCGAGCCAGTCTGGCAAGTCGCAGCTGTCGATATCCGGCAATGGCTCGACTTCAACCCGCAAGTGCTCGTCCAGCCCACGCAGCGCAGCGGCAAGCGGCTCCAGCGGCGAAACGCCAAGGCCCCAGCCTGGCAACAGAATCAGACGATCACGCATGAACAGGCTCCGAGGATTGGCTGGCATCCAGCAGCGGGTAGCACCGCTCCAGAGTGTTCAATAATAGCTGCACGTCGGCTTCGCTGTGCGCGGCAGACAAGGTCACACGAAGTCGCGCGCTGCCCGCAGGCACAGTAGGCGGGCGAATGGCGGTGACCAGCAGGCCACGCTCGCGGAGCAACTGCGAGAGGTGCAACGCCCGACCGGCATCACCGATCATGATCGGCTGAATCGGGGTAAAGCTGTCCATCAGTTGCAGCCCGATCTGCTCGGCACCGCGACGAAACTGCTGAATCAGCCGCGTCAGATGCTCGCGACGCCAATGCTCGGTACGCAGCAACTGCAGGCTTTTCAAGGTGGCGCAGGCCAGCGCGGGCGGCTGGCTGGTGGTGTAGATGTAGGGCCGGGCGAACTGGATCAGGGTTTCGATCAACTCTTCACTGCCGGCCACAAACGCCCCGGAAGTGCCGAACGACTTGCCCAGGGTGCCGACCAGCACCGGCACGTCATCCATGCTCAGGCCGAAGTGCTCGACGATACCGGCGCCGTTGGCACCCAAGGGGCCGAAGCCGTGAGCGTCATCCACCATCAGCCAGGCCCCTTTGGCCCTCGCCGAACGGGCCAGCGCGGGCAGATCGGCGATGTCGCCGTCCATGCTGAACACCCCGTCGGTGACTACCAGGGTATCGCCCACGGATTTTTCCAGGCGGGCTTCCAGGCTGCTCACATCGTTGTGCAGATAGCGCGAAAACCGTGCACCGCTGAGCAGACCGGCATCCAGTAGCGAGGCGTGGTTGAGACGGTCCTCCAGCACCGTATCGCCCTGCCCGACCAACGCCGTCACTGCGCCAAGGTTGGCCATGTAGCCATTGGAGAACAACAGGGCACGCGGGCGACCGGTCAGCTCGGCCAGCGCTTCTTCCAGTTCATGGTGCGGCGCGCTGTGGCCGATCACCAGATGCGAAGCCCCGCCTCCCACGCCCCAGCGCTCGGCACCTGCCTGCCAGGCGGCGATCACCTCGGGATGATTGGCCAGCCCCATATAATCGTTGTTGCAGAACGCCAGTAACGGCTGGCCGTCGACGATGACCTGCGGCCCCTGCGGACTTTGCAGCAGCGGGCGCTGGCGATAGAGGTGTGCGGCGCGCCAGGCATCGAGGCGCGTGCGGAGATCGAAAGACATGCAGGCCCCGAACCGGAAGATGACAATTCAAAACGGGCCGGAACAGGCCGGCCCATTCAACGGATCAGGCAGAGGCAGCGTCGTAGAACATTGAGCTGCTTTGCTGCTCGACCAGCGCCTGTTCGATGGCGGCCTGATGCACTTCGTCGGCATGCCCTTCGCCTGCTTCGGGCTTGATGCCCAGGCGCGAGAACAGAAGCATGTCCTTGTCGGCCTGCGGGTTGGCGGTGGTCAGCAGCTTGTCGCCGTAGAAAATCGAGTTGGCCCCGGCGAAGAACGCCAGTGCCTGCATTTGCTCGTTCATCGCTTCGCGACCGGCGGACAGACGCACGTGAGATTTCGGCATGAGAATCCGTGCCACGGCGAGCATGCGAATGAAATCGAACGGGTCGACATCTTCGGCGTTTTCCAGCGGCGTACCGGCGACCTTGACCAGCATGTTGATCGGCACCGACTCCGGGTGCTCAGGCAGGTTGGCCAGTTGAATCAGCAGCCCCGCGCGGTCATCGAGGGACTCGCCCATGCCCAGAATGCCACCGGAGCAGATCTTCATCCCCGCATCGCGCACGTAGGCCAGGGTTTGCAGGCGCTCGCTGTAGGTCCGGGTGGTGATGATGCTGCCGTAGAACTCCGGCGAGGTGTCGAGGTTGTGGTTGTAGTAATCCAGCCCGGCAGTGGCCAGCGCTTCGGTCTGTTCCTGATCGAGGCGGCCCAGGGTCATGCAGGTTTCCATGCCCATGGCTTTCACGCCTTTGACCATCTCCAGCACATAAGGCATGTCCTTGGCGGAAGGATGCTTCCAGGCCGCGCCCATGCAAAAGCGGGTCGAGCCAATGGCCTTGGCACGCGCGGCTTCTTCAAGCACCTTCTGCACTTCCAGCAGCTTTTCTTTCTCGAGACCGGTGTTGTAGTGGCCGGACTGCGGACAGTACTTGCAGTCTTCCGGGCAGGCGCCGGTCTTGATCGACAGCAGCGTGGAAACTTGCACGCGGTTGGCGTCGAAGTGAGCGCGGTGCACCGTTTGCGCCTGAAACAGCAGGTCATTGAATGGCTGTACGAACAGCGCCCTGACCTCGGCTAAAGTCCAGTCGTGACGCAAAGTGGCGGTGGTGCTGGCGCTCATCGGGCGGCTCCTTGGTGTTTCTGGGCAATGCGCGAGGGCGGGAAAGACCCCAGGCGCTACACGGATGTCGGGCATATTTAAGGAAGAGCCATGCGCTGTCAACCCAGCTACCCGAACGAGGTTTACATCTGGTTAAAAAACAAACAATCCTGTTTGTTATGCGATGAACGCAGTGAGGTGCCCACGCCCATTTGCGTGCCGTGCGAAGCAGAACTGCCGTGGCTGGGCAACGCCTGCGTGTGCTGTGCGCTGCCGTTACCGCGTTCAGGCATGAGCTGCACGCAATGCTGCAAGCAAACGCCCGGCTTTGCTCAGGTCATCGCGCCCTGGCTGTACGATTTCCCGGTCGACGGTTTGATCACCCGTTTCAAACATAACGGTAAATGGCCCATTGGACGACTGCTGGCGGAACTGTGCGCGCAATACCTGCAGCACCGTTTCGAGGAAGACCTGCCGCGCCCCGACTGCCTCATTTCAGTGCCGCTGGCCAACAAACGCTTGCGCCAGCGCGGCTACAATCAGGCGGCAATGCTGGCCGGCTGGCTGGGTAAACAGCTGCAACTGCCCGTCGACGAAGAGCATGTGCTACGCAGCCGGGAGACAACCGCGCAACAGGGCCTGGACGCGAAAGCCCGCAGGCGCAACCTGCGCGGCGCCTTTACCCTGGTTGATCCCGATTGGGTACAGGGCAAGCACTTGGCGCTGGTCGATGATGTTCTGACCACCGGTTCGACGGCAGAGGTCATTGCGCGACTGCTGAACAAGGCCGGTGCGCGGCGGGTGGACGTGTATTGCCTGGCTCGCACGCCCAAGCCGGGTGACTAATGACCCCTACGCGCCTGGTTTAATATCGTTCCCACGCTCCAGCGTGGTAATGCCTTTCGGGACGCTCCGCGTCCGGTTTCGACGCCATGAGCGAGAGCGATCATACTGCCCACTCCTACTCGACCGCCCCGGACTTCCATGGCCCTCCCCACCTTGCTGACGCAACACATGGTCCGTCGCCCGCAACGCATTGCGCTGTTGCAGCATATTGCCGAACAGGGCTCGATCACCCGCGCTGCGAAAAGCGCAGGGCTGAGTTACAAGGCGGCCTGGGACGCGATCGACGAGCTGAACAATCTGGCGCAAAAACCGCTGGTAGAGCGCAGTGTCGGCGGGCGCGGCGGTGGCGGCGCGAAGTTGTCGGTCGAGGGCGAGCGAGTGCTGCGTCTCTATCAGCGCGTCCAGGCCTTGCAGGCCCAGGTGCTGGAAGCGGCCGAAGACAGCAGCGACCTTGACCTGCTCAATCGCCTGACCCTGCGTACCAGCGCACGCAATCAGTTGCTGGGGCGGATCGTCAGCATCACCCGCCAGGGGCATAACGATCAGGTTCGCCTGCAATTGGCGGACGAGGTGTTTATCGAAGCACAGGTCACGCATGACAGCACCCTGCGTCTGGAACTGGAAAACGGCACGGAGGTGGTTGCACTGATCAAGGCCGGCTGGCTGGAACTGCACGCAGACCGCAGCGAAGAAACAAATGGAAACAATTGTTTGATCGGCCGAATCGACAGCGTGACCGACGCTGAAGATGGCCCGAGCGAAGTACGCATCACACTCCCCGGCGGCCAGACGCTGTGCGCCCTGGCGACACCTGAGCACCTGCATGCACAACAGTTGAAAACCGGCACCACGGTGCAGGCAAGATTTGCTGCTTCACTGGTACTGCTGGGTATACCGTTGTAAGCGCTGGCAGGTCATCACCACGACACAATTTCGTCATATGCGCGCACTAAGGTGGCTGCCATATTCGAGGGAGCCGTGATGATGAAACTATTAGAAGAAAACCAGACCACTGACCTGGAAAACCTGGTCGGCGCCGACAAGGTCGGCCTCACCCGCCGCGGTTTCATCAGCGCGGGCGCATTGTGCGGCGCTGCGATGTTTCTCGGCGGCAACCTGCTCAGCCGTACCGCTCTGGCCAACAGCGTCAGCGCGGCGTCTGGCAGATTGCTCGGCTTCCAGAGCATTCCTGCTGCCACCGCCGACAGCATCAGCCTGCCAGCAGGTTACACGTCCTCGGTACTGATCAGTTGGGGCCAGCCTCTGCGAGCGGGCGGTCCGGCGTTCGACCCGAGTGGCAAGGGTACCGCCCAGGCTCAGGAGGTGCAGTTCGGCGACAACAACGACGGCATGTGCCTGTTCCCGATGCGGGGTCGCAAAGACCGTGCTTTGCTGGCGATCAACAACGAATACACCAACTACCGCTACCTCTTCGAGCATGGCAAGGAGCCGCAATCGGCTGAAGAAGTGCGCAAGGCTCTCGCCGCAGAAGGCGTGTCAGTGATCGAGATACAGCAGAAAAACGGCAAATGGCAGTTCGTGCAGGACTCGCGTTACAACCGTCGCGTGCATGGCAATACGCCGATCAGGCTGAGTGGCCCGGCGGCCGGTCACGAATGGCTCAAGACTGACGCCGACAAGACCGGCACCCGCGTCCTGGGGACGTTCCAGAACTGCTCCAGCGGCCAGACACCGTGGGGCACGTACCTGACCTGTGAAGAGAACTTCACCGACTGCTTCGGCAGCAGCAACCCGGAGCAGACATTCGATGCGGGCATGAAGCGCTATGGCGTCGTGGCTGCCAGTAAAGAGATCAACTGGCACCCGCACGACCCGCGCTTCGACGTGGCGAAAAACCCCAACGAGGTCAATCGCCATGGCTGGGTGGTCGAGATCGATCCGTTCGACCCCGAATCGACGCCGGTCAAGCGCACGGCACTCGGGCGTTTCAAGCACGAAAACGCCGCCTTCACGCAGACCAGGGACGGGCGCGCCGTGGTGTACATGGGCGACGACGAGCGTGGCGAGTTCATCTACAAATTCATCAGCCGCGACCGGATCGATCGCAAGAACCCGAAAGCCAATCGCGACCTGCTGGACCACGGCACCCTGTACGTGGCGCAATTCGACGCTGGCAACGGCAACCCGGACCATCCAAAGGGCAACGGCCAGTGGATCGAACTGAAATACGGCAAGAACGGCCTCGATGCCGCTGCCGGTTTCGCCAATCAGGCTGAAGTGTTGATTCATGCACGGCTGGCCGCCAGTGTGGTCAAGGCCACGCGCATGGACCGCCCGGAATGGATCGTGGTCAGCCCCAAGGATGGCCAGGTTTATTGCACGCTGACCAACAACATCAAGCGCGGCGACGAAGGTCAACCTGTCGGCGGGCCGAATCCACGCGCCAAGAACCAGTACGGGCAGATCCTGCGCTGGCGCGAAGGCGGCAACAATGCGTCGGCGATGGCGTTCGAGTGGGACCTGTTTGTGGTCGCGGGCAACCCGACCGTACATGCCGGTACGCCACAGGGCGGGTCGAGCAACATCAACGCGCAGAACATGTTCAACAGCCCGGACGGCCTGAGTTTCGATCGATCGGGTCGGCTGTGGATCCAGACCGACGGCGACTCCAGCAACAAGGGTGACTTCGCTGGCATGGGCAACAACCAGATGCTCTGTGCCGACCCGGCCAGCGGCGAGATCCGCCGTTTTCTGGTTGGCCCGATCGGTTGCGAAATCACCGGCATCAGCTTTGCGCCTGACTACCGGACGATGTTCATCGGCATCCAGCATCCCGGTGAAAACGGTGGCTCTACCTTCCCCGAGCATTTGCCCAACGGTAAACCGCGCTCATCGGTGATGGTCATCACCCGGGAAGATGGCGGCGTTATCGGCGCCTGATCAGCAATCAGGAAGAGGACGCAGATCGCTCATCGTTATATAAAGGTCTGCTATTGATTCTGGCCGGAGGCCGTGGGAGCGAACTTGTTCGCGAAGAGGGCTGTATGATCGTCGAAAATGCATCGACTGAAACACCGTCTTCGCGAGCAAGCTCACTCCCACAAGGATCTTTACTCCGCCTGATACTGCGCGTCGAGCCCCGCTTTCCGGGCTCATCAAGACTTGAGTATCACGCCGGGCGCAGAGCGTGGGAGCGATGAGCAATCAATTAATCAATCAACCCGTTCACATCGTAGAACGGGTATGGCCCTTCATAGTCGCCGAACACGGCGTTATGACTGACAAATCCCTGTTCCGAATGCCAGCGATGCAGCACGTAACCTGCCGGTTCCAGATTGAAATGCGCAGGCGCGGCTTCGTCGAGGTCGAGGACGATCTGGTGTGAGGTGCCCGGGCAGATGCTCGCCACGCTGCCTCCGAAACGTCGCTGCATCGGTCGATGCAAATGTCCGCACAGCAAACGCTCCACTTGCGGATGCTGGGCGATCACGCGCTCCAGCGCCGATGCGTTGCCGAAGGATTCGCGGTCCATGTGCCCTATGCCGGTAATGAACGGCGGATGGTGCATGACGATCACGGTCGGCACGTAAGGACGACGGGACAGCTGTGCGTGCAGCCAGTCCAGCTGACAATAATCCAGTTGCCCGCCATGCTCGCCGGGAATGGTCGTGTCCATGCCGATCAGGCGCACCGGGTATTTCTCAACGACCCAGTCCAGAGGACCGCTGGCCGACAACGGCAGGTACACCTGCTCGGCAAACGCGGCCAGCAGGTTGTGCCGATCGTCATGATTGCCGGGTACCAGATAGAACGGCATCTGCAGAAGCTCCAGTTCGGGCTTGAGCACGGCGTATTCGTCCTCGCGACCGAAGTCCACCAGGTCACCGCTGATCACCACGATGTCGGGGCGCTGCTTGCTGGCATTGATGTGCGCGACCGCGCGGCGCAGCGCCCCCAGGGTATCGACCACGCCATAGGTCAGGCGCCCGTCGGCTTTGAGGTGCAGGTCACTGATCTGAGCAATAAGAAACGGACGATTCAAAATAATCTCTCTACGAAAAACGAATTCACGAATGCAGGGTAAACAGCACTTGCGGGTCGACGCTCAAGGCAATGACTGCGTTTGCGGCATAAATCACGTTGTCGGTGCTGTCTACCAGCAGCGGCTGCGGGCCACCGACATCGACCAGCAAGCGACTTTGCGCGCCCTGAAAAAACTGCCCGACCAGACGCCCATGAATATGGCCGTTTCCTGACATCAAACGCAGGTGCTCGGGGCGGCAGTAGACCGTGCCCGGTACGTCAGCACCGTGCCACGGCAGCTCGCCGCCGCTCACCTTGAGGCCTGACGGGGTGCGCTCGACCACGCTGAACGCATTCAGATTGCCGACAAACCCGGCGACGAACGCATTGGCAGGTTGTTGATAGATGTCCCTCGGCGTCGCCAATTGCGAGACGCAGCCTTTTTCCATGACCAGAATCCGGTCGCCCAGGGCCATCGCCTCGCCCTGATCGTGAGTGACGAACACCGAGGTGATGCCCAGCCCACGCAGCAACTGATCCAGCTCACTGCGCAAGCGCTCACGCAACTGTGCATCCAGTGCCGCCAGCGGCTCGTCCAGCAACAGCACCCGAGGGCGCGGCGCCAGGGCCCGGGCCAGCGCGACCCGTTGGCGCTGCCCGCCAGACAGCTCGTTGACGCGGCGCTTGCCGTGGCCGGTCAAACCGACCAGTTCCAGCAACTCATCGCAACGCTTGTTGCGCTCGGCAGCCGACAGACCACGAATCTTCAGGCCGTAAACGATATTGCCGGCCACATCGAGGTTGGGAAACAACGCATAGTTCTGAAACACCATGCCCACGTCGCGCCGCTCGATGGGCAGACGTGTCACGTCCTGATCATCGAACAACACCTGCCCGACGTCCGGACGTTCAAGCCCGGCAATCAGCCGCAAGGTGGTGGTCTTGCCGCAACCGGACGGACCGAGAATCGCCAGCGTTTCGCCGGGCTCGATGGTCAGGTGCAGATCCTTTACAGCAACGGTGCCGTCGGCAAATGCCTTGCGGCAGCCTTTCAGGCGAATGGTGGTTCCGCTCATCGGCTCTCTCCACGGGCAAGACGCGCGCTGATGGCCTGCAACGCAATCAGCAGCGGCACAATCAGCAACAGAAAAAGAAGGGTGTAGGCACTGGCGACTTCCAGTCGGGCCGAGGCGTAACTGTCGGCCAGACCGACCGGCAGGGTTTTGGTCATCGGCGTGTGCAGCATCCAGGTCAGGTTGAATTCGCCCAGCGACAGGGTCACGACCATCAGCACACCGGCAAGAATCCCGGCCCGGCAGTTAGGCACCACCACACTGAAGAAACGCTTGATCGGCCCGGCGCCCAGACTGGCGGCCGCCTCTTCGAGCACCGGCAGTTGCTGACGCTGCATCACCGCCATGACCGGGCGCACCAGGAACGGCAGGGTGAACAACACGTGGCCGACCAGAATGAACAACCAGCTGCTGCGAAAGCCGCCGAACTGGCCGTAGGTCAGCAGTAACGCGAGGGCGCTGGCCAGACCGGGCATGGCGACGGGCAAGACCATCAATTCCTCGAAGGCCCGGCTGAAGCGATTGTTCATGCGCACCAGCGCATACGCTGCCGGGACGCCCACCAGACACACGCAGATTGCGCACGCCACGGCCAGTTGCAACGACAGCCAGACGGTCGGTGAATAGGCCTGCCAGACCTGCACCAGCCAGTCGAAGGTCAGACCGCTCGACAGGCCCAGAAAATAGTTGCGCGTCAGGCCGGCCAGTAACGACAGCACCACCGGGACCAGCATAAACGCGCAGACCAACAGCGTGAACGCCAGTTGTACTGCAAACAACGGAGAACGTTTCACAAGGGAACTCCCGATTTACCGACCATGCGCCGGGCCACCAACAACACTGCCCACGTCACCAGCCCGAGGATTACCGACAGCGCTGCGGCCACCGTGAAGTTGGCGTAATTGGTGAACACGTTGTAGATCGCTACCGGCGTGACGTTCAGACGCGTGCCCAGGGTAAAGGCCGTGCCGAATGCGCCCATCGACGTGGCGAAGCAGATCGCGCCGCAGGACACCAGCGCGGGTGCCAGCCCCGGAACGATCACATCGCACACCACGCGCCAATGACCCGCGCCCAGCGAATGCGCGGCTTCTTCAAGGCTGCGATCCAGACTTTCGCAGGCCGCCATGACCGTCAGAATCACTCGCGGAATCGAGAAATACAGATAGCCGATGAACAGTCCGGTCAGCGAATAGGCGAACACCCAGCGCTCGCCCGCCAGGTGCAACCCGAGCGCGGCGAAGATACCTTGGCGACCGGCCAGCAGAATCACCAGAAAGCCGACCACCACACCGGGAAACGCCAGCGGGAAGGTCAGCAAAGCCACCAGCGCAGAGCGTCCGAAGAAGTGGTTGCGGGCCAGAAACACACCGCTGATGCCGCCGACCAGTAACGCCGCGAGCGTCACCACCAGCGCCAGCAGGCAGGTTTGCGCCAGACTGCCCAGGTACTGAGGACTGCTCAGGACCTGCCAGTAACCGCTGCCATTGCCATCGGACCCTTGCGTGCCGAGCATGATCAGGTGGGTCAGCGGCAGCAGCCAGAATGCCAGCAATACGGCCATCGCCGGAGCCAGCGCCACCGCAGCGGTCGGGCGCAGCCGCAGCCTGAAAGATCCGCCCTTGCGCAGAGCCAGCGCTTGTTCCGGCGAGGCCGACATTACTTCACCTCACGCAGATAACGGGCGGCGAAGGCTTCCTGCACGGCGGCCATGTGCTGGTAATCCACCACACCGGCACGGGCGTAATCGCTGTCCGGCAAGAACTGCGCAGCAACATCGGCAGGCATCTTCGAGCGTACCGGGCGCAGATAGGCTTTGGCCCACAGCGCCTGACCTTCATCGGACAGCACGAAATCCAGCACCTTCTCGGCGTTGGCACGATGCGGCGCCTTGGCGACCATGCTCATCACATAGGGAACGCCGATGGTGCCTTCCTTGGGAATCACGAAGGCAACGTTGGCCTTGTCCTTGTAGCGAGCGCGATAGGCGTTGAAGTCATAGTCGACCAGAATCGGCAGCTCGCCGGACAGCACGCGGGCATAGGCGGTTTGCTTGGGCACGATGGGCGAGTTTTTCGCCAGTTTCTGGAAGTAGTCGATGGCCGGACCGAAATTGTCCAGCGTGCCGCCCATGGCCTGGTTGATCGCCACGGCGGACACGTAACCGACGAACGCGCTGGACGGGTCAAGGTAGCCGACCATGCCCTTGTACTCGGGCTTGAGCAGATCCGCCCAGCTTTGCGGCACCGGCAGACCGCCCAGTGCGTCCACGTTGACCATGATGCCGAGGGTCCCGGAGTGAATCGCGAACCAGTGCCCTTCAGGGTCTTTCAAGCCTGCCGGAATCTCGTCCCAGTGTTTGGGTTTGTAGGCATCGACCACGCCGGCCTTCTGCGCCTGCAGGCCAAAGGTCACGCCGTAATAGACCACGTCAGCGACCGGTGCGGCCTGCTCGGCAACGATCTGCGCCAGCGCCTGGCCGGAGTTCTTGTTGTCCAGCGGCACCTGGACACCGGTGCTGTCGGCAATCGCCTTGAGCTGTGTTCCCCAGTCGGCCCATTCGGGCGGGCAGTTGTAGCAGATGGCGGTTTCGGCGGCCTGGGCGAGGCTGGCCGCACCACATAACAGCAGTGCCGCGAGGGTTTTACTGAGGCTGAGCATGAAGCATCTCCTGGTAGGGCTGGGTGCTTTCGCCGGGCCGGATGTGGCACGGCAGACAATGAGAAACAGGTACTGCGCCAGCAATCCGTGCCAGTAATTGGTCGATGACAATGTGCGCCAGCTCGGCGATGGGCTGAACCACGCTGCACAAGGTCGGGTGCATCTGCGTGCCGAGGGCGATGCCGTCGAAGCCGATCACCGACAGGCGCTCGGGAACGCCCCAGCCGTTGCGGCGTAATTCGGCAATCAGGCTGATGGCCAGCAAATCGTTGGAACAGACCAGCGCGCTGGGCGCGTCCGGGCCACGTAACAGGGGTTCCAGTGCAGCGAAATCGGCGCTTGTATGAGCAGGCATTTCAATCACTGGTCGCGCTTCAAGCCCACACTCGGCCATGGCGTCGCGATAGCCTTCATAACGCAGTCGGGCGCGGTCGGACTGCATGGCCGGGCCTGCGACCATGGCGACTCGCTGATGGCCTGCATCGATCAGGTAACGAGTGGCCAGCGCCATGCCCGCCCGGTTATCCACAGACACCGCGCTGTAATCCGGGTTACCGGTCTGGTGATAGGCCAGCACGAACGGAGTGTCTTCATTGATCAGGCTTTGCAGTACCCGGTTGTGCTCGGCGTCGGTCACCGTCAGCACCAGCCCGTCGACCCGCTGACGCAACAACTCCTCAACCACGGCGCTTTCACGCTCTGCGGTGTAGTCGGTGGTTGCCAGCAGCAGGTTATAACCCCGCGCCCGCGCCGCCCGTTCCATGGCCTGAAACTGTTCGGCAAACACCGGGTTGAGCAGGTTGGGCACCACCACGCCAATCAGGTTGGTGGTTTGCAGACGCAACTGGCGGCCCAGCCGATTGGGGCGAAAACCCAAGGCGCGGGCCGCAGCGAATACCCGCTCGCGGGTTTCCGAGCGCACGACGTCGGGGCTTGCGAAGGCACGTGCCGCAGTAGCCCGGGAAACCCCGGCCAGATGCGCTACCTCTTTCAGATCAGTCATTGCCGCTCACTTGAGATCGATCTCATTGACGGCGACTCTAGGCGTCGAACATGGCTATCTCGCTAACGACTCATGACTTTTTGATGACAAAAGAGCCCGAAGGCAGATTAAACGGATGGGGTTTGGCGAAGCGGGACCGGTCTGCGTTACCATCAGCGGTCCGACGCGGCAACCTGCTGCGCGCAGGAGTAGTCATGGCTCACCCGTTTGCAACACTTACTCCCGATCTGGTCCTGGATGCTGTCGAAAGCATCGGTTTTCTCAGCGATGCCCGCATCCTGGCGCTCAACAGTTACGAAAACCGCGTCTATCAGGTCGGTATCGAAGACGGCCAACCGCTGATCGCCAAGTTCTATCGCCCACAGCGCTGGACTACCGAAGCCATCCTTGAAGAGCACAGCTTCACCGCTGAACTGGTCGAGGTCGAAGTGCCCGTGGTCGCGCCCATGGTGCACAACGGCGCAACCCTGTTCGAGCACGCCGGTTTCCGTTTCACGCTGTTCCCGCGTCGCGGTGGACGAGCACCGGAGCCAGGCAATCTTGATCAGTTGTATCGCCTGGGCCAGTTACTGGGGCGTCTGCATGCCGTCGGCTCGACCAAACCGTTCGCGCACCGTGAAGCCTTGGGCGTGAAGAACTTCGGCCATGATTCGGTCAACTATCTGCTGCAAAACGACTGCATCCCGCGCAGCCTGCTGCCGGCTTACGAGTCGGTGGCTCGTGACCTGCTCAAGCGTGTCGAAGACGTTTACGCGGCCACACCGCACACCAACATCCGCATGCATGGCGACTGCCACCCCGGCAACATGATGTGCCGAGACGAGATGTTCCACATCGTCGATCTGGACGATTGCCGCCTCGGCCCTGCCGTCCAGGATATCTGGATGATGCTGGCCGGCGACCGCCAGGAACGTCTGGGTCAGCTGTCGGAGCTGATGGACGGCTACAACGAATTTCATGATTTCGATCCACGCGAACTGGCCCTGATCGAACCGCTGCGTGCCTTGCGCCTGATGCACTACAGCGCCTGGCTGGCCCGGCGCTGGGATGACCCGGCGTTTCCGCACAGCTTTCCGTGGTTCGGCACGGAGCGCTATTGGGGCGACCATATCCTGGCCCTGCGCGAGCAGATGGCCGCACTGAATGAAGAACCGCTGAAACTGTTTTGACCTGATGAGCCCCAGGTTATCGTGCGGCGCTCCGCGTCGCATGCAGTTCTGGACGCTCCGCGTCCGATCCTGAATGTCCGGTGCGGCGCAAATCTGTGACGCGGGGCGTCACCCAAGGCATTCCCACGCTGGAGCGTGAGGAACGATAATCTCAACTATCGTGCGGCGCTCTGCGTCCGATCCTGAGCAAGCGGCGCGGCACAGATGTCGTGAATCAGTCGAACCTATGTATAACATCGAGCGCTCCAGCGTCAGTACAATCAAAACCATCAACCGCATCACCCCACAATAAAACCGGAATTTTCTGCATTTAAGGGACGCTCCATGCAAGCTGCCAATCCACGCCGTGGATACATTCTGGGCCTGAGTGCTTACATCATCTGGGGCCTGTTCCCCATCTACTTCAAAGCCATTGCCGCGGTTCCGGCCATCGAGATCATCATCCATCGCGCGCTCTGGTCGGCGCTCTTCGGCTCGATTGTGCTGATGTTCTGGAAGCATCCCGGCTGGTGGCGCGACCTGCGCGACAATCCGCAACGGCTGGCCGTGCTGGCGCTGAGCGGCACGCTGATCGCCAGCAACTGGATCATCTACGTCTGGGCAGTGAACAACGGGCGCATGCTGGAGGCCAGCCTCGGGTATTACATCAACCCGCTGGTCAACGTGCTGCTCGGCATGTTGCTGCTGGGCGAGCGCCTCAGACGCCTGCAAATGCTGGCGGTCGCTTTCGCCGCGATGGGTGTCGCACAGCAGGTCTGGCACGTCGGCAGCCTGCCGTGGGTGTCGCTGGCGCTGCCATTGACCTTCGCGTTCTATGGGCTGATCCGTAAACAAGCCCCGGTCGCTGCCCTGCCCGGCCTGGTGGTCGAAACCTGGATGCTCGTGCCGCTGGCACTGATCTGGCTGACGCTCAACCCGACGGCCGTGAGCGCCCAGCCGGAATTCTGGACCACCACGCAAGCCATCTGGCTCGCCGCCGCAGGCCCGGTGACGCTGGTACCGCTGGTGTGCTTCAACGCCGCCGCCCGCCATTTGCCGTTTACCACCCTGGGCTTCCTGCAATACATCGCGCCCACATTGGTCCTGCTGCTGGCCGTGCTGCTGTATGGCGAACACCTGACCACCAGCACCATCATTACCTTCGCTTTCATCTGGATGGGGCTGGCGATCTACAGTGTGGATATCTGGCTGAAATCCCGCGGCCGTCACTGATCAAAAAACAGACAACATCTTGCAGGCCACGCAAACCGTGGCCTGCAAAGGGTTCTCCAAGGGTTATCCACAGGCAGACTCACCTTATCTGTGCACAAGCCCTTGAAACTGTTGGATTTTTGATCAATCCGCGCCAGGCCTCGGCGGGTATGGCACGCAAGGCTATTCCCCCAGGTTATCCACAGGCAGGTGCACGATTAACTTGGATAACCTGGATACCTTTCCAAGCATTGAATTATGAACACTTTTTGGTACACTCCAAATATGAGTAATCTCCCACCCACTTTGACCGTCAAGTTTTTCCGGACCGAAACAGGCAATGAACCTGTACGTGAATGGCTGATCGATCTGCCACGCGATGATCGTAAGGCAGTCGGCACTGACATCAAGACGGTCCAGTTCGGATGGCCAATAGGTATGCCTGTGGTCCGTAAAATGGAGCCAGACCTTTGGGAAGTCAGAATTGATTTGAAGGAAAAGATTGCACGAGTACTGTTTACCGTCGAAGCCCGCACAATGGTTTTGCTTCATGGCTTCATCAAAAAAAGTGAAAAAACTCCCGCGTCCGATCTGGAAACTGCCAGACAGCGCAAGGCAGCACTGAAGAGGAAAAGGTAATGAACGAGCACATTGGCTCCGACTTCGATGATTTCCTTGCCGAGCAAGGTTTTGCCGAGGAGGTTTCTGCCGCAGCTCTGAAGCGAGTCATCTCTTGGCAGATCGCCGAAGTCATGAAACAGCAAAAGGTGACCAAGAAGGCCCTTGCCGAGCGCATGCACACAAGCCGGACGGCAGTGGACAGGGCCCTGGATCAAAACGATCCGGGAATGACTCTTGCGACGCTGGCCAGCGCAGCAAGAGCGCTGGGGCAACGTGTAGAAGTCAGACTGGTACCGGAGCGAGAAGCAGTCCGCAGCTGAATAAAAACAGTGATCGGACTTACTCCTTGGCCCCCAGCACCAACTCCACCATCAAATCATCAGCCAGAGTCTCGAGCGCCGTCTGCAGGTCATCCAGTGAAAGGTCCTGAGGGACGCCCAACACCGCGTCGGCATGGAACAGCAGTTCGCTGCTCATGGGCGCGGGGGACACGTTGGTAATCAGGTGTTCGACATTGACGCCCTGCCCGGCCAGCAAACGGGTGATGTCGCGTACGATGCCGGGGCGGTCGTTGCCGACCAGTTCCATGCTGATCATTCGAGTCGTATCGGTGGTCTCGACCACGCTCTCGGCCAGCAACATGCGGATGCCATGGGCTGACAAACCATTCAGGGCTTTGATCAGGTCATCATAGTTTTCTGCCTCGACGCCTACCTTGAGAATCCCGGCAAATTGTCCGGCCATGCGCGACATGCGACTTTCCAGCCAGTTGCCGCCATGCTCGGCGATGCAGCGTGCGATGCGTTCGACCTGACCCGGTTTGTCGGGAGCAACCAGCGTTACGACGAGATGATCCACGGTCAATTCCTCTTTCTGCACAGATGATTTGGAGACAGCGTCGGTCTTACGAGTATAGGCATGCCCGAAGGGCAGCTCGCTCGCGGTAAATCGTGTACCGTTTGCCACGCTTTATGGAACAATCCTGAGCGTTTCTGGGAACACGATGAATATCACCGTGACCCAATATGAATATCCAGTCGTTTAGTGACATATTCAGCGACGTTTTCACGCGATGACGGCTCATGTAGTATCCCGAACTGCGCACTACATGACACCAAAATCAATAACAGAGCGCTCCCCGAGTGTGCTCGACCCTGCTGAGCAGAGTGAGGCAAGTGCAATGACTGAGTACGTTCAAGTCGGTGACCTGCAAGTCGCCAGAGTCCTGTTCGACTTCGTGCAGAACGAAGCCACCCCCGGAACCGGCGTCGACGCCACTGCGTTCTGGGCCGGTGCGGACCAACTGATCCACGACCTTGCGCCAAAGAACAAGGCACTGCTCGCCAAACGTGATGAGTTACAGGCGAAAATCGACGCCTGGCACCAGTCGCATGCCGGGCAGGCTCACGACGCCTCGGCCTACAAAGCCTTCCTTCAGGAGATCGGTTACCTGCTGCCAGAAGCAGCGGACTTCCAGATCACCACGCAAAACGTCGATGAAGAAATCGCCACCATGGCCGGCCCGCAGCTGGTCGTGCCGGTGATGAACGCCCGGTTTGCGCTGAATGCGTCGAACGCCCGCTGGGGTTCGCTGTATGACGCGCTCTATGGCACCGACGCCATCAGCGAAGAAGGCGGCGCGGAAAAGGGTAAAGGCTACAACAAGGTGCGTGGCGACAAGGTGATCGCGTTCGCTCGTGCCTTTCTTGATCAGGCTGCGCCTCTGGCAGCAGGTTCACATGCAGACTCGACGGCTTACAAACTGATCGACGGCAAGCTGGTCGTCAGTCTCAAGGGTGGCAGCAATACCGGCCTGCACGATGACGCCCAACTGGTCGGTTTTCAAGGCGATGCCCAGGCACCGTTTGCCTTGCTGCTCAAGCACAACGGCCTGCACTTCGAATTGCAGATCGACGCCGCCAGCCCGGTCGGGCAGACCGATCCGGCAGGCGTGAAAGACATTCTCATGGAAGCGGCGCTGACCACCATCATGGACTGCGAAGACTCCATCGCCGCTGTCGATGCCGACGACAAAGTGGTTGTCTACCGCAACTGGCTGGGCCTGATGAAGGGTGATCTGGCCGAATCGGTGTCCAAGGGCGGTGAAACCTTTACCCGCACCATGAACCCGGACCGCGTCTACACCACGCCAGAGGGCGGCGAAGTCACGCTGCATGGTCGCTCGCTGTTATTCATTCGCAACGTGGGTCACCTGATGACCATCGATGCGATACTCGACAAGCATGGCAACGAAGTGCCGGAAGGCATTCTCGATGGCCTGCTGACCAGCCTTGCAGCCATCCATAACCTCAACGGCAACACCTCACGCAGCAACAGCCGCAGCGGCTCGATGTACATCGTCAAACCGAAGATGCACGGCCCGGAGGAAGCTGCATTCACCAACGAACTGTTCGGGCGCATCGAGCAGGTACTGGGCTTGCCGCGTAACACCTTGAAGGTCGGCATCATGGACGAGGAGCGCCGTACCACGGTCAACCTCAAGGCCTGCATTGAGGCCGCCAGTGAGCGCGTGGTGTTCATCAACACCGGCTTCCTCGACCGCACCGGTGACGAAATCCATACCTCCATGGAAGCAGGCCCGGTGGTGCGCAAGGCGCAGATGAAAGCCGAGAAGTGGATCGCTGCCTACGAGAACTCCAACGTCGACATCGGCCTGAAATGCGGCCTGCAAGGTCGCGCACAGATCGGCAAAGGCATGTGGGCCATGCCGGACCTGATGGCCGCCATGCTGGAGCAGAAAATCGCTCATCCACTGGCGGGAGCGAACACCGCCTGGGTTCCCTCACCTACGGCAGCCGCGCTGCACGCCCTGCACTATCACAAGGTCGACGTGTTCGCCCGTCAGGCCGAACTGGCGCAGCGCGAGCAAGCCTCGGTGGATGACATTCTGACCATTCCGCTGGCGCCGAATACTGACTGGACGCCGGAAGAAATCCAGAACGAACTGGACAACAATGCGCAGGGCATTCTTGGCTATGTCGTGCGCTGGATCGATCAGGGAGTGGGGTGTTCGAAAGTGCCGGACATCAACGACATCGGCCTGATGGAAGACCGCGCCACGCTGCGCATCTCCAGCCAGCACATGGCCAACTGGCTGCGTCACGGCGTTGTCAGCGAAGCTCAGGTCCTGGAAAGCCTCAAGCGCATGGCACCGGTGGTGGATCGCCAAAACGCCAACGACCCGCTGTATCGCCCTCTGGCACCCGACTTCGACAGCAACATCGCCTTCCAGGCGGCGGTCGAGCTGGTCATCGAAGGCACCCGGCAGCCCAACGGCTACACCGAGCCGGTATTGCACCGTCGCCGCAGGGAGTTCAAGGCCATCAACGGCCTGTAACTCGCCGCCCGGGCAATTGCAGGTTCTGGTCCTTGCCGGGCCAGAACCTGCAAGGGCTCACTGCCTCAACTTATCCCCAATTCCCGCTTGACCAGCTTCACCAATTGCTTGGTGTTGAGCGGTTTGAGAAGGAAGTCCACCACGTTCAGGTGCATGGCATCGATGGCATCGCGCACGTTGGCGTCGCCGGACACGATGATGATCGGCAGCTCGGCCCGATCCGACTCACGAACCTTGCGAATCAGATCCAGCCCGTCAAAAGGAGCCATCCGCAAGTCAGTGATCAGCAGTCCGATGGACTGACGCGTGTGGATCATCTGCAGCGCAGTATCGCCACCGGGCGCAGTCATGCAACTGATGTCATTGAGGCTTAGAATTTCGGCCAGCAGCTCTCGCGCGTCGCTGTCGTCATCGACGATCAGGACCCGTTGCGGGGCGTCGCGGGCGGGCGTGAGCATGACCTCATGGAGGGCATCGCGCTCATCGTCGCTCAGAATATCGTGGTCAATCATTGCAGTCTCATCATTCCCTGAACTAATCCGACAGCAGATACGGGTCAATCTGCGATGCATTTCGTCGGCATCCCGGCCGGTCTCCGCTCGCAATCCGTTGCGCTCGTCAAATCAGTTATGTCGCAACCAGCACGACTGTGTCACTGGGTTCAAGGTAAGACTTACGTCCAATGGGCACCTGGCTGCAAGCGGCCGACCATGAGCACCAATAACAAGAACGCGGAACAGGCCATGAGCAAGGCAGATGCTTTCACCCAGGCAGGCAAGACAGCCGTGCTGCAGAACATACACGGCACCATGCAGTTTCTGCAAAAATTCCCGCCGTTCAATCAGATGGAAAACGCTCACCTGGCCTATCTGGTCGAGCAGTGCCAGCTGCGCTTCTACGCTGCCGGTGAAAGCATCATCAAGCCTGGCGACGGACCGGTGAAGCACTTTTACATCGTCAAACAGGGTCGGATCGTCGGCGAGCGTCCGCATTCTGCCAAAGGCGGTACGGAAACGACATTTGAAATAACCACGGGTGAGTGTTTTCCGCTCGCCGCCCTGCTCGGCGAGCGTGCCACCCGCACCGAGCATCTGGCTGCCGAGGACACCTTCTGCCTGCAATTGAACAAGCAAGCGTTCATCAAGCTGTTCGCGCTCTCCACAACCTTTCGCGACTTTGCCCTGCGCGGCGTCAGCAGCCTGCTGGATCAAGTCAATCAGCAGGTCCAGCAGCGCGCCGTCGAAACCCTCGGCACGCAATACTCTCTGAACACCCGGCTGGGTGAACTTGCCATGCGCCATCCGGTGATGTGCAGCCCGGAAACGCCCATGCGCGACGCCGTGAAGCTGATGCATGAGCAGCAGGTAGGCAGCATCGTGATTGTCGACGAGCGGCAGGCGCCGCTGGGTATCTTTACCCTGCGCGACCTGCGTGAGGCGGTTGCCGATGTGAATGCCGACTTCAGCGCGCCGGTCAGGCACACCATGAGTCTGTCACCGTTCCACCTGAGCCCGGACGCCAGTGCGTTCGACGCCGCCATCGCCATGACCGGACGCCATATCGCCCACGTGTGCCTGGTCCGGGACGGGCGGTTGTGCGGCGTGGTGTCGGAGCGGGATCTGTTTTCCCTGCAACGGGTCGACCTGGTGCACCTGGCGCGGACCATTCGCAACGCGCCACGCATCGAAGCGCTCACCGGCTTGCGCGGCGATATCGTCCAGCTGGTCGATCGCATGCTTGCCCACGGCGCGTCTTCGACGCAGATAACCCAGATCATCACCCTGCTCAACGATCACACCGTATGCCGGGTGATCGAGCTGACGCTTGCAGAGAGAGGCGACCCTGGCATTGCGTTCAGCTGGCTGTGTTTTGGCAGCGAAGGCCGTCGCGAGCAGACGCTGCATACCGATCAGGACAACGCCATTTTGTTCGAAGCGCGCGATGCCGCAGAGGCAGAGCAGATTCGCAAAGTACTGCTGCCAATTGCCGAACGTATCAACCAGAGCCTGGCGCAATGTGGATTTACCCTGTGCAAGGGCAACATCATGGCCGGCAATCCCGACCTGTGTCTGTCGCAACTTGAATGGTCACAGCGTTTCTCGACATTTATTCGCGAGGCGACGCCGGAGAACCTGCTGGCCTCGAGTATCTATTTCGATCTGCGCGTGGTCTGGGGTGATGAAAGCGGCGGCGAGCAACTGCGCCGCGGCATTCTTGATCAGGTCGCAGACAACCGGCTGTTCCAGCGCATGATGGCCGAGAATGCGCTGCGCCAGCGTCCGCCGGTGGGTCGTTTCAAGGATTTCGTGCTGGCGCGCAAAGGCAGTGAAAAGGACACCCTGGACCTCAAGGTCGAAGGCCTGACGCCCTTCGTCGACGGGGCGCGCCTGCTGGCACTGGCCAACGGTATCGGCGTGAGCAACACGCAGGAACGCCTGCGCCAACTGGTCGAGCGCGAAGTCATCGACCCGCTCGACGGTGCTGCGTATGAGGAGGCCTATCACTTCATTCAGCAGACCCGCATGCAGCAACATCAGCTGCAGAGTCGCCAGAATCTGGCTTATTCCAACCGCATCGACCCCGACACACTCAACCATCTGGACCGGCGCATTCTGCGCGAATCGTTTCGCCAGGCGCAGCGATTGCAAACCAGCCTGACCCTGCGTTATCAACTATGAATCTGTTCGAATGGCTCAAGCCACGGCCGAAAAAAACGCCTTTGCATGCACATCAACTGGAGCGCCTCGAACGACTGCCGGTGTGCGCGAACCTCAGCGGCACACCGCTGCGTGAACAGCGCTGGGTCGTGCTGGATCTGGAAACCAGCGGCCTGAACATGAACCGTGATCAGGTGCTGTCCATGGGTGCGGTGGTGATTGAAGACGGCGCCATCGATCTGGGCCAGCAGTTCGAGCGCACGCTGTTGCGCGTCGACCACAAGATCAGCCCCGCCGTTCTGATTCATGGGCTGGCGCCCAGTGCGATTGCCGCGGGCAGTGAGCCGGTCGAGGCTTTGCTGGACTTCATGGAGTTCGTCGGTGACAGCCCGATCCTCGGCTTTCACGCGCCATTCGATCAGCACATGCTGTCGCGTGCCTTGAAGGAAAGCCTGGGCTATCGCTTGCAGCATCCGTTTTTCGACGCTGCCGAAATAGCTCCGATGCTCTGCGAGCACGCCAACCTGCGTCATGCCGGGCTGGATGACTGGACCCGTTTCTTTGGTCTGCACGCCGAAGAGCGTCACCACGCCAGCGCCGATGCGCTGGTCACCGCAGAACTGGCGCTGATCCTGTTCAGCCATGCCCGTCGCCAGCAGATCGACAGCCCCTTGCGGCTTGAGGAAGCACTCGGGCAATGGCGCAGACGCAGACAGTCGCATTCGTTCTGAGTGCGGCTGCGTCAGCGCCTCACATTCAGTTCGGGGCGATGGTCTTGGCGATCACATCCACCGTCGCTTCGACCTGCTCCCGGTAGCGCTTGAGCTCGACCTTGTGCAATTGCTCAAGCTCGATCTGCTGCGAACAAAGGTTCAGCGCAGCAAGGACCAGCAGACGGTCACCGATCAACGTCGGGTATTTGCGCTTGGTGTCGGCCAGCGACGCATTAAGCATCGCGGCGGCCTTCATGAGGGTCAGGTCTTCGCCAGCCGGCGCCTTGACCGAGTACTCATTGCCCAGAATAGTGAGGACGGTTACACCGCTGCCATCGACGTTCATGCGCCGACAGCACTTGCGCTGGTCGCGCGATCAACCAGTGCCTGGATGCGCGCGGCAGTGCTGCCATGCTTCTCTTCCTGCTCCATCAGACTCAGTTGCAAGTTCTCGTTCTCGTCCTTGGCTTTTGCCAGCTCGGCACCGAGCTGTGCATTTGTTTCCTGAAGGGCCTGGTTCTGCTGCACCAGATCGCCGACAAGTTGTTCCAATTGGCTAAGGGAGGCTTCCAACATTTTGATTTCTCGAGCAAATTTCAACGGGCGCGTACGATAAAGAAAAGTCGCTGCGCATACCAGCGCTCAGGCTTCGATACCGCTCTGTCATGACATCGACATGTCGATAACGTAGACGCGTAGGGGGCTTGTGACTGCGTATTCGGTATCCGGTTCCTGCTGTTCGTCAGACTGCCTGAAACTGCGACAAATGCGCGCAGCCAATGGGCAGACTGCCATCGTAGAAAAAGCCCCCGCCCCGTCTTTTCAAGGGGTTGCGCCCGATCCGCGAGAGAAATGAAGAATTCGTCACGATTAAGTCACAGGCGATACGTGCCTATTAACTCAAGACTTCAGTCGCACGTCCGATAGGCACCCCACTCACGGCTTTATCCCCGTCTCTAAATCGCATGGAACGCGTAAATGACCCTGGAAGCTTTCTATGTCACTGCGAAATATGAACATCGCGCCCCGAGCGTTTCTTGGATTTGCCATGATCGGCACCCTCATGCTGATTCTGGGCGTCTTTGCACTGTCACAGATGAGCAAGATCCGCGGCGCCACCGAGGTGCTGGCCGACAGCAACGTGCCCAGCATCAAGAGCCTCGATCGCTTCGCTGAAGTCAGTATTCGTCTGCGGGTATTGTCCTATCGATTGCTGGTCAATCGCGATCCGGAAACCCAGCAGAAAACCATCGAACTGATGGCGATGCGCAACAAGCAGATCACTGACGCTCAGACCGTTTACGAAAAGCTGATCAGCGCGCCCGAAGAGCGCAACCTCTATAGCCAGTACGTGCAGTTGCTGGGGCAGTATCGCCAGCTTGAGGATCGTCTGAAGACGCTGAGCCGTGCGAACAACATCGACCAATTGCAGGAGTTGCTCAACAACGAAATGGTCAGCAACTCCGACCAGATGAACGTTGTGCTGCGCAAACTGGTGGAGATCAATACGGCACAGTTGAATGAGGTCAAGGAACAGGCCTCCAGCGAGTACGACTCGGCATTCAATATGGTGATCGGACTGCTGATCGCTGCCACCCTGCTGACCCTCGTGTTTGCCTGGATGCTGATCAAGAGCATTACCACACCGATTGCCACCGCACTGCTTGCAGCAGAGACCATCGCGCAAGGCAATCTGACCCGGCCGATCAGTATCGATGGCACCGATGAAGCCGGTCGTCTGCTGCTGGCCATGAAAACCATGCAGGACAAGCTGCGCGATACCTTGCAGGGTATTTCCGGCTCGGCCACGCAACTGGCCTCGGCAGCCGAAGAGCTGAATGCTGTCACTGACGAAAGCGCACGCGGGCTGGTGCAGCAAAATGATGAAATAGAACAGGCAGCCACTGCGGTCAACCAGATGACCAGTGCCGTGGAAGAAGTTGCGCGCAACGCCACCAGCACCTCGCAGGCCTCGCGCAGCGCGGCCACCTCTGCGGGCGATGGCCGCGATCTGGTTCAGGAAACCGTCAGCGCCATCGAACGCATGAGTGGCGACGTGCAAGGCACTGCCGAGCTGATCATCAGCCTGGCCAATGAATCGCGCGATATCGGCAAGGTGCTCGACGTGATTCGCGGCCTGGCCGACCAGACCAACCTGCTGGCATTGAACGCCGCCATCGAAGCCGCGCGCGCCGGTGAAGCAGGACGTGGCTTTGCCGTCGTCGCCGACGAAGTCCGTGCCTTGGCCCATCGCACCCAGCAATCGACCAGCGAAATCGAACGCATGATCAGCAGCATTCAGACCGGCACGGAACAGGCCGTCAGCTCGATGCGCAACAGCACCGAACGCGCCGAATCGACCCTGAACATTGCCAAGGGCGCGGGCCAGGCATTGAACACCATCAACAGCGCCGTGGAGGAAATCAACGAACGCAACATGGTCATCGCCAGCGCCGCCGAAGAACAGGCACAGGTCGCCCGCGAAGTGGACCGCAACCTGGTCAACATCCGCGACCTCTCGGCACAATCCACCAACGGCGCCAACCAGACCAGCGCAGCCAGCACCGAGCTGTCACGCCTGGCAATCGACCTCAACGGCATGGTGGCGCGCTTCGCGCTTTGATTGCAGGCAGAGGTACCTGACTCTCGTGCCAATGCTCCGTGTTGGCGTGCCTTTCTGGACGCTCGCGTCCTCTTGCGACGTAGAGCGTCGAGAACTGCATTCCCACGCTGGAGCGTGCGGAACGATGCTCTCGACTATCGTGCGACGCAGAGCGTCGAGAACTGCATTCCCACGCTGGAGCGTGAGGAACGATGCTCTCGACTATCGTGCGGCGCAGAGCGTCGGGAACCGCATTCCCACGCTGGAGCGTGCGGAACGATGCTCTCGACTATCGTGCGGCGCTCTGCGTCGCATGCCTTTCTGGACGCTCTGCGTCCTCTTGCGAAGCAGGGCGGTTAAAGCCTCACACTCGCAAACGTCGACTCATTACGCGCCTGACTCAAGGCCGACATCGGCCCGGACAACGGGGCGAGCACCAAGGCCTGCGGGATTGGCATCATGGCAACCTGCTGTGCGGTGTTGGACCCTACGCGCTCGTCACGCGGCGGGATGCCGAAGTATTCGCGGTAGCATTTGGAGAAGTGCGGCGTCGACACGAAGCCGCACACCGACGCCACTTCGATGATCGACATCGGGGTCTGCTTGAGCAGTTGCCGGGCGCGAATCAGGCGCAGTTTCAGGTAGTAGCGCGAAGGCGAACAATGCAGGTATTTCTGGAACAACCGCTCCAGCTGCCTGCGTGAAACGGCGACATACACAGCCAGTTCGTCAAGATCGATCGGCTCCTCGAGATTGGCTTCCATCAGCGCCACGATTTCCTGCAGCTTCGGCTGATTGGTACCGAGCATGTGCTTGAGCGGCACGCGCTGATGGTCCTGTTCGTTGCGAATGCGCTCGTAGACGAACATCTCGGAAATGGCTGCCGACAACTCGCGCCCATGATCACGACTGATCAGGTGCAGCATCATGTCCAGTGGTGCGGTGCCGCCCGAGCTGGTGAAACGGTTGCGGTCCAGCGTGAACAGCCGGGTGCTCATCGACACCCGTGGAAAGGCTTCCTGCATCGAAGCCAGACATTCCCAATGCACGCTGCACTCGAAACCATCCAGCAGGCCCGCGCACGCCAGCGCCCAACTGCCGGTGCACACCGCGCCCAGACGACGCGACTGACGTGCCTGGCTCTGTAGCCAACTGACGTGTTCACGCGTGACGGAGCGTTGAATACCGACACCGCCGCAGACGATAACCGTGTCGAGCAAAGGAGCCTTGTGCATTGCCGCATCCGGCGTGATCTGCAGACCATCGCTGGCCCAGACCTGTCCGCCGTCGACACTCAGCGTGGTCCAGCGATACAGCTCGCGGCCCGACAACTGATTGGCCATGCGAAGGGGTTCTACCGCCGATGCGAGGGAGATCAGGGTGAAGTTATCCAGCAGCAGAAAGCCGATGGACTGTGGCGCGCGGTTCTGGGGTTGAGTCCCTTGATTGAACGATGTCATCACACTATCTCCTCTCATATGGCAATGGTTGGCCCCAGAACAGGCTCTTCTTGTAGCCCTCGTCATTGCAGGGCCTGGTGATGACATCGCAAATCCCATGCCGGAAATTGATCGCTCATTCAAGAACACCTGAAAACGACGTCGCGAAGCGTCTAACCGGCTGCGACCCACGTACCTGTCAGCGACGCCAAGGCCGCCGCAGGCGCAGTTCGATGAGCAGTTCGGTAGCACTTGGCGGAAACGACCAAGGGGCCTTCGCACGCCAAGTGCTACTCAAGGCACATCCCGATAAAACCCTGCCGAGGGCAGGCGTTCGCGCTAAAAAGTGGCGGCCTGCAGGGCGCGTGATCGAAAAGCGCGCAGCCGCCAAAAATGGCATGCGACCGGGCATGACCACTGCCGGATCTGACCCGATAATGAACTTGTCGGCGTTACCCCCCTCCAAAAGACCGCGTTCGCGCAGGCACCGACCTGCCAACCGACCGCTGCCGAACTGCGCAGCGACTGTGTAACGTACTGGCCGTTTTTTCGCAGTTCCGACACTGCAACCGGGCGTGCGTACGATGCAACGAATCTGTAAGCGACCTTGCGCGCACTGGATACGACGCCTCCTGCACTGGATACGACGCCCCCTGTAGGCGTTTGATTTTCCCTGTTACATGATCGGTTCCGACTCGATCGCCCGGCGCAGTGATGGAGCTTCGCGAAAAGCCTCGCCAACCCATAAGCCGCGTCAGCGTTCACCTGCTGATGACCAGAAGAAACTCACAGGAGTCCACCCATGAAAGGTTCCAAATCGTTGCTGTTGGCCGCCACGCTCTGTATGCCGGTGCTCGCTCAGGCAGCCGAGCCAGAGGCCTGTCATACGGTCAACTTCTCCGACGTAGGCTGGACTGACATTACCGTCACCACTGCGGTAACCAGCGCCGTACTCGAGTCACTGGGTTACAAGACCAAGACCACCATGATTTCCGTACCGGTGACCTACAAGTCGCTGGCTGACGGGAAGAACATGGACGTGTTCCTCGGCAACTGGATGCCGACCATGGAAAACGACATCAAGCCCTATCGCGAAGCAGGGACCGTCGAAACCGTGCGTGCCAATCTGGAGAACGCCAAGTACACCCTGGCTGTCCCGGAAGCGCTCTATAACAAAGGCCTGCATGACTTCGCCGACATCGCCAAATTCAAGAAGGAACTGGGCGGCAAGATCTACGGGATCGAGCCTGGCAACGACGGCAATCGCCTGATCCAGAGCATGATCGACAAGAACGCCTTCGGCCTGAAAGATGCAGGCTTCAAGGTTGTTGAATCCAGCGAAGCCGCAATGCTTTCGCAGGTCGACCGCGCCGTGAAACGCAAGAACGATGTGGTGTTCCTCGGCTGGGAACCGCACCCGATGAACACTCGCTTCAAGATGAAATATCTGACTGGCGGTGATGACTTCTTCGGCCCCAACTATGGCCAGGCGACCATCTACACCAACACCCGCAAAGGCTACAGTCAGGAGTGCAGCAACGTAGGTCAACTGCTCAAGAATCTGTCCTTCACGCTGGACATGGAAAGCAGCCTGATGGGCAATGTGCTGGACGACAAAATGAAGCCTGATGCCGCCGCCAAGGCGTGGATCAAGAAAAACCCGCAAGTACTCGACACCTGGCTCGCAGGCGTGACCACCGTCGATGGCAAGCCAGGCCTGGAGGCAGCCAAAGCCAAGTTGACCCAGTAAGCCGACAGCAGGCGGGGCTGACCCGCCTGCTGCCCTCTTCACCTTCCGCAAGCGGACACCCGAAATCATGCTGACTGACCATAAAATCCCTCTGGGCGAGTACATCGCCGCATTTGTCGATTGGTTGACGGCCAACGGCGCCGATTACTTCGACGCGATAGCCTCGACACTGGAAATGATGATCCACGGGTTCACTTTCGCGCTGACCTGGTTCAATCCATTCGTACTGATCGGCCTTATCGCCGCCCTCGCGCACTTCATCCAGCGCAAGTGGGGCCTGACGGTTTTCGTCATCCTTTCGTTTCTGCTGATCCTCAACCTGCATTACTGGCAGGAGACCATGGAAACCCTGGCACAGGTGCTCTTCGCCACACTGGTGTGTGTCGTCATCGGCGTGCCGCTGGGCATCATTGCCGCGCACAAGCCGCTGTTCTACACCATCATCCGGCCGTTGCTCGACCTGATGCAGACCGTGCCCACCTTCGTCTATCTGATTCCGACACTCACGCTGTTCGGTCTGGGCGTGGTACCCGGTCTGATCTCGACAGTGGTTTTCGCCATTGCCGCGCCGATTCGCCTGACTTACCTGGGTATCCGTGATGTGCCTCAGGAGTTGCTGGATGCCGGCAAGGCCTTCGGCTCGTCACGCCGCCAGTTGCTGACACGCATTGAACTGCCCTACGCGATGCCCAGCATTGCAGCCGGGATTACCCAATGCATCATGCTGTCATTGTCGATGGTGGTCATCGCGGCCCTGGTCGGCGCCGACGGCCTGGGTAAGCCAGTGGTCAACGCGCTGAACACAGCCGACATCGCGCTCGGTTTCGAAGCCGGTCTGGCAATCGTATTGCTGGCCATCATGCTCGACCGCATCTGCAAACAACCCGAAGCCAAGGTAGGGTCCGACGCATGAGTATCATCAAATTCGACAAGGTAGACGTCATCTTCTCCAAGGACCCGCGTGAGGCCCTCAAGCTGCTCGACGAAGGCCTCACGCGTGACCAGATCCTCAAGAAAACCGGACAGATCGTCGGCGTCGAGAACGCCAGCCTGGATATCGAGAAGGGCGAAATCTGCGTGCTGATGGGCCTGTCGGGCTCCGGCAAATCCAGCCTGTTGCGCTGTATCAATGGTCTCAATACCGTCAGCCGTGGCTCGCTGTTCGTCGAGCATGAAGGCTCACAGATCAACGTCGCCAACTGCAGCGCGGCCGAACTGAAAATGATGCGCACCAAGCGCATAGCCATGGTCTTCCAGAAATTCGCCCTGATGCCCTGGCTCACGGTGCGCGAAAACATCAGCTTTGGCCTCGAAATGCAGGGTCGCCCCGAAAAGGAACGGCGCAAGCTGGTGGATGAAAAACTCGAGCTGGTGGGCCTGACACAGTGGCGCAACAAGAAGCCCGACGAGCTGTCTGGCGGCATGCAGCAGCGAGTGGGCCTGGCGCGGGCCTTGGCGATGGATGCCGACATCCTGCTGATGGACGAGCCGTTCTCGGCGCTCGACCCGCTGATCCGCCAGGGGTTGCAGGACGAACTGCTCGCCCTGCAAACCAAGCTGAGCAAAACCATTGTGTTCGTCAGCCACGATCTGGATGAAGCACTGAAGCTCGGCAGCCGGATCGCCATCATGAAAGACGGCCGCATCGTGCAATACAGCGTGCCAGAGCAGATCGTGCTCAATCCGGCAGACGAATACGTGCGCACCTTCGTTGCACATACCAACCCATTGAACGTGCTGTGCGGTCGCAGTCTGATGCGCACTGTCGACGAGTGCACCCACGTCAACGGTTCGGTGTGCCTGGACCCGAGCGGCGACTCATGGCTCGATCTGGCCGAAGGCAACGTGATCAAAGGCGCGCGGCAAGGTGCCACGGCCCTCGATCTGCAGAACTGGGCCCCCGGTCAGGACGTCGCCACCCTGGATCGACGCCCTACGCTTGTGCATTCCAACATTGGCATGCGCGACGCGCTGCAGATCCGCTACCAGACCGGCAACAAGCTGGTCCTGCAGGACGGCAATAAAGTGGTCGGCATTCTGGGTGATACCGAGCTGTATCACGCATTGCTGGGCAAAAACCACGGCTGACAAGGCCTGAAACCGACAAGCCCGCTCAACCGCGCTGGACTCATCCAGCCGGGAGCGGGCTTTTTTCGTCTGCAGCGTTGTCACGGGTAACTCCCTTCCGCTATTTCTGCTCCCTCCGCCGCCATGTCGTAAACGCACCTTTGTGTGGCGTCCATAGGCATTTGGCGTCTTCGGTCCGGCCCTACCATCGCTCTCAGAGGGCTCTGTCAGCCCGAACGACAAGTCAGGCGCCGCGCCGCCGCTGGGAGATCCGCGATGTTCAGCAAGCAAGACCAGATTCAGGGTTATGACGATGCACTGCTGTCGGCGATGAACGCCGAGGAGCAGCGTCAGGAAGACCATATCGAGCTGATCGCCTCGGAGAACTACACCAGCAAACGCGTGATGCAGGCGCAGGGCAGCGGCCTGACCAACAAGTACGCAGAGGGCTATCCCGGCAAGCGTTACTACGGCGGTTGCGAGCACGTCGACAAGGTCGAGCAACTGGCCATCGAACGCGCCAAGCAACTGTTTGGTGCCGACTACGCCAACGTTCAGCCGCACTCCGGCAGTCAGGCCAACGCAGCGGTCTATCTGGCGCTGCTCCAGGCCGGCGATACCGTGTTGGGCATGAGCCTGGCGCACGGCGGTCACCTGACCCACGGCGCCAAGGTCAGCTTCTCGGGCAAACTCTATAACGCCGTGCAGTACGGCATCAACACCGCGACCGGGCTGATCGATTACGACGAAGTCGAGCGTATTGCCGTCGAATGCCAGCCGAAAATGATCATTGCCGGCTTTTCGGCCTACTCCAAGACCCTGGACTTCCCGCGCTTCCGCGCAATCGCCGACAAGGTGGGCGCCTACCTGTTCGTCGACATGGCGCACGTTGCCGGTCTGGTTGCCGCCGGTCTTTATCCGAATCCGCTGCCCTACGCAGACGTGGTCACCACCACGACCCACAAGACCCTGCGCGGCCCACGCGGCGGCCTGATCCTGGCCAGGGCCAACGAGGAGCTGGAAAAGAAATTCAATTCCGCCGTCTTCCCCGGTGGCCAGGGCGGCCCGCTGATGCACGTCATTGCCGCCAAGGCGGTATGTTTCAAGGAAGCCATGGAGCCCGCCTTCAAGGCCTATCAACAGCAGGTCATCGACAACGCACAAGCGATGGCGCAGGTGTTCATTGATCGGGGCTTCGACGTGGTCTCCGGCGGCACCGACAACCATCTGTTTCTGGTCAGCCTGATCCGTCAGGGCCTGACCGGCAAGCACGCAGATGCGGCGCTGGGGCGTGCGCACATTACCGTCAACAAGAACTCGGTGCCCAACGATCCGCAGTCGCCGTTCGTGACGTCCGGCCTGCGCATCGGCACACCGGCCGTGACCACGCGCGGCTTCAAGGTGACCCAGTGCATCGAGCTGGCAGGCTGGATCTGCGACATCCTCGACAACCTCGGTGATGCCGATGTCGAGGCTGACGTTGCCAGCCAGGTCGCCGCCCTGTGCGCCGATTTTCCGGTTTATCGCTGAGTCAGGAGTAGCCTCACATGCAGCATTACTCAGGCTTCGGCCTTCTCAAGCATTCCCTCAGCCACCATGAAAACTGGCAGCGCATGTGGCGCACGCCGACCCCGAAAAAGGTCTACGACGTGGTCATTGTCGGCGGCGGCGGGCACGGTCTGGCGACGGCCTACTATCTGGCCAAGGAGCACGGCATCACCAACGTGGCCGTGGTCGAGAAAGGCTGGCTGGGCGGCGGCAACACGGCTCGCAACACGACCATCGTGCGTTCCAATTACCTGTGGGACGAGTCTGCCCACCTGTATGAACATGCGATGAAATTGTGGGAAGGCCTGTCCCAGGACCTGAACTACAACGTCATGTTCTCCCAGCGCGGCGTCTACAACCTGTGCCACACCCTGCAGGACATGCGCGACTCCGAGCGCCGCGTCAGCGCCAACCGGCTTAACGGCGTGGACGGCGAATTGCTCAACGGCCAGCAGGTCGCCGAGGAAATCCCGTACCTGGACTGCTCGAAAAACACCCGCTATCCGATCATTGGCGCAACGGTTCAGCGCCGTGGTGGCGTCGCCCGTCACGATGCGGTGGCCTGGGGCTTCGCCCGTGCGGCCGACGCGCTGGGCGTTGACCTGATTCAGCAGACCGAAGTCATCGGCTTTCGCAAGGAAAACGGCGTGTGCATCGGAGTGGAAACCAACAAGGGTTTCATCGGTGCCAAACGGGTCGGCGTGGTAACCGCCGGCAACTCCGGGCACATGGCCAAGCTGGCAGGCTTCCGTCTGCCCATCGAATCGCATCCGTTGCAGGCACTGGTCTCCGAGCCGATCAAGCCGATTATCGACAGCGTCATCATGTCCAACGCGGTACACGGCTACATCAGCCAGTCCGACAAGGGCGACCTGGTGATCGGTGCCGGCATCGACAGTTGGGTCGGCTACGGCCAGCGCGGCTCGTACCCGGTGATCGAACACACCATCCAGGCCATCGTCGAGATGTTCCCGGTACTGTCCCGCGTGCGCATGAACCGTCAATGGGGCGGCATCGTCGACACCACGCCGGACGCCTGCCCGATCATTTCCAAGACCCCGGTGCCGAACATGTTCTTCAACTGCGGCTGGGGCACAGGCGGCTTCAAGGCTACGCCGGGCTCGGGCAACGTATTTGCCGCCAGCCTGGCCAAGGGCGAGATGCACCCGCTGGCCAAGCCGTTCTCCATCGACCGTTTCCACAACGGCGCGCTCATCGACGAACACGGCGCTGCAGCCGTAGCCCACTAACAGGAGAACCCGACCATGCTGCATATCTTCTGTCCTCACTGTGGCGAACTGCGCTCCGAAGAGGAATTCCACCCGTCCGGCCAGGCGCACATTCCGCGCCCGCTGGACCCCGGTGCCTGCACCGATGAGCAATGGGGCGATTACATGTTCTTTCGCGATAACCCGCGCGGCCTGCATCACGAACTGTGGATACACGCCGCCGGTTGCCGCCAGTATTTCAACATGACGCGCAATACCGTGACCTACGAGATTCTCGAGACCTATCCGATCGGTAGCAGGCCGCAGTTCACGGATCAGGGAGAAAAGGTATGAGCCAGACCCATCGCCTGCCCAACGGCGGCCGCATCAACCGCAGCAAGGTGCTCAACTTTACCTTCAACGGCCAGACCTACCAGGGCTTTGAAGGCGACTCGCTGGCCTCTGCCCTGCTGGCCAACGGCGTCGATATCATCGGCCGCAGCTTCAAATACTCCCGCCCGCGCGGCATCTTCGCAGCGGGTTCGGAAGAGCCCAACGCCGTGCTGCAGATCGGCGCGACCGAAGCGACGCAGATCCCCAACGTGCGTGCCACGCAACAGGCGCTCTATGCCGGACTGGTCGCGACCAGCACCAACGGCTGGCCGAGCGTGAATACCGATGTCATGGGCATTCTGGGCAAGGTCGGCGGCAAACTGATGCCGCCGGGTTTCTACTACAAAACCTTCATGTACCCGCAATCGTTCTGGATGACTTACGAAAAGTACATCCGCAAGGCTGCAGGCCTGGGTCGCTCGCCGACCGAAAACGACCCGGACAGCTACGATGCGATGAACCAGCACTGCGACGTGTTGATCGTCGGCGCAGGCCCGGCCGGTCTGGCTGCCGCGCTGGCAGCAGGTCGCAGCGGTGCCCGAGTGATCATTGCCGATGAACAGGAAGAGTTCGGCGGCAGCCTGCTCGACAGCCGTGAAAGCCTCGACGGCAAACCCGCCGCCGAGTGGGTGTCTACAGTCGTCGCCGAGCTGAAAAGCCTGCCCAACGTCACCCTGCTGCCGCGTGCCACGGTCAATGGTTACCACGATCACAACTTCCTGACCATTCATGAGCGCCTTACCGACCACCTGGGTGATCGCGCGCCGATCGGCATGGTTCGCCAGCGCATGCACCGGGTACGTGCCAAGCGTGTGGTGCTGGCCGCCGGTACTCACGAGCGTCCGCTGGTCTACGGCAACAACGATGTGCCCGGCAACATGCTGGCCGGCGCCGTATCGACTTACGTTCGTCGTTATGGCGTGGCGCCGGGCAAGAAACTGGTGCTTTCCACCAACAACGATCACGCCTATCGCGTCGCTCTGGACTGGCTCGACGCCAGTCTGCACGTGGTCGCGATTGCCGATGCACGGCATAACCCGCGCGGCCCGCTGGTTGAAGAAGCGCGGGCCAAAGGCATTCGCATCCTGACCGGCAGCGCGGTCATCGAGGCCCGTGGCAGCAAGCGTGTGACGGCTGCCCGCGTTGCCGCCATCGACGTCAAGACGCACAGCGTGACCAGCCCTGGCGAATGGCTTGAATGCGACGTGGTTGCCAGCTCCGGCGGTTACAGCCCGATCGTGCACCTGGCCTCGCACCTGGGCGGCAAGCCGGTCTGGCGCGAGGACATCCTCGGCTTCGTGCCGGGCGAAGCACCGCAGAAACGTATCTGCGTAGGCGGCGTCAACGGCGTCTACAGTCTGGCTGACAGTCTGGCCGATGGTTTCGAAGGCGGCGTGCGCGCTGCCAGTGAAGCGGGCTTCAAGGTGGTCGAAGGCGTGATGCCCAAAGCCCTCAGCCGTGCGGAAGAGCCGACGCTGGCGCTGTTTCAGGTGCCGCATGAGAAAGGCACCGCTCGGGCACCCAAGCAATTCGTCGACCTGCAGAATGATGTGACCGCAGCGGCCATCGAACTGGCGACCCGCGAGGGGTTCGAGTCGGTTGAGCACGTCAAGCGCTACACCGCGCTGGGTTTCGGCACCGATCAGGGCAAGCTGGGCAACGTCAACGGTCTGGCCATAGCCGCGCGTTCGCTGAACGTGTCGATCCCGGAAATGGGCACCACCATGTTCCGCCCCAACTACACGCCGGTGACCTTCGGCGCGATAGCCGGGCGTCATTGCAAACACATCTTCGAACCCGTGCGTTTCACTGCGCTGCACGCCTGGCATGTCAAAAACGGTGCCGAGTTCGAGGATGTCGGCCAGTGGAAACGGCCGTGGTACTTCCCGAAGAACGGCGAAGACCTGCCTGCAGCCGTCGCTCGCGAATGCAAGGCGGTGCGCGACAGCGTCGGCCTGCTGGACGCTTCGACGCTGGGCAAGATCGATATTCAAGGCCCGGATGCACGCGAGTTTCTCAACCGCATCTACACCAACGCCTGGACCAAGCTGGACGTGGGCAAGGCGCGCTACGGCCTGATGTGCAAGGAAGACGGCATGGTCTTCGATGACGGGGTCACTGCCTGTCTCGCCGACAACCACTTCCTGATGACCACCACCACGGGCGGCGCAGCGCGCGTCCTGCAATGGCTGGAAATCTATCAGCAGACCGAATGGCCGGACCTGAAAGTGTATTTCACCTCAGTGACCGATCACTGGGCGACTCTGACACTGTCCGGCCCCAACAGCCGCAAGCTGCTCAGCGAAGTCACCGATATCGATCTGGGCCGTGAAGCCTTCCCGTTCATGACCTGGAAGGAAGGTCTGGTCGCCGGTGTGCCAGCTCGCGTATTCCGTATCTCGTTTACCGGTGAGCTGTCCTACGAGGTCAACATTCAGGCCGACTACGCCATGGGCGTTCTGGAAAAGATCGCCGAGGCAGGCAAGCAGTACAACCTGACGCCTTACGGCACCGAGACCATGCACGTACTGCGCGCAGAGAAGGGTTTTATCATCGTCGGTCAGGACACCGACGGCTCGATGACGCCCGACGACCTGAACATGGGTTGGTGTGTCGGTCGTACCAAGCCGTTCTCCTGGATCGGCTGGCGCGGCATGAATCGCGAAGACTGCGTGCGTGAACAGCGCAAGCAACTGGTCGGCCTCAAGCCGGTGGACCCTGCCAAATGGTTGCCGGAAGGTGCGCAACTGGTGTTCGACACCAAACAGACGATCCCGATGAGCATGGTCGGCCACGTGACCTCCAGTTACGCGCACAACTCGCTGGGCTATTCGTTCGCGATGGGCGTGGTCAAAGGCGGTCTGGCGCGCATGGGAGAGCGGGTCTTCGCGCCTCTGGCCGATGGCAGCGTGATCGAAGCCGAGATCGTTTCTTCGGTGTTCTTCGATCCGAAGGGCGAGCGGCAGAACGTCGAGTAGTCCACGGTGAGCCGATCATCCGCAGCACACAGAATTCAAGCAGGTGAATCATGAGCACAGCCAACGTTTACCAGCAGCGCCCGACCACCGACGTCAAAGCCGAGTCGCCGCTGTTCCACGCAAACCTCGACAGCCTGATTGGCAAGGGGCGCGCCAGCCCGGGAGTTTTCCTGCGCGAGAAAAAGCTGCTGGGCCATCTGACGATTCGTGGCAATGCCCACGATCCGGCCTTCGCCGCAGGCGTACACAAGGCGCTGGGCATGGAGCTGCCCGCCGCACTGATGCTGGTCATCAGTGGCGAAAGCTCGCTGCAATGGCTTGGCCCGGATGAGTGGCTGTTGATTGTGCCGAGCGGCGAAGAGTTCGCGGCAGAACAGAAGTTGCGTGACGAACTGAGCGGGCAACACATCGCTATCGTCAATGTCAGCGGCGGGCAATCGATTCTCGAACTGAGCGGCCCGAAGGTGCGCCAGGTACTGATGAAGTCCACCAGCTACGACGTGCACCCGGACAACTTCCCGGTGGGCAAGGCAGTCGGCACCGTGTTCGCCAAGTCGCAACTGGTGATCCGCCGGACCGGTGAAGACACCTGGGAGCTGCTGGTCCGCCGCAGCTTCTCGGATTACTGGTGGCTGTGGTTGCAGGATGCGAGTGCCGAGTACGGGCTGAGCATTCAGACGTGAAGCGCCGGGAACCGGGGCTGAAACCGTAGCGTCGGTCTCAATGAAGACTCTTGGATTATCGTTCCCACGCTCCGCGTGGGAACGCAGTTCCGGACGCTCAGCGTCCTGCCCAAGCCTACAGGCTGGCACTGTCAGTCATATTTGCGGATAACAAATACTCTGGAGCATTGATTCAATGAGCCGCGCGCCCGACACATGGATTTTGACCGCCGACTGCCCCAGCATGCTGGGTACGGTAGACGCAGTGACGCGCTTTCTGTTCGAGCAGGGTTGCTACGTCACAGAACATCACTCCTTCGATGACCGTCTCTCGGGACGCTTCTTCATCCGTGTGGAATTTCGTCAGCCCGAGGCTTTCGACGAGCAGGCGTTCAGGGCCGGGCTGAGCGCGCGCGGTGAAACGTTCGGCATGATCTTCGAACTCACGGCGCCCAACTACCGGCCAAAAGTAGTGATCATGGTCTCGAAAGCCGATCACTGCCTCAATGACCTGCTCTACCGCCAGCGTATCAATCAACTGTCCATGGACGTGGTCGCGGTGGTGTCCAATCACCCTGATCTTGAGCCATTGGCTGGCTGGCACGGCATTCCGTACTACCATTTCCCACTGGACCCGAACGACAAGCCCGCGCAGGAAGCCAAAGTCTGGCAGGTCATTGAAGAGTCTGGTGCAGAACTGGTGATTCTTGCCCGCTACATGCAGGTCCTGTCTCCGGACCTGTGTCGCAAGCTGGACGGCAAGGCGATCAATATCCACCACTCGTTGCTGCCCGGTTTCAAAGGTGCCAAGCCCTACCATCAGGCTTACAACAAGGGGGTAAAACTGGTCGGAGCCACGGCGCATTACATCAACAACGATCTGGACGAAGGTCCGATCATTGCCCAGGGCGTGGAAGTGGTCGATCACAGCCACTATCCCGAAGACCTGATCGCCAAGGGTCGGGACATCGAAGGACTGACACTGGCCCGTGCGGTCGGTTATCACATCGAACGGCGGGTGTTTCTCAACGCCAACAGGACGGTGGTTTTATAGCTGCAACGGCTTCTCTCTGCTCCACCACAATAAAAGCGAGGTGACATGTATGTCTGGTAATCGCGGTGTAGTGTATCTCGGCGCTGGCAAGGTCGAAGTGCAATCAATTCCTTTCCCGAAAATGGAAGACCCACGCGGCAAGCGCATCGAACACGGCGTGATCCTGCGCGTGGTCTCCACCAATATCTGCGGCTCGGACCAGCACATGGTACGCGGCCGTACCACGGCGCAGACCGGGCTGGTGCTCGGTCATGAAATCACCGGAGAGGTGCTGGAAGCCGGTCGCGACGTGGAGCATCTGAAAGTCGGTGATCTGGTTTCTGTGCCATTCAACGTGGCGTGCGGCCGCTGCCGCAGTTGTAAGGAACAGAACACCGGCGTCTGCCTGACGGTCAACCCGGCGCGTCCCGGTGGTGCCTATGGTTATGTCGACATGGGCGACTGGGTTGGTGGCCAGGCTGAATACGTGCTGGTGCCTTACGCGGACTTCAACCTGCTCAAACTCCCGGACCGCGACGCGGCGATGGAGAAAATCCGCGACCTGACCTGCCTGTCCGACATCCTGCCCACCGGCTACCACGGCGCAGTGACTGCCGGGGTTGGCCCTGGCAGTACGGTTTATGTTGCAGGCGCCGGCCCGGTCGGCCTGGCTGCGGCGGCGTCAGCACGCTTGCTGGGCGCTGCCGTGGTGATCGTCGGCGACGTCAACCCGACGCGTCTGGTTCATGCCAAGGCTCAGGGCTTCGAAATTGCCGACCTGTCCCAGGACACCCCTTTGCACGAGCAGATCGCTGCCCTGCTCGGCGAGCCTGAAGTGGATTGCGCCATCGACGCCGTAGGCTTCGAAGCACGCGGTCACGGCCATGCTGGCGCTCAGGCCGAAGCACCCGCCACCGTTCTCAACTCGTTGATGGGCGTGGTGCGCGTCGCAGGCAAGATCGGCATCCCCGGCCTGTACGTCACCGAAGACCCGGGAGCCGTGGACGCCGCCGCAAAAATGGGCAGCCTGAGCATTCGCTTCGGCCTGGGCTGGGCCAAATCACACAGCTTCCACACCGGCCAGACCCCGGTCATGAAATACAACCGCCAGCTGATGCAGGCGATCATGTGGGACCGCATCAAGATCGCCGACATAGTGGGTGTCGAGGTGATCAGTCTGGATGAGGCTCCGCGGGGTTATGGCGAGTTTGATTCGGGCGTGCCGAAGAAGTTTGTGATTGATCCGCATGGGTTGTTTGGTGCAGCGTAAGCATCAACCGTAACGTCGGCTTCTTGGCTACTTACGTTAGCAGATTCGAAGCGGGTCATTTAGCCCCTCGAATCTGCTTAATTATCAAACTCAACGCGTCATCATCAACAATTTCAAGAGCGAGTTTGTAAGAGGGTGGTGTCGACAGGTCCTGAATAGGCTTAGCCAGTTTTCGCTGCTCTCTTATGTAGCGTTGAACATGTGTATATTCATAAACGACATCATCCTCATCATACAAACTTAATCCAACTCGCGTATCATTTTTCAGCTTTTTAGCCTTGTTGATATACTCACGATAAAGCTTATCATTGGCCTCAAACTCTTTTGCAGCTTCTCTAGAGTCAAGACCTGCTTGTTTATTCAATTTTTTTGCAGACACACTCACTGACTCGACTTGTCGCACCGCTGCAGAGCGACTTGACTGTGGCGCACTCGCACTTAGTCCTGAGTTTATTTCATCAGAAAGAGGCCGCCAAGAAGCACCCGTAACGTTGCCCGATGATAAACGCCGAGAAGGCTTCATTACTTTAAATGCCGTTAACAGCCCCGTAAACAAAGCGCGTATGTTTCCTGTCCAGTCAACCCAGTTAACCGGATCCCCCCCACAATACCCATACGCATTCACCCCACCCTCACCAAACGGGCTCAGACTGTCCGGGCTGTTGAACCTCATCAATACCGGGTTAAACGCCCGATACCCATTCCCCAGCAAATAGTGCCCCGTCACCGGGTCAACTCGCTGGCCGGTAAAGCCCGGCAGGCTCGCGAGGCCTGAAGGATGACGATGTCCGTAAGGCGTGTAGGCAAACTCCAACCCCTGAGCGGCAATCACTGACTGCTGTTGATCCGTCGCCAACACCGTGCCGTCGCGCTGATTATTTTCTGTACTCAGGCAAGCCAGCACATGCTCATCCGTGCGCATAAGCGTGTGCTGGACCTGCCCCTGAACCTGCGTAGCCAGATGTGTCTTCTGATAAAAAAGGCGAGTGCTGCCCTGCCCCGCAGGCGCGCAATCGGCCAGGCGATCCAATGGATCGTAGCGATAAACACAGAGCACGGATTGCCCGGACGAAGCCATCGTTTCACTCCTTTGAAGTCACCCATGGCAGCAAGTCTGGGCTGAGTCTCTGTTTCCGCCCAGCTAGCAGAACTACTAGGCTGTTCCGCCTGCGGGACGAAAAACACTGGAGACGTGCCCTACTGCCGCACGGGCCTCACCAATACCGAGTAGTAATGCTCCTGCACATAGGCATTGCTATCAGGTTCCGGCACCCCGCGCATGCTGTCGATCGAAGGGAAAAGACCCAGATTCCAGTTCCGTCTGGCGGGCAATTGCGGCGTAACTCCATTTTGATCAGGCTCACGTGCAGGCTCGGACAAGTCCGAGGCCAGCACGCCGGTAATCTGCCCGTTCCGGTCCAGTACTTTCCCCGCCACGAACATGAAATGAAACGGGTAGTCCGATGACGGGCTGCCTTCCAGCCCCCCTCGCTCGATGAAACCGATACCTTCGCCGATCTCGGGAAATGACTGCTCGCCGATAAAATAGTCAGAGTGACCGCGTGCATTTATCCAAGGCTCAAGCACTGCTGTGGTGATATTCAGGCTCACCAGCTGACCATCCTGCCTGGCGACGACCTCGACATTGGGCACCACTGGAGCCGGATCACCCAGACTCTCGCCCTTGTAATCGAACGCGACTTGCCCTCCGGCATATTTCGATACCAGGAACTCGGTGCTGGAGATGCAGCTTTCAGGCACCGCTGCCCTGGCTTCCAGCCTCACGTAACCGTCACGATCCGCTGCGATGGAGTGGAACAGGCTCGATGGCACATTAAGCTTGCCGGGTACCAGAACGTCGTCGCTCATGATGTGCAGGTCTTCGTGGTGAACCTGAAGCGTTCCGCTCGCTGTGTCATCAGCGGAATGGGACTCGTGAGTTGCCAAACGACCGGCCGGCCGCCGGGTGCGGATGCTGCAGATCATCTGATCGATGAGATTGCCGCCCTTGAGCGCTGGACGGTTGATCAGCGTGAACTCATGTCCGCCGATGTGACGCACCCAGGGCAGTGCCAGGGTCTCGGCGCGCGACCTGCCTTGCGGTGGTACCAGCAGAAACACCCCGTTGCGCTCATCCCAGTCGGCGCGGTAGATCCTGCCGTTATCCAGCTTGATGTAGTCACGTCCCTCAATCGAGTAACTGCCACGCTTTGGCCCGCTGCTGAGCGCTTCTGCACCGGTCAGGTCGACAATCGCGCTGGCAATCCCCACACCTCGGGTCCGCTCGGGATAAAGGGCGTCATCGATGTGCAGTTGCAATTGCGCACCGCTCAGATGTGTATGCTCGTCCGGCTGCTCCAGACTGGTGACCGACTCATAGGTATAGCCGCGCTGCGAGGAGAGAAAAATGCGTCGCGCATCGGCTTCCGGGACGTCATCAAGGGACAGCACGGCAATACGTTCAATTCTCGACGGGTCGGTAAAACAGGCTTCGATATGATCGATGATCGACCCCGCATGACTCAGGTAAAACTCGTCGTGCAGATGCCCCGCCAGCATGCCGAGACGCCTGGCAGGCGAATGGGCGAACCAGGATTTTCCCCCTGACTTCAGGCTGACTTCTGCCATCATCAGGTTGTTGCGGGCCAGCTTCTCCTTAAGCTGACTGACGAAGGCGCTCCGCTCGCTGGCGAGCGGCGGAATGTTTTCCTGAGCAGCCAGAAGCGGCTCGTTCAGACGAAGCTGTCTGAGGATATTTTCCCCCAGGCGTAACTCTCTGGATCTCGATGCCGCTCCCCATTCAACGGTATGGCCCAGCAAGGTATTGGCCAAGGCCGCCTGGTTGCGCGCAGCAAAAAGAATGGCCAGTTCCTCAGGGGTATCGAGTACATAAAACGGATTTTCCACTGTGGTAATGGACGAGGGCAGCCGCGATTTGATTTTGGCCACAGCATCGATGTTCCTGGCGACCCATTGAGGGTTGCGCACATAGGCTTCGTTCGCCGCCTTCGCGCCATAGAACAGCTCCAGCGCAAAGTCATCATGGGCGATGCCGTTGCGATAATCCGACTGGTCGTGCCACAGCTGAGGCAACGCTCGTTTGGGATCGGCGTGCGGGCTGATTTTCTGAAGGCTCAGGGCAACAGGCTGCTGGTCGTGTAACGTCTCGCCCGGCGCCAGCGCCAGGAAGTGCTCGATGGGCAGCGTGCCGCGATAGTGAACGCCGCGATCCGCTTCGATCACCAGTTCCTGTCCGCTGCCATTACTGAGCGTCGCCAGAACACCCGCCACGGTCTTGCTGCCGACCAGACCTTGCAGCGTGTCGCTTATTCGGACGGTCACGAACATGCCTTGAGCCGCGACAATCTGTGCCTGAATTTCAGGCTTGTAGGCCGGTATGGCAGGCAACACCCTGGCGACTTCCATGCGGCTGCCGTCGGCGCGAATGAAGGCGGTCGTCTCAACATCGGTGCCCGCATGTTCGAGTACTTCGACATGACCATTACGCTCGGTGACGTATTTGTGCTCGATCACACCAAGCGCCATGCTCTGCTGGCTTACCCTGCCATCTGCGTCGATGACCCGCACGGAAGCTGTTTCAAGCGCCGCCACGCAGTTGTCATACCAGCTGACTGTGTTGGTGGGAGCCAGAAAACGCTCCGGGCGACCGCTGAAGCCAAGCGGAAAATCCTCGGTGTGGGCAAAACGTGAAAGCTGCGGGGCGTCGACCGTTGACTGCGGGTGCCTGCGCCATTGACCTGCTTCGAGGTCCAGCGCATGCAGAGGTCGCAATTCCGGCCCTGTCAGTCCGCTGACTGTCCGGCAGGCATGGCCGTTGAGCATGTAGATCTTCTCGCTGATTCCACCGAGCAGTACCGCCCGAGCGCCACCTTCGACCATCGCGTTGCCATTCCAGTCGAGGCTCGTGACCTTCCGGCCCGTCGGCAGCTCGGAGATCTGCCCATCCTCCGAGACCCGCCAATAGGAGCTGCTTGTGGATAGGCGACGCCGCGCGAGGTGTGCGCCCTCGGCTTCGCGTTCGATGGCATCGCCGTGCTCGCTGTGTCGGGCCGTTTCGTTCAGATCAGAGCGGTCAGAAACAGCGCGCTCGCTGACGGTCTGTTGATAACGCAGTATCGCGGACCGAAGCCCTTTCACCGCCGATATGCCGCAATGCAGCGCCGAATGCAGACCGACCAGCAGAAAACCGAAGTTCTTCACCGACTCCTCGTAGTCGTTGGCCTTGATCGAATCGCCGAGGGCCTGGACCTGCTGGCTCATCGTCCAGATAGTGGTGCCTTGCAGCATCAGCACACCCGCCACTCTGGGAGGGAGCGTGCGCATTTTGCACAGCACCAGCTCGGCAATGATGTTGAGTGCATCCAGCGCGATGCCGTCATCATTGCCGTCGTAAATATCGAATCCCAGGTTGATGAAGTTGCCCAGCACAGGAATCAGTCCGCCGACCTGATGCACCAGTTGCAGCACATGCTGCGCGCTGGTCGACATGTTCTGAATGTCATCGTCGTTCGCTCGGGCGCTCAACATCTGCCTGAACGCCAGAGCACTGGCTTCAAGCCGGACCTTCTCGTCGGCGCTCAATAACTCGATGCAATGAACCGGCCTGTCACTGTCCGCCAGCGCAATCCCTTCCAGAATCTGCAGGCGCTCGGCGGCAGTACCGGATACCAGCACCAGCCGCTCGGCCTCCAGCATCCGATAGGTTTCGGTCGCCTGAATGGCGTAGTTCTCGGCCTCGAGCCTGAACGCTGCCTGTGGTGCGGTCAGTCGAGCAGGCAGGTGGCCGTTGTTGACGAAGGCAATGTTCGCGTCGAATAAACCCGTCAGCTTCGCTTGCAGCACGTCCAGACTTGCCGTGTAACGGGTTTTAACGGCGAGCGCCTGAGCCAGTTGCCCGAGCCGTTCATCACGATTGTCGGCAAGCGCCAGCTCGCGGCGCAGGTCTTCGTCATACACCACACTCAGCAGGGTTCGATAACCGACCGACTCTTCGTGCCGGAAAAACGTACCGGTATTGATCCAGCCGGCCCGGTAACTGATATCGAACGAAGACCGTGCAATCACCGGCCAGCAGGCTTCATTCAACCCTAGATAACGGCATAGCTCACGCGCCACGAATTCCGGCTGGGTCGGCTGCAGAACGACTTGCAGGCGCTGTTGGTCCTCGAGGTTCTGCGCAATCACTCTGTAGTAGGTGTTGACGGCATCATTCAAGCGCCGGGTATAGGCCGCCTGACGCTGCGCGTGCGGCAACGCCGGCAGGTCCTCCTGGTAATGTGCCAGCAGGTAACGGACCGCACGCAGCAACGTGACAGAGTGGCCGACGTTCCATTGCGCCTCGCGCAACTCATCGGTCAACTCCACGAACCGTGACCTGATGACGTCATAAGCACCCAGCGCCAGGGGATCCACGTATAGAAACGGAGGTTCTTTGCTGCGGATATCGAAGGCTTCGATGTCGATATCGGACAGCGGATAACGACGCTGGACAGGATTGGGCACGATCACTTCCACGATCAGCCGCTCAATATTGATCGCCCCCTCGGCTTCGCCATAGCGAATGGTGTTGATCATGTAAGACGACAGCTCCTGGCGCGCCGCGTCGAAGTATTCCGCAAGGTCCTTCGCGCGCCAGGGATTGACGGTGTGCTGCTCGCGGTAGATGTCGTGGTGGCCATCGCTGTCGTAAACGACCAGTTTCAGCGTGATGCCACCGGTTTGCTGGAGCATTGTCAGCAGCGCGTTTTCGTTGTCTTGCAGCGACGCGCCAAAATGCCGGTAACTGTTCAGCAAGGTGCGGCATCGACCAAGATGCCACTGCATCTCTTTCTTCAGCTCAAGGTCGATGACACCGTAGTCGTCAGTGCCGTGCGCCTGAACCTTGTGCTGCCGAAAGGTGTAGACCTGCGAGGTATCGAGCATGAAACGCTGCTGTTCGGCGAGGGTAAAAGGCAACGCGGGTGCCATCCCCGCAGGATGGGCTTCGCGCTCTCCGGGCAACAGCGCAGTGATCGCCTGCAGCAGATGGTCGCGGGTGGCAGCCAGCGGAATGTCGACGCCGTAGTAATCGAGCAGACCATGCAGTGAGACGGTTTGATCGTCGCGAATGGCCAGGATGCACTTGGCATCTGCCGATTCAAGGTGCGGTACCAACCGGGCCAGGCAGTCGGTGAAACGGATAAATCGGAGGTGCAGGTCAGACAGCGTGGCGTGCGCAGGTTGCCGTCCCTCGGAGATGCCCTGCAGTCGCAGCGAGTGAACCGGCCTGCCTTCATTCATCCTGACATGCAGCACACAGGTGAAAGACTGCCTGAAGTCCACCTGAGACGTGTTGACCAGATCAAGAACGTAGCGCAGGTCTTTACGGCGTACCCCGGGCAACAGATCGTCATCGACCTCGCCAGCCGGACCCGCGCTGGCGATAGCCCTGAGCAACGCCTTGAACCGCTGCAATATCGAACCGCCAAAAGTGACGCCGGCAAACAGCGGCGAGTCGTCGGCCACGGTCATGAATACTCTGTTGGTCATACAGGTGCCGGTCTTCACGTCGCGCATTCGTGCCCGCAGCGTGTTCAGCAACCTACGGTAATCGCCCCGCGTGCGGTCTATGCGCTCGATTCGGATGCTCGGCGAATGTGACTCGCGCTGATGACTCTGCGCAATATCGAGCGCCGCCTTGGCCAGTTCGTGCTCGGGGCCTGCCTCCAAGGCTGGCGAAGCGACGGAACGGGTAACGCGTTCTGCGCTGTCCCTGAGCACGTTCAGTTCATCGTCGAACAGCACTGATTTCAGGGTGTTCAGGAGCTCGATATCGTCGGCCCATCGCCCGAACACGCTGGCAGCCCCAAGTACCTGAATCTCGTCCAGTAGCGTGAAACCTTCAGGCCGCGGCCGTTGCAGAATGGCGGCCAGTTGCTCGCTGCCTTCGGTTGCCAGCATGTGCTGAAGCCTTTCCCGGCCGGCAACTGGCATGGAAGGAAATGATGAGGTGTGGGTATCGGTCATTGCTGATGCTCCGTGCATTCCAAATGACCGACACCATGCTGTTTCGCGGAAAAACGAGGTAATACATAGATGTTTTCGGACGACACGGGCCAGACACCGGGCAAATACAGGCTCTGCCGTTGTTCGCTACCGCGCGCTGGGAACAAGCTTCTGTTCCTCCAGTCAAACCCTGTGCTTCATCGCCCACTCACGGGCGGTTCGAGCTCGATAAAGGTGACGCAATGAAAACTGCACGCGCAATGGCTTTGGCAACGTTGATGGCAGCGGCTGCAAGCCCTGCATTTGCCTTCAATCTGAATGACGCCGCGAACGCGGTCTCCAATGCCACCAATGGCAATCAGAAAGCCACGGCGGCACCCGAAGTCGCGGGGCTGCTCAATACTCTCGGTACGCAGCTCAATGTCACCCCGGAACAGGCGGTTGGCGGGACAGGTGCGCTGCTCGGGCTGGCGAAGAACAAACTGACCAGCACCGATTATTCGCAGTTGGCCAAATCGGTCCCGGGCCTGGAGCAAATGTCCGGCACTTCCGCACTGGAAAGTCTGGGCGGCGCCAACGGGCTGGGCAGCCTGCTGGGCGGCAAGTCGGGCAATAGCTCGATGCTCAACAGCGCGCTGGGCAACGTGCAGAGCATGGGTGATGTGAACAACGCCTTCAAGGCGTTGGGCATGGACAGCACGATGGTCAGCCAGTTTGCCCCGCTGATTCTGCAATACTTGGGGCAGCAAGGTGCCAGTGGCTCGGCGTTGCAGAGTTTGAGTGGGTTATGGGGTGCCGGGAGCTGAAGCGGACCTTATACGTGTAGCGTTCCTCAACATATCTCCGGTCTTGTACTGCTTTTTTTGCACAGCGCCTGAGATCAACGCACCTGCTGAATTGAAGGCCACACCCACCATGGCGGTGCTGCGGTCTTCAGGAAATTGCCTTGCCCATTTGATAGCAGCCGCCCCAAAGGCGGCCGGGTCGCTTTTTTTCCCCGAATACACTTGCGACGCCAGCCCCGCGTAATACTCGGCCTGCTTAAAACTTAACTTTCCGTCTCCGTGAGTCGCAAAATGGCGATTCACTTGACGGAGGTTTTTGATGAAGGAAGACTGGCTGTCATTGAATCGCTCAAGCGCGTCATCAAGCCATTTTCTACTGCCTTGCAGAGGCATCGATGAGCCAACCGCAGGGATCAACCCTTTGCGGGCTGTTTCAATCACGTCGTTAAATTGCTCGCTGATCAGCTTTACAGACTTTATCGTACGCGTACTGAAAACTGCTACAACCACCTTAAATACTCGCCCCGTCGGATCGACATTATTGACAGGGTTTCCTCCACAGTAGGCATAACCATTTATCCCGCCCTCACCAAACGGGCTCAGCGTATCCGGGCTGTTAAAGCGCATCAGCGTCGGGTTGAATGCGCGAAGTCCATTGCCCAGCAAGTAATATCCGGTGATCGGATCAATCGTCTGCCCTGTAAAACCAGGTATGCTCAGTGCGGATGTTTGCAGGGATCGCAGGCCATAAGGGCTGTAGACAAACGCCTGATTGCGCATGGCATCAAGGCTGTGCAGCACCGAGTTGGCTTGATCTGTCGCAAGCAGATCGAACAGGACCTGATCAGATTCCACACGGCGCAACGCCAGTAAAAGACCCTCTGCCTGAACGACAGAATGGTGGGAAGTGCCCTGTATTGCTGTGGTCAGGCGGTTGTTTCGATAGAAACGCCTGACGACCTCCTGCCCCGCAGGGGCGATGCTTGCCAGTCGGTTCAGTGCGTCGTAACGGTATAGGCCGATCGGCGCAACATGGGGCAATGACATGAGAGCGGATTCCAGCAACATTAAAGGCCAGTTTCATCCGCCCGTTTCGCCTCGTCTACCTGTCAGAACTGTCAGTGCCCAGGCAACTCCAGCCGCAACGCCGCAATACGCGCATCCTTTTCGTCCCAGAGCTGATTGACCCAACCCTGCACTTTCTCGCGAAATGCAGGATCGTTTTCGTAATCGCCCTGCCACAGCGCCGGGTCCAGCTCGCGGGTTCGGATGTCGACGATCACGTTGGAAACCCGGCCGCAGAGCATGTCCCAGAAACCGGGAATGCCTGAATCGGGATACACGACCGTCACGTCCAGGATGGCATCGAGTTGCTCGCCCATTGCCGCCAGCACGAAGGCAACGCCGCCGGCCTTGGGCTTGAGCAGATGGGTATAAGGCGAGCCCTGGGCCGCATGTTTGGCCGTGGTGAAGCGCGTGCCTTCCAGGTAGTTGACGATGGTCACCGGCTGACGCTTGAACAGTTCACACGCGGCCTTGGTGATTTCCAGGTCCTTGCCCTTGAGCTGCGGATGTTTCGCCAGGAACGCCTTGCTGTAGCGCTTCATGAACGGGTAATCCAGCCCCCACCACGCGAGGCCCAGCAACGGTACCCAGATCAGCTCTTTTTTCAGGAAGAACTTGAAGAACGGCGTGCGCCGGTTGAGTGCCTGGACCAGCGCGGGGATATCCACCCACGACTGGTGATTGCTGATAACCAGGTAGGACGTGTCACCGCGCAGCCCTTCATCGCCACGGATGTCCCACTGCGTCGGTATGCAGGTGGCGAAGATGACCTTGTCGATCTCGGCCCAGGTTTCGGCGATCCACATCACCGCAGCCGAACAGCGATCGCGCATACGGCCTCTGAACAGCAGTTTGAGCAGCGCAAAAATCAATAGCGGACCGATAAGCACCAGCGTATTGATCAGTAACAGCAGGGCAACAAAACAGCCGGTGAACAGACGGCGCATGACGGACTCTTGGAGGTTCAGGGGCGGCAATAATAAAGACCCACGCGTTTTACGCCAATTACACAGGTGCTTACAAATGTTTCACGTCTCGGCCTTTATGCTGACGTCATATTCATCCTGACGAACCTACTGCAGGTTCGCTGTCTAAAAACGGGCGCCAATCAGGCGCTGACTATTGCGAGGAACCTCTCACGTGAAACCGATCCTGGCGCTATTGTCTTTGCTGGCCCTGCCGGTCATGGCCGCTGAACCGACGTTGTATGGTCGCTACGAGAACATCAAGGTTGCGGAAATAGGCCAGACCTTCAAGGCCAAGATGGACACCGGCGCACTGACCGCCTCGCTGTCGGCAAAGGACATCGAGTTGTTCAA